>OBXO01000456.1_pt1 | contig 33062 bp, 32 predicted proteins | sample 1501431 | NCBI WGS metagenome assembly OBXO01 (sample SAMEA2580163, study PRJEB22360) | human gut metagenome | biome: human gut; feature: human-associated habitat; material: faeces | place: Denmark | collected 2008/2010 | reverse complement strand
ACCTCGCTAAGCACCGGCGGACTCCCATGTCCCCTCCGCAATTGATTCCGCCTACTTCCCCGGGTCAGGTTTTCGCCGGGGACGGTAGACTCAGGCGGAGGTTTTCGCGACACCGGACATGGTCCGTTCCGGGCACTGATTTGCGAGGTCCCCTCGAGCTTAGCAGCGCGATGCATTTCACACAGAGCGGGAGTGCGCTCCGCAGACTTTATCTTCGCCCGCAGCCCCAAACCACGACAAGCTTCACCGGGACGAAAGACTCATACACACCCCACCACCCCGCCTGCTGGCCGTACCGGCAGCGTCCTCACCTGCTTAACTAAATTCTGTATGTAATTTATTTCTTCTGCCGGTACACATGCCCCAGCCACATGGATGCGCCTACAAATACGCCTCCCAGGATATTGCCGATGGTGACCGGTATCAAATTCTTAATAAGAAAATTGCCCCAGGTCAGCATGGACAGGTCAAGTCCTGCTTCTGCCGCTTTGGCCGCATAAGCCGGCACATGGGATGCAAAAATTCCTGCCGGAATGTAATACATGTTCGCAACTGAATGCTCAAAACCGCAGATTACAAAAGAAGCGATGGGGAGAAATGTTCCAACGATTCTTCCTGTTACATCTTTTGCTTCCAGACTGCATAAAACAGCGAAGCAGACAAGTACATTGCAGAAGAATCCCAGCACTATGGCATTGCCCATCGGCAGGGACGCTTTGGCGGCTGCCAGCTTCATCGTAAATACCGCCAGGCCTCCGCCGGAATAATTCATCTGTCCGAAGTACGCGCAGCCTGCCGCCACGATGATACTTCCAATGAAATTCCCTATATAAACAAACAGCCAGTTTTTAAGCATCATTCCTGTTGTCGTCTCTTTTTCCAGAACCGAGATGCTGATGAGGCAGTTCCCAGTGAACAGTTCCCCTCCCATCAGGATAACCAGCGATAAGCCGGCCGGAAACAAAAGACCGCAGATAATACGGGCTGTGGAAACGTCCGCAATGGTGTGAGCCGCCGTATTAGTCACCGCCGCTCCCAGAGCAATGAACATACCTGCCAGTATCCCCAAAACCAGCATTCTGAACACCGATAGCTCTGTTTTTTTCTTCCCGGCGGCCGCATAATTTTTGATAACCTCCGGAGCTGTGAACAGATTCATAATATTCCTCCCCTGATTTAACGATAACCTGCACGCTCCGCGCACAGGACTCCGCATTTAATAAAACGATGAAAGGCACGCTTTGCGAACCTTTCACCGTTTATAAATGACACGTAGAAAATTTTAGAACAGACCGGAAATCTTTCCTGTCGCATCTACATCGATCTTCTCTGCTGCCGGAACTTTTGGAAGGCCCGGAAGAGTCATGATGTCGCCTGTGAGAGCTACGATGAAGCCTGCACCTGCAGATACCTTCAGGTTACGTACTGTAATCTTGAAGCCTCTTGGTGCGCCTGTCAGTTTCTGGTCGTCGGAGAAGCTGAACTGTGTCTTAGCCATACAGATTGGCAGGTTGCCGAATCCAAGCTCTGTCAGTCTCTTTGCCTGTTTCTTTGCAGTTGCAGCCAGCTCTACGCCTTCGCCTCTGTAAATCTTTGTTACGATTGTATTTAATTTCTCTTCGATGGAAAGGTTCTCATCGTAGCAGAACTGGAAGTTATTCTCTGTCTCGCACAGACGAACTACTTCTTTAGCCAGCTCTACGCCGCCGGCGCCGCCTTTGCCCCATACTTCAGAAAGAGCAACGTTTACGCCCAGTTCCCTGCACTTGTCAGCGATAAGCTGTAATTCTGCTTCGGAATCGAATGGGAAACGGTTGATAGCAACTACGCATGGAAGGCCAAATACGGTTGTGATGTTCTCAACGTGCTGTAACAGGTTTGGAAGACCCTTCTCAAGCGCTTCCAGATTCTCGTTATTGAGTTCTGTCTTTGCAACGCCGCCGTGATGTTTCAGGGCACGTACCGTAGCAACTACTACAACTGCGGATGGTTTAAGGCCTGCTTTACGGCACTTGATGTCAAGGAATTTTTCTGCGCCAAGGTCAGCGCCGAAGCCTCCCTCTGTTACGGTGTAATCGCCAAGCTTCAGAGCCATCTTTGTAGCAATAACGGAGTTACAGCCATGAGCGATGTTCGCGAATGGTCCGCCGTGGATGAATGCAGGCGTATGCTCCAGAGTCTGAACCAGGTTTGGTTTCAGGGCATCCTTTAACAGCGCGGCCATAGCGCCGTCTGCCTTTAAGTCTGCTGCTGTTACAGGCTCGTCGTCATATGTATAAGCTACGATCATTTTGCCCAGACGCTCTTTTAAGTCAATGATGTCGCTTGCCAGGCAGAGAACAGCCATAACTTCACTTGCTACCGTGATATCATATCCGTCTTCGCGTGTGAAGCCGTCTACTTTTCTTCCAAGTCCGTCAACGACGTTTCTTAACTGACGGTCGTTCATGTCAACTACACGTTTCCATGTGATTCTCTTCGGGTCGATTTTCAGTGCATTGCCCTGGTAGATGTGGTTGTCAAGCATAGCTGCCATCAGGTTGTTAGCTGCTCCGATTGCGTGGAAGTCGCCTGTGAAGTGAAGGTTGATGTCTTCCATCGGAACTACCTGTGCGTATCCGCCGCCTGCTGCTCCGCCCTTAACGCCGAATACCGGTCCCAGTGACGGCTCACGCAGAGCTACTGTTACGTTCTTGCCGATTTTCTTTAATCCGTCTGCAAGACCAACGGTTGTCGTTGTCTTTCCTTCACCTGCCGGTGTCGGTGTGATAGCTGTAACAAGGATCAGTTTTCCGTCTTCCTTGTCGGTTTCTTTTAACAGGTTGTAGTCAACTTTTGCTTTGTAGTTGCCGTACTGCTCTAAGTATTTCTCGTCAATACCTGCTGCCGCTGCGATTTCACGGATGTTTAATGGTGTTGATTCCTGTGCTATTTCGATATCTGTTTTCATGATATGTTCCCCTCCATCGATTTGATTTATTTGGATTGTTATTATTTACTGAGTAATTAATATAACTGGTCTGAAAGCTCAGATGCCTTTAAAATCTTCTGCTCATAAGCAATTGCCTGCTCTTCAAGACTTTTTACTTTTGCGGATAAATCGGCTACAAATGCCTCATCCTTGATGGAACCCAGATTGATTTTAACGTTGAATAAAGCGCCGATTACTGCAGTACGTGCCATCATGGCTGCCACAAGACCGTCTGTTACGGCATTGGTGTTGCCTCTGCTTACTACTGCCTCAGCGATTGGGAAAATCTTGTATGCAGTCTCAGCTACGGAAAGCGGAACCTGAGCGGCTGCTTTTAAACCGTTCTGCATCGCTTCTCTTCTGGCTGCTTTCTCTTCGTCGGTGTCTTTCGGCATTCCGATAGCATCCATGTAAAGATTGAATGACGTGCTGTCTTTCTGAATATCCTCAACAAGCTCTTTTCTGAGTGCCGCTCCTGATACTGCAAGCTCTTTCATCTCGCCTTCTACTTCTGCGTATTTAGCTTTGCCTACCGTCAGGTTCGCTACCATCTCTGCAAGTGCTGCCGCAAGCGCTCCTGCAAGTGCGGATACGCTGCCGCCGCCCGGCGCCGGTGCGTCAGATGCTGTTACGTCTACAAACCCATCGACTGTTAAATCTTTTAAATCTCCCATTTTGGTATTTCTCCTCGCATTTATTCTTACTTTTGCTGTGCCGCCCCTGCCTTGCGGCCGGGACGGCGCTATCATTAACCGTTCTTAATTTACGTTTCAGAATTATAACAATTCCGTCATGAGCTGAGCGGATATTCGCTGCAGTTCAGCCTTTGGCCGTACTGTTACGATTATTCTTCTTCCAGTAAGCGGATTTCCATAATCTGCTTGTCAGCGTCAAATGTCATCGGTCCGAAGCTTGCCAGCTGTAAATAGTACTCAGCACAGTCAACAAGAGCCTGCATCGGAACAAGGCCTACTAACTCGCTCTCTAATACGTTAACTCCGTAACGTTTTGCTTCCATCTTGATTAACTCAAATGCACGGTAAACAGAAGTCTTCGTGAAGTCTGTCAGGTTCATGGAAACCTGTGCAAGGTTTCTGTCGTCCAGCATGATTCCGATCGCTTTTACATAACGGAGTCCACCGCCGATGTGACGGATTCTCTTGGCAATCTGGCTGGCAATTTCAAGGTTTGGTGTATCCAGGTTTACGTTGAATGCTACAAGCGGCATTCTTGCGCCGACTGCGCTGACACCTGCTGTCGGATGGATTGTCTCAGGACCAAAGTCCGGAGCCCACAGTTCTTTGTCTTTCATCTTCTCAGCCATTCCCTCGAACTGTCCCTTACGGATTTTTGCAAGGTTCTCTCTGTGAGGAGCTGATGCAGATGCTTCATATAAGAAGCAAGGTACGCCGTATTTCTCACCAACAATTTTAGCTACTTCTTTGGCTACTGCGTCTGCCTCTTCTACTGTTGTGTTACGGCAAGGAATAAATGGAACTACGTCAACGGCGCCCATTCTCGGGTGCTGTCCTTCATGCTTGGTCATATCAATCAACTCAACTGCTTTTCCGAAGGATGCAACTACTGCGTCGCGCAGTTCATCCGGCTCACCGATAACAGTTACAACACACCTGTTGTGGTTCGGGTCTGTCTGGTAATCTAAGAGCTTAACTCCCTTTTTACCTCTGAAGCAGTCAACGATCTGCTCCACTTTCTGCATGTCACGGCCCTCGCTGTAATTCGGTACGCACTCAATCAGTTTGTTTCCCATGATAATGATCCTCCTCTGTTTTATAGTGATAAATAATAATGTGATAGTGATATATATATTGGTGATATATATTGCAGTAATTAAGTAAATCTATTATAACATTTCCTGCTGCCGTCAGATAGGCCGCAAAAAATTATTATCTTGAATTATGTAACAGTTCAGCCATGATGTATTCCGCGAGGTGTTTTCGCTGGTTTTTGCGAAAATCCCGAGTTGTGCGGCGCGAAACGGCGTTTTTTTGCCGTTTCTGTGCATCATTTGTTACGGTTTAGCCGAAGGCTGAACTGTAACTGAATTATTACTGTTTAACGCATTACTGGTAATGAACAGCCGACACAACCGCTGCCACAACCGTCTCTGCCGAACATGACCAGCCCGCTTTGTCGAATCTGCCGGTCAGCTTCAGGGTATCTCCGTCCTCCAGGCGATAATTTTCACCGTTGTCCAGTGTCACGGCCAGCGTGCCTTTATAACAGTATATCATAACGGCTTCATATTCAGGCATCTCAAATGTCAGGATACTGCGGATATCGCAGCCCTCGCCTTCTTCCATTCTAAGCGGCACGACATGGCCGGTACATCTGCCTTTTCTAAGCATCAGGTTAAAATCGATTACCTTTCCCTTGCTTGCCGTCTCGTCACCTCCGTCAAAAGCATGCGGCGTGAACTCCGGCAGATCGATCCAGTTATCGTTATTATGAGAAAGGCTGATATCGCCTTTCAGAGTCATGATAATGCGGTCGTAATCAGGCAGGCTCGTAAAATGACCCTCCTCCAGTTCCACCGTAGCTGAACTCAGTCTCCACATAAAGTCCCTGTCCGCATAAACACTACCCTCCGGCGCAATAGAAAGCTCCGTCGTCAATCCTCCGCTCCACTCCGTTGTTCTGTAATCTTTTTTGTGTAACAATTCGACATGGTAATCTGCCATAGCCTTTCCCCTCTCTTAACCTCTTTTTTACCCTCTTCTGTCTGACTTTCTCTGTTCCTCTATCTTTGTAAATACGTGCATCATCATCAATGATGCAAGGCGCACTGTCGCTCCCGACGGATCATACAGGGGATCAACTTCCACCAAGTCGGCCGCCACAATCCTTCCCATCTTTGCAATGCCGTTAATGATATCGCATTCTTGATCGAAAAGAAGGCCGCCCGGCAGCGGTGATGCCACTCCCGGCGCAATCGACATGTCAAATCCGTCAATATCTATCGTAAGGTAATAATTCTTAGCTTTCGGTATCTTTGCCAGAATACCGGCGACGCCAATCTCTGCCGCCTCCCTGGCTGAAATAAGAACGCTGCCGTAGTTTCTGGCATCGTCGAAATCCGTACGCTTGCTGCTGCCCATTCCCCTGAGGCCAATCTGCGCCATCGGACCGATATGCCTCATCTCGGACATCCGCCGCATCGGACTTCCGTTGCCTGTTTTCAGCGGGCCGACATGGTCTGTCCAGTCAAGGTGGGCGTCAAACTGCACTACGCATATCTCCTCCCCTACTTCTTCCAGGGCTTTTCCCACCGGAATGGAGATGGAGTGGTCGCCTCCGATTACAAAAGGCACAGCTCCCTTTTGAATAATCTTTTTAACGCTCTCCGTAACATTGTTAAATGTATAATTAAAATCGCTATGTAAAATGTCAACGTCTCCGCAGTCTGCGATGCTAAAAGGCGCTGCCAGCCTCTGCACGTCGTTTTCAAAATCATAATATCCACCGGTGCCGCGGCCATACTGTGTGGATGCTTCTCTGATTCTGCGGGGAGCCAGCCTCGCACCGCTCATAAATCCAACGCCGAAATCACAGGGAACACCTAATACTGCTATATCCGCGTCAAGTTTGTCAAGATCTGTGCAAATCGGATATTTACCAAAAGAGCAGATACCTGTTATAGGTAAATTTAACGGTTCCATGAAACATCACTCCTTTTTATATTGTACGATAATTTTACCAATACTACACAGTTGTTGTAAATATCTTTCGCTTTGCAAAGTAATTCATTCACTAAAATTCTTATCTCAATTATGCCTTACCGCTTTACAGAAAGTCTTTACTTAGCAAATTTTATCATGTATAATGAGATTTTAGGGGAACTATTTACAGAAAGGGGAAGGCGGCATGGATAATACCGATATTAAGATCATAAATATCCTTCAGGAGAACTGCAAAACTTCAACCCGGGAAATCGGACAAAAAGTAGGGCTGACCGCTCCGGCTGTTGCCGAAAGAATTAACCGTTTGAAAGATGCAGGGGTCATCGAAGGATTTCACGCCCAGATTAATGAAACTCTGTTAGGAAGCAACATTTCAGCTTATGCGCTGGTGAATGTACCTCCGAAGGAATATGAACCGTTCTGCAGATTTTGTGAAAATGATCCTTCAATCGTTGAACATCACCATATAGTTGGTTTAAACAATGTTTTAATTAAAATGCGCGTTGGCAATGCACAGGATCTGGAGGTTCTTCTGGAACAAATCCGCAAGTACGGACTGTCCAATACTTCAATCCTGCTCTCCACCTACTTCCGACAGAAGGAGTTTACTCCATTAAGCGGGAACAGGATGGATTGATGTTTTATCATACTTTGGCAAACAAAATGCCACAGCTGCCGTGATATGATTATCCGGTAACTGTGGCATTTTTTAATTGTAATTTGCTGTTTGAACTGTCACCCCATCATTAATCCAGGAACGTCACCGCTTTACACGGGGTCCGGTAGTTGGACGGTGAAATTGTAATACCCGTAGCAGGAGTACTGGAATGGATAACCTGTCCTCCGCCTATGTACATGGCAACGTGATTGATATAGTTACCGCTGGCATAGAACAGCAAATCTCCCGGTTGTGCGCTGCTGACCGATATCTCGCGTCCCTTTGCCGCCTGATCCCTGGAACTGCGCCCCGTTGTAATGCCGAAGTGGGCATAAACGCCCTGTGTAAATCCGGAGCAGTCCGCACCGTTTGTCAGGCTGGTTCCGCCATATACATACGGATTTCCCAGGAACTGTTTGGCATAAGCCACTACGGCTGAACGTGTGGCCGAAACCACTTCGCTGGAACCGCCTCCCGGTCCGTTCGAACCTGGGCTTCCGCCTCCCGGCCCTTTATTACCCGACGCCGCCTTCGTGGTCTCGGGCGCTTTTGTGGTTTCAGGAGCCTTTGTCGGTTCCGGTGCCTTCGTCGTACTGTTCGGGTTGGCCTCTATCGTACCAGTATAAGCTGTCTCCGGAGCTTTCGTGGCGGCCGGAGCCTTGGTCGTCTGTTTGGGGGCCTCGGCCGTCTGCTTTGCAGCTTCCTTTTTGGCCTCTTCCATCTTCTTTATCGCGTCTTCCGCTTCTTTTTTCAGTTTTGCCGCTTCCGCTGCCTTCTGCTGCTCTTCCTGTGTTGAAACGGCCTTATTGAATTGAACACTGACATCGATGTAATCCTTGAAAACATAACCGACCAGATCGTTGTCCACGGATATTTTCGCAAAATCTCCCTCTTCTCCGATTACCACATACTCGGCATCCGGCGAAAGCAGGTCCAGTGTACGGCTGTCCAGGCTGGGCTTCTCGCGCAGCCTCAGAGTAGACGTGCTGGCGACGCGGGCCATCGGTGTGCCCACCTGTCTTGCAATCGACTCAGCTTCCGCTCCTGTTATAAAATACTGAGCTTTTATATAGCCCTTTACATTTCCCGATTGAATCTGGTACCACTTTCCTCCCTCCCCGTCCACGGTGGAAAGGATCGTGGCGGCACAGTTGTTGTAAATCTTTCCTACAACGGCGCTTGTGGTATTGGCCTCCGACCTTACATTAACATAATTGCTAACACGGGAAATGGCCACATTATCATATGCTGATTTTCCTGTGGCTTTAACGACCGGCACCTCCCCGGCCCGTTCCGATGTGGCGGCGCGGGCTCGCATCTCCTCAGAAGAAAATGCCTGAGCCAGCTCCTCCTCCGGGTTCAGGCTGCCTGCATAATAATTATTGATAGCCACTGACGCACCTGCCACCGGTGAATCCGTCTCCAGATTCATTGCGGCTTCCGATGTAAACGGACCGCCTCCTGCAATCAACAGGAAGGCAGACGACATCATCAGTATCTTCAAACCCTTTCTCATGTGAAACTTCCCCCTAAATCCTGGTGAGATAACTCTGTGCGCTTGTAATGCAGTTTGCTCCGTCGGCAGCCGCTGTAATAATCTGCCTCAGTGCCTTCGTTCTGACGTCCCCGGCTGCAAACACTCCGTCTACCGAAGTCCGTCCGTCCTCGCCGGCTATAATATATCCCTGGTCATCTGTCTCAACCTGCCCGGCATACTGTCCGCTGTCCGGTTCGATTCCTACGGCAACGAATACGCCGTCCACCTTCAGTTCACTCTTTTCACCGGTCTTTTTATTATTCAGCTTTAATGCCTCTACTTTATCCGAACCTACAATCTCTTCAACCACAGTATCCCAGATAACTTCTACATTATCGAGGGACATCAGGCGGTTCTGCAGGCTCTTCGCTCCTCTCAGTTCATCCCTCCTGTGGATCAGGTAAACCTTGCTGCACATTCTGGCAAGGAATATGGCATCCTCTATTGCCACATCGCCTCCGCCGATTACCGCGGTGGTTTTTCCCTTGAAAAATGCTCCGTCACACGTTGCACAGTAGGAAACCCCTGCTCCGGTCAGAATCTCCTCGCCTTTGGCTCCGAGCTTTCTGTGGTGGGCTCCCGTCGCTATGATTACTGCTCTGGCCAGATAAGTGTCGTTCTCACAAACTATCTTCTTAACCTCGCCGCCCAGTTCTGCGGTCGTAACAGTGTCTTCCTCAAATTCGGCTCCCAGCTTGTCTGCATGCTCCCTCAGCTTCATTCCAAGATCAAAACCGGAGATTCCCGGAAGTCCGGGATAGTTATCCACTTCGTACGTGTTGAGAATTTGTCCCCCGCTCATCATGTTTCTCTCGATCACCACCGTATCAAGCTCCGCCCGCTGCGCGTAAACGGCCGCGCTTAAACCGGCCGGGCCGGAACCGATAATGATCAGATCATGTATCTTGTCCATCTGGCTGTCCTCCAATCATTCTAATCTGTCCTTGTCCTAAATTTATCATCACGTATACTGCTGTATTATCATTTGTCAGCGCCATGCGGATCCATGGCTTTTGAGCTTATTTTTAAGTATACCACATCTTTCCAGCATGGAACAGATATTTTATATGGAAACTTCTTACATTTTTATATTTTGTTACTTTTCACATCCTTGCCAAAATGCTGCAATGCTGTGAAAAATAACACGCGGAACAAAATTCATTTTCCATGACATTTTCTCCAATCCGTGATAAAATATAAATATCCTGATAATCTGCCTGTCTTGATAAAAATAGATTACGGTTACGTGCGGACAGCTCCCGCGGTTCAGGATATAAAGATAAACTGACTTTCAAAGGAGTTGATTTTTATGCCAAGAAAAACAGTACTTGTCACAGGCGCTTCCCGGGGAATCGGTAAGGCCATTGCGATAAAATATGCCAAAAAGGGCTACAACGTAATTATCACCTGCGTCCACCGGCGCGACCAGCTTCTGCTGACTGAGGTGGAAATTGAAAACTACAATGTGGAATGTATGACATGGGTCGGGGATGCCGGCGATTACAATTCCTGTGAGGAACTGTTCAAACAGATCAAAAAACAGTTCGGCGGCCTGGATGTCCTCGTAAACAACGCAGGAATTTCCTACATCGGACTGCTCCAGGATATGAAGCCGGAGGACTGGGAACTTATGATCCGGACGAATCTCACCTCAGTATTTAACTGCTGCCGTCTGGCTGTTCCGATGATGCTCCAGAAACAGCAGGGAAAGATAATCAATATCTCTTCCGTATGGGGAATAAGCGGCGCATCCTGTGAAGTGGCTTATTCCGCCGCCAAGGGAGGTGTCAATGCCTTTACCAAGGCGCTCGCCAAGGAACTGGCTCCCAGCAATATCCAGGTCAATGCCATCGCCTGCGGCGCCATCGACACGGAGATGAACCACTTTCTGCACAGGGAAGACTTAATCGGGCTGATGGAAGACATTCCGGCGGGACGACTGGGTAAGGCGGAGGAAGTAGCTGATCTGGCTTACCATCTGGGATATAAGGAATCTTATCTGACCGGACAGATTATAGGGCTGGACGGTGGATGGATCTAAGTCTTATCATATCTCTTCCGGCTTATGCAGTTCAGTATCAGTCATAATTTCCAATCCAGTAAAAAAGAGAGAAGGCACCGGGCATTCTGCCCCGTACTTTCTCTCTTTTTCACCGTCTCTTCCATTTACTTTAGAGCCGTTCGCCGAGCGAGACGAATCTCAAATTCTCGCAGAGATTTCCGATGGTCGCCCATGCCTCACTGTCTTCCAATACAAACATACTGGTGGAAACCGTCTTCGCCGGTACGCCGTCGTGCGGATGGCGGCAGATACCGTTTTGTCCGTTCTCATGGTCCGACATGATACGGAATAAATCCTGGAACCGCAGCTTTCCATAACGTTCCCCGACCAGTTCTCCGATTCTCACATATCTTTTATAGGTGGATGTATACTGGGTGATGTCCGGATTTAAGTGTTTCAGCTTATCCGATATGTCCGTTTGACAGGCACCAGACATGCAGACCTCCCTCTGATGTTCCAAAACCGCATACCTCCATATCCGGAAACTTTTCATGCCATAGCTTTCTCATTGCATACTGCCCCTCTGTAGCTGCTTCGGCCTCAGAGCATCCCCGTTCAACGCATGAATGGCAGTCTCAACCCCTCTGTCAACAAGCTCCATCCCCAAACACAGATTCTCTTTGCCACGTAAACATGGTACAAAAAAGCACCGCAAAACCAGTTTTCACATCTGTTTTGCGGTGCTTTATCCAGCCGGCCTCAGGGGCCGCCCTATATTAAATTATAATTCTATTACAGAAGATTAGTTATCTTTTGCAGCAGCCTTAGCTTCTTTAATCTTCTCTGTCAGCATAGGCACAACCTTGTTCAGATCGCCTACAACGCCGTAATCAGCTACGTCGAAGATAGGAGCTGTCTCATCTTTGTTAATTGCAACGATGATATCAGACTCTTCCATACCTGCCAGATGCTGAATTGCTCCGGAGATACCGATTGCAAAGTAAACGTTAGGACGAACTGTCTTACCAGTCTGGCCTACCTGTAAATCTTTTGGCTTCCAGCCTGCATCTACAACAGCACGGGAGCAGCTTACTGTTCCGCCGATTGCTTCTGCCAGTTCTTCAAGAATCTTGAAGTTTTCCGGACCGCCCATTCCACGGCCGCCGGATACGAGGATCTTAGCGTCCATGATATCTACAGTGTCAGTTACAGCCTTAACGATGTCAAGGATCTCTACATACTGACTGTTTGGTGTAAATCCTGGGTTGAACTCTTCGATTACAGCTTTAGCACCTTTAACCTTTGGAGCTTTCTTCATAACGCCTGGACGTACGGTAGCCATCTGAGGACGGAATTCCGGGCAGGCGATGGTAGCGATTGTGTTACCGCCGAATGCAGGACGTGTCATCATTAACTGGTTGTGTTTTGTCTCTCTGCCTGGAATCGGATTCATTGGGAAATCACCGATATCAAGCTGTGTACAGTCAGCTGTTAAACCTGTATGGATTCTTGCACAAACGCGGGGTCCTAAGTCACGGCCGATTGCTGTAGCGCCGATTAAGAAGATTTCCGGTTTGTATTTCTCGATAACAGATGCAAGAGCGTGTGTGTATGGCTCTGTTCTGTACTCTTTTAATTCAGGATCATCAACAACGATTACTTTGTCGGCACCGTACTCAGCCAGCTGGTCTGCAAGGCCTTTTACGTCTGAACCAACTAAAACAGCCGTTACTTCTGTATTTAAGTCTTTTGCTAATTCTTTTCCTTTGCCAATCAGCTCGAATGCGATACCGCCGATTACGTTATCAACCTGCTGTGCAAAGACAAATACTCCCTTATATGCTTCTAAGTTCATCTTATTCACCACTCTTTTCTTTGATTTTTAAATAACGTGTTTCTCTGCCAGTTTACTTACGATGTAGTCAGCGGAAGCGGCTGGATCTAAATTAACCTGCTCGCCGGCGCCCTTTCTGACTTTATCGGAAGCCTTAGCGATCTGAGTTGGAGAACCTTTTAAACCTAAGTTGGAATCTTCTACATCTATCAGGTCTTTTCTTCCCCATACGGTGATTTCTTTTGCGTAAGCATCGAAGATTCCGCCTGGAGTCATGTAACGCGGCTCATTTAACTCTGCAAGAGCTGTCAGTAAGCATGGTAACTGAGCCTTAACTACATGATATCTGTCGTCATACTGACGCTCAACAACGATATATTTGTCTTCGAGATTAATTTCTCTGATTTTCTGTGCATAGCTGATTACCGGGATTCCAAGATGCTCGGAGATCTGCGGACCAACCTGTGCCGTATCACCATCGATAGCCTGACGGCCGGAGATGATTAAGTCATACTCTAAATTGCGGATAGCGCCTGCCAGTGTCTGAGATGTTGCCCATGTATCTGCGCCGCCTAATACTCTGTCTGTTACTAAAACGCCGTTGTCTGCGCCCATAGCCATAGCCTCACGAAGAACTTCTTCAGCCTTCGGAAGACCCATTGTAACTACGGTAACTTCTGCGCCATACTGATCTTTCAAACGAAGAGCAGCTTCCAGACCAGCTTTGTCGTCTGGGTTCATAATTGTAAGCATTGCGCCTCTGTCAAGAGTACCATCAGGATTAAATTTAACTCCGCCTTTGGTATCCGGAACCTGTTTAATACAAACTACTATTTTCACGGTATGTTCACTCCTTATTCATGTTTTTTCTCACTAATTGAGATACTTTACAATCTATTGCCAGGAAATCTTATTTTAACAGGGAAGCGGAAATAACCATTCTCTGAACTTCAGATGTTCCTTCGTAGATCTCTGTAATCTTAGCATCACGCATCATACGCTCTACATCGTACTCTCTTGTGTAGCCGTAACCGCCGTGAAGCTGAACAGCCTTGGTTGTAACTTCCATAGCAACCTCTGCCGCATATAATTTAGCCATAGCTGCTTCTACAGAATAAACCTTCTGTGTCTTCTTAGCCATAGCCGCTCTGTAAACAAGGAGCTGAGCCGCTTTAACTTTTGTAGCCATATCAGCAAGCTGGAACTGTGTATTCTGGAACTGTCCGATTGTACGTCCGAACTGTTTTCTTTCCTGAACGTACTCAACGGTTCTTTCAAGCGCTCCTTCTGCAAGGCCGAGAGCCTGTGCAGCGATACCGATACGTCCGCCATCCAGAGTATGCATAGCGATACCAAAGCCTTTACCCTGCTGTCCTAAGATGTTCTCCTTCGGGATTCTGCAGTCTGTAAAAATAAGCTCGTAAGTTGCTGAACCGCGGATACCCATCTTCTTCTCTTTTGTTCCGAAGGTGAATCCCGGCGTTCCTTTTTCTACGATAAATGCAGAGATTTCTTTTTTCTTTCTGCCTCTTGCATCTTCTTTAATGCCTGTTACGGCGATGATTACGTAGACATCAGCTTCTTTACCGTTCGTGATGAAGATTTTGGAACCGTTGAGTACCCACTCGTCTCCGTCTAAAACTGCCTTCGTCTGCTGTCCCTGTGCATCTGTACCGGCTCCCGGCTCTGTTAAGCCGAAAGCGCCCAATTTCTCACCTTTTGCAAGTGGAACCAGGAATTTCTGTTTCTGCTCTTCCGTACCGTAAGTCTGGATTGGGTCACAGCAAAGAGAGGTGTGTGCGGATACGATAACGCCTGTAGTACCACAAACCTTTGAAAGCTCCTCTACGCACATAGCGTATGTTAACGGGTCACAGCCCTGGCCGCCGTACTCCTTCGGAACCGGAATTCCCATAAAGCCAAGCTTCTGCATCTTCTCAACTGTGCCTGTCGGGAAATGTTCTGTCTCGTCAACTTCCTGTGCTAAAGGTTTTACTTCTGTTTCGGCGAAGTCGTGGAACAACTTCCTCGCCATTTCATGCTCTTTACTTAATGTAAAATCCATGTCTATTCCTCCATCATTTTCTTATATAGCGCTTAAAGGCGGCTTTGGCTCGCCTGATGCGGTTCAAAAATTAATTGTACTTATAGAAGCCCTCGCCGGATTTCTGTCCTAACTTGCCGCCGCGTACCATCTTTCTAAGCATCTGGTGCGGACGGTATTTTGGATCTCCTGACTCAGCCTGTAATACTTCCATGATAGCCAGTACTACGTCAAGGCCGATCAGATCTCCCAGAGCCAGCGGTCCCATCGGATGGCTTGCTCCCAGCTTCATAGCTGTATCGATGCCTTCTACAGTTGCCTCGCCCTCAGCATAAATGCCGATAGCTTCATTGATCATTGGAATCAGGATTCTGTTTACTACGAAACCTGCGGCTTCCTCTACCTGAACCGGAATCTTTCCAATTTCTTCTGAGATTGCTTTTACTTTATCAACAGCCTCTACCGGTGTATTCAGTCCGGCGATAACCTCAACCAGCTTCATAACAGGAGCCGGATTGAAGAAGTGCATGCCTACTACCGGTCTGTCAATTCCTGCGCCGATTGCCGTAATGGACAGGGAAGACGTATTTGTTGCGAAGATACACTCCGGTTTGCAGATTGCAGCCAGTTCTCTGAAGGTCTGTTTTTTGATTTCCATATCCTCGATTGCTGCTTCAACTACCAGATCACAGTCGGCACAAATAGTCTTGATTCCCGTATGTATCTTGTTGAGAATCTTGTCCGCTGTTTCTTTATCCATTTTACCTCTTGCAACACGCTTCTCAAATGCTTTTGCAATTCTCAGCTTGCCGTTTGCGGCGAATTCTTCATTAATATCACACAAACATACTTCGTAGCCTTCTACCTGGGCAAAAGCCTGAGCAATACCGGAACCCATTGTTCCTGCACCAATAATACCAACTTTCATGACAAATCCTCCTGATTTTCAAAATGCGGATAACCGGGCTGTTCCCGGCTCCTGATTCATTATTATTTGTTTTTGAAATTGTCCACTTTCCGTTTCTCGAGAAAAGCAGTCATGCCTTCTTTCTGATCTTCTGTCTCGAAACAGTCACCGAATACCTTTTCCTCGATGACAATTGCCTGATCCATATCAACCTGAAGTCCTTCGTTCATCGCTTTCTTAGAATTTCTCACAGCAATAGGAGCATTCTTCGCAATGCCCGCAGCCAGTTTCTTCGCTGCCGGCATCAGTTCCTCCTGTGTGTAAACCGCATTGACAAGTCCCAGTCTGTATGCCTCATCCGCCTTGATGTTTCTCGCGCCGTAAACCATCTCTTTTGCTTTTCCAACGCCAATCAGACGGGCCAGTCTCTGGGTGCCGCCGAATCCCGGTGTGATTCCCAGGCCAACTTCCGGCTGGCCGAACATGGCATTGTCGGAACAGATACGGATATCACAGCTCATGGCAAGCTCATTGCCGCCGCCGAGTGCAAAACCGTTTACCGCCGCAATAACCGGAATCGGGAAAGTCTCGATTTTACGGAAAATATCATTGCCGAATTTGCCAAATGCTTCTCCCTCCGCCTTTGTCATCGTGCTCATCGCAGCGATATCGGCTCCGGCCACAAAGGATTTCTCCCCTGCTCCCGTCAGGATAATGGTTCTGATTCTGGAAAGATCCACTGCATCAAAAGCAGCTTCGATGTCCTTTAACACATCCTTGTTTAACGCATTGAGCGCCTGGGGACGGTTGATGGTCATAATGCCAACGTATCCATCCTCCTCGTAATCAACAAACCCCATTGCCATCATCTCCTTACATACATATGTTGTAAATCAGAAACAGCCGGAGCATGGAGGGGGGTTGTCCCCCCCTCCACAGGTTCCGGTTATTCTAACTGCTTAGTCTCTCTCGACGATTGTGGCACATCCCATGCCGCCGCCGATACAGAGTGTTGCAAGACCTTTTTTAGCGTCACGTTTCTGCATCTCGTATAACAATGTAGTAAGGATACGGCATCCGGAAGCTCCTACCGGATGGCCAAGGGCAATAGCACCGCCGTTTACATTCAGGATGTCGCTGTTGAAGTTAAGGTCCCGGGCAACTGCGATAGACTGTGCCGCAAACGCCTCGTTAGCCTCGATTAAGTCAAGGTCTTCAACCTTCATGCCTGTTCTCTTGAAAAGTTTGTTGGTAGCTGCTACAGGGCCGATACCCATGATAGACGGGTCAACGCCGCCAAGTGCGCCTGCCACCCATGTAGCCATTGGTGTAATTCCCAGTTCTTTTGCTTTTTCTTCGCTCATTACAACAACTGCTGCTGCGCCGTCGTTGATAGAGGAAGCATTACCTGCCGTAACGCGTCCGCCGTCTGGTTTAAATGCCGGACGAAGTTTCGCAAGTGATTCTTTTGTTGTACCGGCACGTGGGCCTTCGTCGGTATCAACAATGATTGTTTCTTTTTTCTTCTTGACTTCGATCGGAACGATCTCGTCTTTGAATCTGCCGGCTTCACGTGCTGCGCAAGCCTTCTGCTGGCTGCTGGCTGCGAACTCGTCAAGCTCTTCTCTTGTGATGCCCCACTTGTCGCAGATGTTCTCTGCGGTGATTCCCATGTGATAGCCGTTGAAAGCATCCCACAGGGCGTCATTTACCATGGTGTCGATCATAGGAGCGTTGTTCATACGGTAGCCGTAACGTGCGTTCATTAACGCATATGGTGCTGCGGACATGTTCTCTGCACCGCCTGCTACTACAATATCAGCGTCCCCTGCAATAATCATCTCTGCTGCTGAGTTTACACACTGTAAACCGGAGCCGCATACGACGTTAAGCGTTACAGCCGGAACTTCAACCGGAAGTCCTGCTTTGATGGACATCTGACGGGCCACGTTCTGACCAAGGCCGGCCTGGATTACACAGCCCATGTAAACGTGGTCTACCTGCTCCGGAGCTACGCCAGCTCTCTTCAGTGCTTCTTTAATAACGACAGCTCCCATCTCTGCTGCCGGCACTGTGCTGAGCTGACCGCCCATGGAACCGATGGCGGTACGGCATGCACTTGCTATTACGACTTTCTTTGACATATCAAATTTCCTCCTTAAAAATGACTTGCCACGTAAATAAAACAATTGCATAGATTGATAGTAACTATATCTTAGCACTCTTCAGGAGTCCTGTCAAATAATTATCAAAGAATTTATAAACTTTTTATTTTGCTCAATTTACCTCAATTTTATAGCCTTTATAGATAAAAATGTGAATATTGTACATTTTTTATATATTTACGGGGCTGATAAAGTTAATCCTTTATGTCCTTTTGACAAAACAGAGGCCGCCCTTGTTAATTTTCAGGCAAACCTCTGTCTATGTTATTTACGAACAGTTATAAGATGAATAAAAAATTCAAATAAGTCATTTGAGATGCTTCTCGCCTGCGCTCCCTTGCTACATATCAATGATCATCAAATCAAATACATCAGAGCCAGAAGCTGCAATGGTTCCTTCCTTTAGCGCTTCATATAAATCTCATTCATCCCAGATAGGCCCCCTTGCCGCATTAATAATAATGGCAGACGGCTTCATCAGCCGCATGGCATCCCGGTTAATCATATGCTCTGTCTCGGAAGTAAGCGGTGTATGGAGACTCAAATATTTTAAAACCTCGAACACAAAAGCATTAAATCCCATTACAAAGCGGGATTAGAAAGACTGCTGCGACTGTAGTAATAACAATGCACAAAAATCATTCCATCTAATTATGAAATCTGTATATTGACGAAACACTGAAAATAGATTATCATGCGAACAAGAAACATCTAGCATGCTAATTATTAGTTAATATTTAGCTTGTTGCTTTATATCCCGCATGCTGACGATGCTCATTCTACGTCAGGGAACCGAACGGCCGCCCCTCCGGCCATCTCTTACACTCCGTACAGCGAATCACCTGTTATGCTCCGGATTCCGGACAAAGCGATGAATGTTAACACAAAAACTGCTGCGTACTTAAAACAACTGCTGGATTGATAGTAAAATGACAGCAAAGCCGGAAGACAATACAAAAGCAATAGTGGATGGAATGTAACAGCTCTCGGTTCCCCTCCTGATGCTGCTTCCCTTCACTATAGAAAATCAGGCTCTATTTTTGTGGTTTTAGACGAAAGAATCTTTTTTCGAAAGATGATTTTTCCCCTTTCCAGAGGTATTTTCCCCAAAAATAAAATATTTTTTTATCTATATGTACCAATTTTTAGCATGCTTATTGATTTTTTATAAACTATTAGTATGCTATATTTTTATGTCAAAACTATTCACATTCATTTATAACTGTGATATACTCCTGTTTATAAGAGAAGCGCCAATGACGCAAGAGATTTTATCAAAAACATTCAAATCAGGAGGAACAAATCATGGAAGTAAAGAACTACAACAATCTGTTAGTGGAAATCGAAGACGGTATTGCAGTTGTAACAATTAACCGCCCAAAATCTTTAAATGCACTGAACAGTGAAACGCTGGCCGAGCTAGCTGATATTGCCGCAGCGATTGAAAAAGCCAAAGATGTAAAGGTTGTGATTCTGACAGGCTCCGGACAGAAATCTTTTGTCGCAGGTGCAGATATCTCCGAAATGGTAAATGCCACCCCAATGGAGGGGCGCGCCATGGCATTGCTGGCTGCCGAAACCTTTAAGAAATTTGAAAACATGCCTCAGGTGACTATCGCAGCCGTTAACGGATATGCGCTGGGCGGCGGTTGTGAGATTTCCATGTGCTGTGATATCCGTATTGCGGCCGAAAATGCAAAATTTGCACAGCCGGAAGTAAACCTGGGAATCCTTCCCGGATTCGGAGGCACGCAGCGTCTTCCCAGACTGATTGGAAAAGGACGCGCAAAAGAACTTATCTTTACCACCGATCAGATCGATGCCCAGGAAGCTTACCGCATCGGCCTGGCCAACAAAGTGGTTCCCCAGGAAGAGCTTCTTGACTACTGCAAGTCAATGGCTAAAAAAATCATGTCAAAAGCAAGCTTTGGCGTCACTCTTGCCAAACAGGCCATCAACACCGGCATGGATACGGATCTTGAAAGCGGCCTGAAGCTGGAAGCAAACCTTTTCGGACTGGCATTTTCCACTCATGACAAAGCTGAAGGAATGCATGCTTTCCTTGAAAAGAGAAAAGCAGAGCTGACAGATTTTTAAAACAGGAAAAAACTCTGCATAAAAAAGATGTTTCACCGGAGTTGGAGCAAAATCCGGCTCCGGAACTTTATAAATTTTTTTGCCACTAATTATCAGATATTTTATTTTATTAATGATATTTAATTGTTTATATTTTATTTTATAAAAAATTATCTTTCTTTTCTCAATCAATTATATGATCTATTTAACTGTGTTTATCAAATTATGATTATCATATACAGGAGGTATCTATGAGTAAAGTTTCTATCATTACAGCCGGCGAAGCAGCCGCTATGGTCAGCGACAGCATGACCGTGACTACCAGCGGTTTCGTGGCAAGCGATATGCCCGAGGCGCTGTCGAAAGCCCTGGAACAGAGATTTCTGGAAACAGGCTCCCCGAGAGACTTAACCCTTTTCTATGCGGCTGCCCAGGGAAACCGGGATGGCAGCGGAGCAGACCACTTTGCGCACGAAGGAATGACGAAACGCGTGATCGGGGGCCACTGGAACATGGTTCCGCAATTGGGCCGCATGGTGCTGGAAAACAAGATTGAGGGCTACAACCTCCCGCAGGGAACGCTGTCTCAGTTATTCCGTGACATCGCCGCCCACCGTGTCGGCACAATCACCCACGTCGGTTTGAACACCTTTGCGGATCCGAGAATCGAAGGCGGTAAACTGAACTCCATTACGACGGAGGATTTAGTCGAGGTAGTCAGCATTCTGGGTGAGGAGAAACTGCTTTACAAGTCCTTCCCCATCGACATTGCCTTCATACGCGGTACCTATTCCGATGAAAACGGCAATATCACGATGGAGCACGAGGTGGCGTCCCTGGAATCCACTTCCATTGCCCAGGCTGTCAGAAACAGCGGCGGCAAAGTGATTGTACAGGTTGAAAAGGTTGTGAAAAACGGCTGTCTTGACCCGAAGCTTGTTAAAATTCCGGGAATCTATGTGGATGCCGTCGTTGTATGTGAAGACATGAAAGATCATGAGCAGTGCGTGGGCTGTGAGTATGACGGCTCCATGACCGGAGATTTTTCCGTTCCCTTAAGCAGTCTTACTTATCCGAAGCTCTCGGCTAAAAAAATCATCGGGCGCAGAGCAGCCATGGAACTGAAAAATGATTCTGTCGTCAATCTCGGAATCGGCGCGCCGGAATATATCTCCATGGTAGCCGGGGAAGAAGGCATCGGTGACTACATGACCTTAACCGTGGAGGCAGGCCCCGTCGGCGGAGTGCCGCAGGGCGGCCCGAAATTCGGCGGTTCGGTCAATCCGGAAGCGATTCTCGACCAGCCGTACCAGTTTGATTTCTATGACGGAGGCGGTGTCGATTACGCATTTCTCGGTCTTGCCCAGGCCGACAGCAAGGGCAATATCAATGTAAGCAAATTCGGACCAAGGATTGCAGGCTGCGGCGGTTTTATCAATATTACACAGAATGCCAAGCGGGTATTTTTCTGCGGCACGTTTACGGCCGGTGGACTTTCCGTCTCATTTGACAACGGTGAGCTTCAGATTGTCACAGAGGGCAGAGAGCAGAAATTTATCAAACAGGTGGAACAGATTACTTTCAGCGGCGAGTATGCTAATAAAACGGGCCAGCCCGTTCTCTATATAACGGAGCGCGCCGTATTCGAACTGAGAAAGGATGGAGTTTATCTGATTGAAGTGGCTCCCGGCATCGATATCCAGAGCCAGATTATTGACCAGATGGGATTCGTTCCCAAAATGGATGGTCAGCCAAAGTTAATGGACAGCCGTATTTTCAGGGAAGAGCTGATGGGGCTGGCGAAATAGCATAACGCAAAATAGCATAACAAAACATAAATATGGTGGGGGATCAGTTTATGAATTTTCAGATTTGGATTTTATTTATTGCTATTGTTTTATTTGGTCTGCTGGCATTTAAACAGGTCAGCGCCCTGATACTGGCTCCGGTTATTACGATCTTCGTGGCCGTCTGCTCAGGGCTTCCGATTCTAGCCAGCCTGCAGAATCAGTTTATGCCTGCTGCCGGAGACTACGTTATCAAATATTTTCTGATATTCTTCGTCGGTGCGCTGTTCGGAGCTGTCTACCAGTTCACAGGCGCCGCCGAATCCATTGCAATGGCCATCGTCAAGGTCAGCAAAGGAAAATATGCAGCACCTATTATCATGTGCATTACCGGTATACTGACATTTGGAGGAGTCAGCGGCTTTGTCGTCTTCTTTGTCATCTATCCGATTGCCATCCAGTTATTCAGGGAGGCCAACCTGACCCGCCGGCTGCTTCCGGCCGCCATTTCCGCCGGCTGCTGGACCTGGTCCATGAGCGGTCCCGGCTCTCCGTCTATCCAGAACTATATTGCCATGACGAATCTGGGTACACCGGCTACGGCTGCATTCGTCCCGTCTTTCATCACCACAGCGGCCATGTTTGCCATGATATTTGTCTGGCTGGAATACAGAGCTAGGAAATTTACCGGGAAAGGGCTGACCTTCAACGATCCGTCTCTCAAATACCAGCTTACAGAGGAGGAATTAAGTACCGAAAAAGATAAGACGCTGCCGCACTGGTTTACCGCGTTCCTGCCAATCATTATTATCCTGGTCACCTTTAATATCTTTCATTTCCCGGTGGAGACCGCAGTATTGACAGGAATTGCCGCATCCGTCCTTCTTATGTTCAGAAGAATCGGCGGACTTAACAGCTGGATTGAAGTTTTTAACAAAGGGGCCGCCGACTCGGGCGTCGCTATCCTGAACACCGCCATTGTCGTCGGTTTCGGCGGTGTGGTGCAAAACACAAGCGGCTTTGCCGATTTAGTTGCCATGCTTAAGAACCTGCATATGCCGCCGCTCGTATTCGTCATGATCACAGTTGCCGTCTGTGCCGGAGCCTGCGGTTCCGCCTCGGGAGGAATGGGCGTTGCCTTTAATGCCTTAAAGAACACTTATATGGAAATGGGAATTAATCTCCAGTACGTTCACCGGATTTCAGCCATCGCTGCCGGTACTCTCGATACTCTCCCGCACCAGGGAGCGCAGATCACGCTGCTGGGCATCTGTAAAATGACCCACAAAGAAGCCTACTGGGATATCGCCGTTACACAGATAATCATCCCGTTTATCGCATGCGGAATCTTTATTGTACTAGCGTCCTTCGGCTTATAGTTGATGAAAGGCATTGCCGTGATATTACACAAAAAAAGAACTGATAATTTTACATATTGTATATTGACTATCGAACAAATAAAATGTATTATTTATGCAGGCTATTAATTAGCATGCTAGATATTTGTATTTTTAATTTCTAGCATGTATGTACCGAAACAATGTGTCCGTAACACGGACTCCAAATCATTTACTTATCTTAAAGGAGGTAACACCATGAATTTCCAGTTAACAGAAGACCGTTTAGCATTACAGCAGGCAGTAAGAGAATTTGCAGAGAAAGAACTCGCGCCGGGTGTCATTGAACGTGATGAGAAGAGCGAATATCCGGTAGAGCTTTATAAGAAGATGGGAGAAATGGGACTCATCGGACTTCCCTACGCTAAAGAATACGGTGGTTCCGGCAGGGACTATCTGGATTACGCAATTGCAGTAGAAGAGATTTCCAAGGTCGATGCATCCGTAGGCATCTCCTACTCCGTATCCACCTCCCTCTACGGCGGAAGTATTGCCAATGGCGGTTCTGAAGAGCAGAAAAGAGAATTTCTTCCGGAAGTTCTCTCCGGAAAGACCTTTGGCTCCTTCGGACTTACCGAGCCAAACGCCGGTTCCGATGCAGGCGGCTGTGTTACTATTGCAGAAAAGAAAGGCGACAAATACGTATTAAACGGCCTGAAATGCTTCAATACCAACGGCCCGCTCTCCGATCACTTTGCAGTATACGCCCTGACTCATCCGGAGCTGGGAAGCAAAGGACTCTCCTGCTTCCATGTTAAAAAGGGAACACCTGGATTCTCCATCGGAAAAATCGAGAACAAGATGGGTATCCGCTCCGCACAGGTTTCCGAACTGGTTTTTGAAAATTGTGAAATTCCTGAGACCGCTCTTCTCGGCGAAGAAAAACAGGGATTTAAGATTGCAATGAAGACGCTGGACGGCGGACGTATCGGGGTTGCGGCACAGGGTCTCGGAATTGCAGAAGGCGCTTTTGAAATTGCCAGAAAATATCTAATGACAAGAGAGCAGTTCGGCAAACCTCTTTACAGAAACCAGTATCTCGCATTTAAGATGGCAGAACTGGAATGTGAAATCGAGCAGGCAAAATATATGCTCTACAAAGCAGCTCTCGATAAATCGGAAGGAAGGCCATATTCCATTCCGGCTGCCAAAGCAAAACTCGTCTGCACCGATGCCGCTATGCATGTGACAACCGAGGCTGTACAGATGCTTGGAGGAAACGGCTTCATGAAAGAATATCACGTGGAAAGAATGATGAGGGACGCCAAAATCACTCAGATTTACGAGGGTACCAATGAAATTCAAAAGCTTGTAATCAGCGGAGCTTTATTCAGATAATCTTATCTCCTGCGCCGTGCCACAAAGCGAGAGTCGAACCGCGGCTACTATGCTGAAGTGCAAGGCGCAGCCTTTTTATCAGAACCGCTGCCTTTGGCGGTACTGTAACAGCATCTCGCCTTTCTATGAAACTAAGGCTTAAAAATCAGTTCTGTTTGACTTTGTATTCGAAATTTTTTATAATAAGAATAGTTCGTATAAAAGACATTTGCATAGAAAGGCGATGAAACCACAATCATGGAACTTAAAGAATGTATTAATTTTCTGCTCACCACTGCGCAGCATACGGTTTTCCAGTATCTGAGCCAGAGGCTGGCCCCTTATGACATTACCCCTTCCCAGTACGGTATTTTAAACTGCCTGTGGATTAATGACGGCACATGTCTTCCCCGTCAGATTGCAGAACTTCTCTGCCTGGAAACCTCCACTGTATCCGGGATTCTGGACAGAATGCAGAAGAAGGATTTAATTGACCGCGTGATCAACCCGGAAAACCGGCGTGAGATACTCGTGATGATTACTCCCAAGGGTGAAGCTTTAAAGGCGCCCGTCCTGAAAATCATCGACGAAGTCAATGAGGAAGTCTTGAAGGATTTCAGCCCCAAGGAAACAGAGTTTATAAGAAAATCGCTGCGGCAGATTGCAGAAAAAGCATTGTAGTCTTCATGACACAATGCTTTTTTCTATCTTTACAATATCCAGGAGGATTTCCGCTATGAATATAATCGCCATCATTCGCCAGACTTCTGCAGATTCGCAGCCAAAACAGGATCTTGCGGCAGTTGAGGCTGCGCTCCGGTATAAGAGACAGTCCGGCGGTTTCGTGACTGCCCTCTGCCTCGGCACCGAAGCCGCCGTTCCCTTGTTAAGAGAGGCTGTTGCCATGGGCTGCGACAGCGCCGCTCTGATCCGGCTGCCCTTTTGCTTTACATCTATCCCCGAGCCGCCCCGGTATGCCCGGCTCCTTACCGGCACGATTCAGGATATGGAATTTGATTTAATTTTTACAAGCTGTTACGCGGTGGACGCCGATACGATACAGACCGGCTTTCTGCTGGCTTCTTACCTCAATCTTCCCCAGGCCGGCTATGTGGATGAGACGTCCGTCTCAGAGGACAGCGGCGTGATTGTAAAAAGACAGTTCGAGGATCGGTACCAGATACTTAACCTCCCCACCCCCTGCCTGATCAGTGCTTTGCTCCAGCCCGGAAAACGGATCTATATGACTGCCGACGGCGTCACCCGGGCGTACGCCATGGAAATCCCCGTAATTCCGGCCTGCGAAGTTCTTAATGCCGGGGAAGAATCTTTCGTCACGCTCCTCAGTTCCTGCCGGAAAAAGGAACGCAAGCGGGGAACCGTTCTTACTGTCCCGACAGAGGAAGCGATTAGCGCCGTTATGGATATCATGCACAAAAACCATATCATATAGAAGAGAGGGAGATAAAATATGAACCACGATATTGTTGTAGCCGCAGAACAACGCGACGGTATCGTACAGAAAATCAGTTTTGAACTGATTCACGGCGCTGCCGAGGTGGCCGGACAGACCGGCGGCAGGGTAATTACCGTTATAGCGGGTTTTGAGATAAAGGAGGCTGCAGAACAGCTGTCTGCCGCGGGAAGCGATGAAGTCTGGATAATTGACCAGCCCTCCCTGAAAGAATATCTGCCGAAACCGTATACGGAGGCTTTCCTCCAGGCGGTTAAACGTATTGAGCCTGAAATCGTACTGATCGGCTCCACCATGATTGGTATGGAGCTGGCCCCACAACTTGCCGCCGGACTGGATACGGGACTGGTGACCGACTGTACCGCCCTTACCATTTCCTCCGATACGGGCCTGCTTCTGATGACCCGCCCCAATACCGACGGAATATCGATTGATACATTTATATGCGGTGAAAGGCGGCCTCAGATAGCCACAGTCCGTCCAGGGGTACTGGCTGAAACCGGCGCTCGGGACAAAGCAGACAGCCGGAAGAGCGCAGAAAAAGTCTCACAGCCTGCTGCCTGCCCCCGCGGAACTGTCCGGCATTTTACCGCAGATTTATCCGGAGCTGATAACGGTGTAAAGCTGCTCTCCACCAGCAGAGGCGGGGTAAAATCAACGGATATCACCCAGGCCCGTGTTCTCGTCGCAGGAGGCAGGGGCATAGGCGGCCCGGAAGGATTTGATACGCTCAGAACTCTGGCCTCCCTTCTGGGCGGGCAGATCGCCTGTTCGAGAGCCTGCGTGGAGGCCGGCTGGATCGATGCATCTCCTCAGGTGGGGCAGACCGGAAAAACGGTCCGGCCCGAACTCTATCTGGCCTGCGGCATCTCAGGCGCCTTTCAGCACGTGACGGGGATGGAAGAATCACAGCTCATTATCGCCATTAACAAAAACCCGGCCGCTCCAATCTTCGATATCTCCGATCTGGGAATCGTGGGGAACGTCGAAGTGCTGCTGCCCAGGCTCATTGCCGCGCTTAATGCCTCATGTTGATTTGAGCCGGCCGTGAGCATTGACAAAAGATCCCGGCGATGCTACACTTATTTCATCTCAAAATGACGGCGCATCCTGCGCATTTACGTCATTTTAAAAAGTATAAGGATAAGGTGAAGAGTATGGATTATAAGAAAATGTATGCTGAAAAACTTGTTTCTGCCGATACTGCCGCTGCTGCAGTAAAATCCGGCGACTGGGTAGATTACGGCTGGACAACCGGAACCCCTGTTGCCGTGGACGCCGCACTGGCAAAGCGTATGCCCGAGCTTAATAATGTGAATTTCAGAGGCGGAATCCTGATGTGGGTACCGGAAATCTTCAAGATTGAAAACCCGGCCGAGCATCTTACCTGGAACTCCTGGCATATGAGCGGAATTGAGCGTAAAGCGATTGCACAGGGCTTTTCCTATTATGCCCCTATCCGGTATTCCGAGCTTCCAAGATATTACAGAGAATCCGCTTCCAAACCGGATGTGGCTATATTCCAGGTAGCACCGATGGATGAACACGGATATTTTAATTTCGGACCTAATGCCTCTCATATGGCGGCATGCTGTGAGACATCTAAAATCATTATTGTTGAAGTCAATGAGAATATGCCGGTCTGCCTCGGCGGCTTTGAAAATGTAGTACACATCTCAAAGGTTGACATGATTGTGGAGGGCAGCAATCCTCCAATCGCCGAGATGGGCGCTGGCGGAGCTGCCACTGAGGTTGATGAAGCTGTCGCAAAGCTGATTGTGGAAGAGATTCCAAACGGCGCATGCCTCCAGCTTGGCATCGGCGGAATGCCCAATGCCGTCGGCTCCCTCATTGCAAAGTCTGATTTAAAGGATCTGGGCGTACACACGGAAATGTATGTAGACGCATTTGTTGACATCGCTGCCGCCGGCAAGATTACCGGCTCCCACAAGGCAATCGACAAGAGACGCCAGGTATATGCATTCGGCGCAGGCACGAAAAAGCTGTACGACTTTTTAAACAACAACCCGGAATGCATGAGCGCGCCGGTTGACTATACCAACGACATCCGTTCCATCTCCGCGCTGGATAACTTTATGTCCATCAACAATGCCGTGGATGTGGATCTCTTCGGCCAGGTTAATGCCGAGTCGGCAGGTGTCAAACACATCAGCGGTGCAGGCGGACAGTTAGACTTTGTACTGGGCGCTTATCTTTCCAAAGGCGGAAAGAGCTTCATCTGCTGCTCTTCCACCTTCAGCACAAAGGACGGCCAGCTGAAGTCCAGAATCCTCCCGACCCTGAACCAGGGCTCTATCGTAACCGATACCCGCGCCAATATCCACTATCTGGTAACTGAGTACGGCAAGGTCAACTTAAAAGGTCTTTCGACCTGGCAGAAATGCGAGGCCATCATCTCCGTCGCACATCCGCAGTTCAGGGATGAACTGATTAAGGATGCAGAGAAGATGAATATCTGGAGACGCAGTAATAAGATTTAAATTTCATGTCCCGGAAACGTCTGTCCAGATCGGATGTTTCGTATCTGAATAAAACAGAGTCATATCGGACCTGGTTAAATAAGGTCTGATATGACTCTGTTTTTATTTATATGTTTTATGTTTCATGTGGCCAGCGTTTGGTCAATCAGCCGCCTGGGCTCCTCAACCTTCCTGCCGTGCAAATTCAGTTCTATGATTCCGCCGTTCATCTGTCCTTCGCGGTGGTCTCCCGAATCAGTCTGCCAACCGCCTCATCCGTATAGGAAAGGAGTCTTCCAAACTCCCATGCAATCCGGTAACGTTCCTCCCCTTCGTAGCCGCCTGCTCTCAGCAGTTCCGCTTTCCGCTCCTTCAGTTCCAGATAACAGTCCAAATCTTCCTTCTTCTTATAAAAAATAAAGTGATTGGCCCCCCGGTTCATCTCTTCCGGGATAGGAATATAAATCAATTTCTCTTTTGCTCATTTTCGTTCCACCTCTTCATCACCTTAACAATTGCACCAATACTCCTCCCAGGGTCAGCATCAGAGCCCCGCAGGATCGGGTCACAATCTGTGCAAAGGGAAGCAGTTCCATTCGTTTTGCGCTGCTGAGTACCGCCACGTTCCCGGAACCTCCCATATTGGTTGTACACATTCCGGCCGCAATTGCGGATTCGATCGGATAGAATCCCATTTTCTTACCGAGAAAGGTTGCCGTCAGCGTAATCGCCGCCACGACCAGAACCACAGTCAGCAGATAAAACGGGGTGATTATGCTGAGAATTGTCTTAAGGTCAATGAGTGTCGCACCAATCCCGGTCAGCGCTGCAGCCGTCCAGCTATGGATGGCAAAATGCCCCCATTCTCTGGCCGCATCCTCCAGCTCCTCCGACATAATCCCCGTCCCCTTCACCAGGACTACGGCAATAATCATCCACGCATAGGTGGGGATAATGGAAATGTAGCGGTGGCATAAAGCCCCCAGTTCATAAAAAGCCAGCGATATTATCAGGCCTGTACACAGCAGGGCGAAGGTCGGCTTCATCGGAGGACGCGGGGCAACCTCATGACCGTCGTTGACAAGCCGGCCATTTCCCGTCAGATGCGGCTTCCTTTCTCCCAAATTACCGGCAAGCGCGCCGAACACGATGGCCACACAGTTTCCCAGTACCGTAGCCGGTGCAATTCGTGTCAATATTGCCCCGGCATCCGCGCCTAGAACCGATGAATACATCTCTGAGAGCGGTACGGAACCGGCCGTCATCCCGCCGCTGGTCATCGGAATGCCGATATACAGGATCCCCTCCAGAAAGCTGTTGCCCATAAACATCCCCAGTACGCCCGACAGCGTCACCCCCACCGCCAAAGCGATGACCGCCGTCGGAAGCAGCTTTACCGTAGCCCTGATCAGCAGATCCCTGTCAATATTGAACAGACTGCCTGTAATCAGAGCGGAAATATAAAACACCAGGAATCCCTCCTGGTTGACAAAATTATCTATGATTGTATGTGTCTGTTCCGGTATCAGACCTGCCGCCTGAATAACCGCCGCGCCCAGAATACAAATGACGGAGCCGCCCAGATAAGTCTTGACTATCGGTACGGAGTTTCCGATTGCATTCAGTCCCTCTCCCAGCGCCATCAAAAATATCATTCCGCCCACAATCCCGCCCGGCAGGCAGCCGGTATACATGCAGACAATTACCAACGCCAGGATTCCGAGATATAACGGAAGCGGAAAACCGGCTATCTTAACCGGGATTTTTTTATCCGGATTTTTTTCCATTTTTCCTTCCTCCTCTCCTATCCATTTTATCATAGCATAGCAATACTGCAATTTCTACAATAATTATAAAACCTTTCCCCTGTTCGGAATAAAATGAAAAATTTTCTCATTTCATCTTGCATTTCCCAGATGTCCGGAATATAATAGTTGAGTGTGGCAACTGTTATATTATGCAACATACATTTTCTTAACAATTTGTATGTATCTTTTTATTATATGGATTATATCTGATTTCAGGAGGTCATTATGCAAATCAATATTGGTATTATCCGCAGATGTGAGCAGAGCTTCCTGCGGGAACGTCTGAGTACCTGTCAATTGAAACCTGTAGACAGTGTCGTCCTGACGGCTTTAGACCGCCACGGCCAGTGTAACCAGGATACCCTGTGCAGTATTGTCAATATTGACAAAGGCAGAATGGCCCGTGTAATGGAACGTCTGGAAGGCCGCAGCCTGATCCGGCGTCTGATCAACCCTGACAACAAACGTGAAAAACTGATAGAGATGACTGAGCAGGGGAAACAGATGCTGAAAATCATCAATTCCTTTTCCAAAGAATGGAACGACCGCTGCTTCGCCGGTTTCACGGAACAAGAGAAAAGCGAGTATCAGGGCTATCTGGAAAGAATCGCGAGAAATGCCCTTGCAGGAAAGGAGAATTTAGAAAATGATTAAAAACCTGACGGAAGGAAAACCGCTGAAGCTGCTGTTTTTCTTTTCCCTTCCTATGCTGATGGGAAATCTGTTTCAACAGTTGTACAACATGGTAGATTCTATCGTAGTGGGCAATTTTGTCGGGGCCGACGCCCTGGCTGCCGTAGGAGCCTCTTTCCCTGTTGTTTTCCTGGCTGTCGCCCTGGCCTCCGGTTTGTCCATGGGCTGTAATGTCGTTATTTCACAGCTCTTCGGCGCCGGAAGAATACGCGAAATGAAAACCACGATATCCACTGCCCTGATTGGACAGTTCGTCCTGAGCATCGGTATCACGATTGTAGGGGAAATTATTTCTCCAGGTATTTTAAGGGTGTTAAAGACACCGGACAATATCATGGCGGATTCTCTTATTTACCTGCGGATTTATCTTGGCGGCGCTGTCTTTCTCTTCATTTATAATACCCTGAACGGTATTTACAATGCCCTGGGAGACAGCAAGACGCCGCTTTATTTTCTGATGCTGTCAACTCTGACGAATATCGTGCTGGATCTGTTGTTTGTAATCAAATTCCATATGGGTGTTGCCGGCGTTGCCTGGGCCACCCTGATTGCCCAGGGCGTATGTGCCGGACTCTCCATGGTCGTCATCATGGCCCGTCTGAAGCATCTGGAGGATGAACCGGGACACGAGGATGAGGGAAAACGGCCTCTGTTCCATTTCTCAGCCGTGGAACGCATTGCCCGCATCGGCGTACCCTCAATGATACAGCAGTCTATTGTTTCAATCAGTATGCTGATGATGCAGGGCCTGGTAAACTCCTACGGCTCCGTTTTCATTGCAGGATATACGGCCGCAACCAAAATCGACAGTCTTGCCATGATGCCGAATATGAACTTTTCAAATGCAATGTCCAGTTATACGGCTCAGAATATCGGCGCGGGAAAAATTGAGCGTGTCAAGGACGGCTATAAGGCCAACATGTTGATGGTGGTTGTCTTCAGCGGCATCATCACGCTGATTATCTTCCTGTTCGGGCCAAACCTTCTCAATATGTTTATGGACTCGGGCTCCAATGTACAGGCCATTAACTACGGCATGGAGTATATGCGTATCGTCTCCTCTTTCTACATACTGATGGGAATTATGTTTTCCAGCAACGGACTTTTAAGGGGAGCCGGCGACATGAAGACATTCATGGCAAGCTCCCTCTGCAACCTTTTCTCCCGTGTATTCCTGGCTTATTTCCTGGCCAGCCGCATCGGGCCGAGCGCTATCGGCTGGTCGATTCCGATTGGCTGGCTGGTAGGCTCTGCTATCTCCTTTACACGTTTTAAAAGCGGAAAATGGGCAAAAACGACACTTGTGAAATAATGATTTGGATATCAGTTCAGAAATGCTCCATTTACAAGATGGCGCGGTGTCTTTCCCTGTGCGTAATCCTCAATATCCTCGATCAGCATCGGGATAATTCTGTCCGCAATGTCGGCAGTTCCGCCTCCTATATGTGGAGTTACGATAATTCCAGGAGTGTTCAGCAGGGGATCATCAGGGTTTAAAGGTTCCTCTTCCACACAGTCGATCCCGGCGCCCAGAAGCCTGCCCTCCCGGACTGCATCGGCAAGCGCTTTTTCATCCACTAGCCGGCGCCCCACCGAAGTATCATTTTCAGGTTTTTGTTTCGCTCCATCACTTCACGCGGAGCTTTAAAAATACGCAGAATCATAATCTGTGCATCTGTATCTTTGAGAGTAACCAGCAGGAACTGGCTTATGAACTCTGCAAAAGCGGAGCCGGTGTCGGCCTTTTATCACCGCTGATCCTATACCAGCATCTGGATGCCATTGAGGAGGACTTCGAGCCGCTGTATGTCTTTCCGCTTCTGAATGAACTCCATGAAAATATTGTCTCCCTGGCTTACCGGAAAGACTATCCGCTGCCTCGCCACACCATGGAATTCATCAGCGCCTCCTGTATGGTATTCAGGAATTATTCCAATTCTATCCGTGAAAATTTCTCCCCGCATTCCGGGCGCCGCGCGTAAGGAGTCTGCATAGGTACAAAAACTATCTGAATGGAGATTTAATTAAGCAGGTGAGGACGCTGCCGGGACGGCCAGCGGACGGGGTGGTGGGGTGTGGATATGAGTCTTTCGTCCCGGGGGAGGATTGTTGTGGTTTGGGGCTGCGGGCGAAGATAAAGTCTGCGGAGCACGCTCCCGCTCTGTGAAATGCATCGCGCTGCTAAGCTCGACAGGACCTCGCTAATCAGCG
>OBXO01000454.1_pt1 | contig 33085 bp, 25 predicted proteins | sample 1501431 | NCBI WGS metagenome assembly OBXO01 (sample SAMEA2580163, study PRJEB22360) | human gut metagenome | biome: human gut; feature: human-associated habitat; material: faeces | place: Denmark | collected 2008/2010 | reverse complement strand
CGGTGCTTAGCGAGGTTCCTCACGAGCTTAGCACTGCTGCGCACTCCAAAGAGTGCAAACGGTCCCCGCAGCAATTCATTCCGGCCGGATTCCCCCCTCACGACACCCTCCAACCGGGGACGGAAGACACAGCCTGCCCCCCTCACCACACCGGACATGGTCCGTTCCGGACGCGTCCTCTAACCTCAATTAAATCTTGACAATCATCCGTAAATTGGTTAAAATAAGCATAAATAAATAAGTGCCTAAGAGAGATAAGAGTAAGGTATCAAGCGTTTTATGACGCTTAGTTCACCTTACTCTTTTTGTCGTTTGGCGGCGAAAAACCGGCGGAAGCTGGAATCCAGCCGTTCTAACAAATGTAAAAGGAGAGAAGAAGAATGAGCAGTTGTATCTATGATGTAGTTGTAATCGGCGGCGGCGTAACAGGCTGTTCCGTTGCCAGAGAGTTATCCAGGTATCATCTCCGCACCTGTCTGCTGGAGCGTGAGGAGGACGTATGCTCCGGAACTTCCAAAGCCAACAGCGCCATCGTCCATGCCGGATATGATGCAGCTAACGGTTCCCTGAAAGCAATACTGAATGTGCAGGGGAACGAGATGATGGATCAGCTTTCAAAAGATTTGCAGTTCGATTTCAAACGCAATGGCTCCATGGTTCTCTGCTTTGATGAAAACGATTTACCGGCTCTTAAGGAGCTAAATGAGAGGGGCGTAAAGAACGGGGTTCCCGGTCTTGCCATTATCTCAGGGGATGAGGCCAGGGCAAAGGAGCCGAATATCAGCGATACGGTGGTGGCTGCTATCTATGCGCCTACCGGCGGAATTGTATGTCCCTTCGGCCTGACCATTGCCATGGCCGAGAATGCATATGAAAACGGCGTGGAATTCAAGATGAACACAGAAGTGGTTCAGATTGAAAAAGCGGATTTCGGCTACAGGCTGATTACGAACAATGGTGAGGTGCATGCAAAGTACGTGGTAAATGCGGCCGGTGTATATGCCGATGTGTTCCACAATATGGTAAGTGAGAAAAAACTTCAGATTATTCCCAGAAGAGGGGACTACTGCCTTCTCGATAAAGAGGCCGGGAACCATGTATCCCATACGATTTTCCAGCTTCCGGGCAAATACGGCAAAGGCGTCTTAGTATCCCCAACGGTCCACGGAAACCTTTTGGTAGGGCCTACGGCAATTGATGTAGAGGATAAAGAGGCAACGGAGACGACGGCGGAGGGCCTGGCGGACGCTATATCAAAATCTGTCCTGAGCGTGAAAAATATCCCCTTCAGACAGACCATCACCTCTTTTGCAGGACTGCGGGCTCATGAGGCTGACGATGAATTTGTCATCGGTGAGGCGGAGGATGCAAAGGGCTTCTATGATGCCGCTGGAATTGAATCACCAGGACTTTCCTGTGCGCCGGCTCTCGGTAAATATCTGGCCCAGATGATTGCAGAAGCTGCCGGGGCCGCGATAAAAGAAGATTTTAAAGCGACGAGAAAAGGTTTTATCAAAGCGGCTGAGCTTCCACGGGAAGAGAGAGCCAAGCTTATAAAAGAATATCCGGAATACGGGACCATTATCTGCCGCTGTGAGAATATCAGCGAGGGTGAGATAATTGACGCGATACGCAGACCGCTCGGGGCGGTATCCCTGGATGGAATCAAGCGCAGGGTACGCGCGGGCATGGGCAGATGCCAGGCAGGCTTCTGCACGCCGAGGACGATGGAAATTCTGGCGAAAGAGCTCGGCATAACAATGGATGATGTCTGCAAAAACAGAACCGGTTCAGAACTGTTAAAAGGTGATAAGTAGGAGGACTTAAGATGATGCATCATGATATTGTAATTATAGGCGGCGGCCCGGCAGGCCTTGCAGCGGCAGTTTCCGCACGCCGCGCCGGAGTAGAGGATATCCTGATTCTGGAGAGGGATAACGTGCTGGGAGGTATTTTAAATCAGTGCATCCATAACGGATTCGGACTTCATACATTCAAGGAAGAACTTACAGGACCGGAATATGCAGCCCGCTATATTGAGATGGTAATGGAAGAAAAAATTCCTTACAGGCTGAATACGATGGTAATTGATATCAACAGTGAAAAAGAAGTCACCTACATCAACAGAGAAGAAGGGCTTGTGACTATCAAGGCAGGCGCAGTCATCCTGGCCATGGGATGCAGGGAGCGCCCGAGAGGGGCCCTCAATATTCCGGGTTACCGGCCGGCCGGCATTTTTTCGGCGGGAACTGCCCAGCGGCTGATGAATATAGAAGGCTACAGCGTGGGAAAGGAAGTTGTAATCCTGGGCTCGGGTGATATCGGGCTTATCATGGCAAGGCGTATGACGCTGGAGGGAGCTAAGGTGAAGGTGGTAGCCGAACTGATGCCATATTCCGGCGGCCTTAAGAGAAATATTGTACAGTGTCTCGACGACTATGATATTCCGTTGAAGCTGAGTCATACCGTGACGGAAATTCACGGAAAAGAGAGAGTTACAGGCATTACCATTGCCGAGGTTGACGGGAACAGAAAAACAATCCCCGGAACCGAAGAGTATTATTCCTGCGACACACTTCTTCTGTCTGTCGGACTGATTCCGGAGAATGAGCTGACGAAAGGGATCGGCGTTTCGATGAACCAGATCACATCGGGCCCGAATGTCAATGATCATCTTCAGACAGAGGCAGAGGGAGTCTTTGCCTGCGGCAACGTCCTTCATGTACACGACTTGGTGGACTATGTGTCGGAGGAAGCGAACCTGGCGGGAAAGAATGCAGCGGCTTATGTTAAGAAAGAGGCGGCGGGAGAGGAAACAATGGAAGTCAGGCTGGAAGCTTTAAACGGTGTGCGCTACACAGTGCCTCAGTCTCTTGATATCCGGAATATGAACGATCAGGTGATCGTGCGTTTCCGGGTGGCCGATGTATATAAGGATCGCTTTATCTCTGTTTATTACGGGGATGAGAGAGTGTCGAAACGGAAGAAAAAGGTTCTCGCACCCGGAGAGATGGAGCAGGTGATTCTGAAAAAAGACAGCTTTAAGAATTATCCTGATTTAGAGAAGATAGTGATTTGTACGGAGGTAGAGTGATGGAAAAGAGAGAGCTGATCTGTATCGGCTGTCCTTTGGGCTGTCCGGTGAGCGTTACGACAGACGGAGACAATATTACCGTGACAGGAAATACATGCGCCAAAGGTGAGGCTTACGCCAAAAAAGAGGTGACCAACCCGACAAGAATTGTGACCTCCAGTGTTATTGTGGAGGATGGGACACTGGCAAGGGCATCCGTTAAAACAGAAAAAGATATCCCAAAGGGAAAGATATTTGACATCATGAAAGAGATCCGGGCAGTCAAAATGAAGGCGCCTGTCCATATGGGGGATGTCATTATCCGTGACTGTGCGGGAACCGGCGTTTCCATTATTGCAACAAAGACGGTAGAAGCCGTATAAAACGGCGAAAGTAAATGACGGAAAAGAGACAGGAGGGCGGATATGACCGGCGGCAGAGAAATACTGAAAGAAATCAGCCTGTTTGTACTTGATATGGACGGAACGTTCTATCTGGGGGACAGGAGGCTGGACGGCGCTTTGGAATTTATTCATGCGGTGGAAGCGGCAGGAAAGAAGTTTCTGTTTTTCACGAATAATTCTTCCAAATCACCGGAGGACTATATCAGAAAACTGGAAAAAATGGATTGCCGCATTTCTAGAGATCAGATTGTCACATCGGGGGATGTGACAATCCGTTATCTGAAGGGATGCTACAGTGGAAAAACAGTATATCTGATGGGTACAAAGGCGCTGGAGGCAAGTTTTAGGCAGGCAGGGATCCGGCTGTTACCCACAGACGGGGAAGCGACACGGGAGGAGCAGCCCGATGTGGTGGTGATTGGATTTGACACGGAGCTGACCTATGAAAAGCTGGAACGGGCCTGCACTTTTATCAGGAACGGAGCGGTATTTCTGGCTACTCATCTGGATATCAACTGCCCTGTGGAGGGCGGTTTCATACCGGACTGCGGAGCCATGTGCGCCGCGATAGCGCTGTCGACCGGAGTACAGCCAAAATATCTGGGGAAACCGTTTAAGGAAACGGTGGATATGGTGCTGGAGCATACGGGAACAGAGAAAGAGGCGGTGGCTTTTGTCGGAGACCGTATCTATACGGATGTGGCGACCGGTGTCAATAACGGTGCGAAAGGTTTTCTGGTGCTGACCGGTGAGACGAAAGCGGAGGATGTGGAGAAATCTTCTGTGAAGCCGGATGCGGTTTTTGAATCGCTGGGGGAAATGAAAGGCTATCTGTAAGTCTTCATAAATTAATAATTGGCAGGGGGGACTTAACATGCAGGAATTTTTAAGTCAGTTAAATCAGGAGACGGAAGCTCTCCTTGTACTTTCGATCATATTATTTGCCGGATTCATTATGACGAGGCTGACCAATACCCTGAATCTTCCCAAAGTGAGCGGTTACATATTGGCGGGAATCCTGATCGGTCCCTGCAGCCTTAATTTTATTCCGCAGCATATGATTGATTCAATGGGGTTTGTCAGTGATTTGGCCCTGGCTTTTATCGCCTTTGGGGTCGGGAAATTCTTTAAAAAAGAAGTGCTGATGAAAACCGGAAAAAAAATAATCGTGATAACAATCAGCGAGGCCCTGACGGCGGGCGTGCTGGTAACGGTTATTTTAAAGTTTATATTCCGTCTGGACTGGGATTTCGCCCTGATTCTCGGCGCAATCGCCACGGCAACGGCTCCGGCCAGCACGATGATGACGATCAACCAGTATAAGGCCAAAGGAGAGTTCGTCAACACGCTGCTGCAGATAGTGGCCCTTGACGATGTTGTCTGTCTTCTCGCCTTCAGTATCGTGGCAGCCATTGCCAACGGAAGGGCATCGGGAGCGCTTACGGTCAACGATATTCTGATACCCATTATGCTGAACCTGTTCGCCATCTGCCTGGGATTTTTCTGCGGTTATTTTCTGAGCCGCCTGCTGATTCCGGCCAGAAGCAGGGATAACCGTCTCATCCTGGCGATCGCAATGCTTTTGGGGCTTTCCGGTATCTGTGCGGCTGCCGATATCTCTCCGCTGTTATCCTGTATGGTGTTCGGCGCGGCTTATATCAATCTGACCAGGGATAAGAAGCTGTTCCGCCAGATTAATAACTTCACGCCTCCGGTTATGTCCATATTTTTCATTGTTTCCGGCATGAACCTGAATGTGAACGCCCTGGGGACAGTCGGAGTCATAGGAGTCGCCTATTTCCTGATCCGTATCGCGGGGAAATATCTGGGCACCTATTTCAGCTGTATGGCTATGGGAACCAGCAGGGAAATCAGGAAGTATATGGGGCTTGCCCTGATCCCTCAGGCCGGCGTCGCAATCGGTCTGGCGTTTCTGGGACAGAGGCTCCTGCCGCCGGAGACGGGAAATCTGATGCTCACCATTATTCTGTCCTCCTCGGTTCTCTATGAGATGGTGGGCCCGATCAGCGCCAAAGCGGCCCTGTTCTTATCGGGCAGCATTGCTTTCAAGAAGACCCGTGACAAAGAGGATACAAAACCTCAGTGCGCGGTTTCAGATAGAAGCAGCATGTGTGAAAAAATTGACGTGATTACAGGGCTTGACAGTGTTATTGAGGATAAGGAGGAGGCAGAGCATGGAGAGTTTGTGCCGGAGATTCCTGATTCCGAATGCGGTGAAGGAAGCGGCGAAGAGTGCGATGAAGCCGACGGCAGCCCCGAGGACTGTGAATGCCTGTCGGATGAGGAAGATACCGAGGAATGCGAAGAATCCGGGGATCACGACGATCTGGCGGACGGCGTGCTGGAGGAATTGAGGGAATACAGCGAAGGCGTGGATGAACGGGATGATTATGATATAGAAAAAGAAGTCAAGCCGGTAAAACGCAAAAAGAAGAAAAAACAGAATAAGAAGAATAAATAGAATTGGTTAATTTTTTGTCAATATATACAGAAAAAGACAATTAAACGGAAAAAACATTGGTAATAACGACAAAAATGCTTGATTATTTGTTGAAATAGTGTTAAGATTACACTATAAATTTCGATAGATAAATAAAGAGCAGAGAGTTGGAGAGCGGCGCAAACTAGAAACAGTTCACAAAAGTGAGCTGCTTTGGTCGAACCGCTTTTTTCTTTGCCGGTAAGTCTGCCCGGAAGGATGCGGGGCTTTATAGGGTATCGGAAGAGACAGGAAAATACATACAGGCGCAAGCTGAGGGAGGGAACCATGGTAAAGAATTTTGCCCACAGAGGATTCAGCGGGATGTATCCCGAGAACACGATGCTGGCTTTTGGGAAAGCTGTGCAGACAGAGGGCTGCGACGGTATTGAGATGGATGTCCATCTGACAAAGGATGGGGAAGTGGTGATTATCCACGATGAGAAGCTGGACCGTACCTGCGTGAACGGAACCGGCTTTGTGAGGGATTATACATATGAAGAGCTGAAGAAGTTTGACGTGTCCTTCAAATTTGCCGGCCAGTGCGATTCACAGCATGTTCCCACACTCAGGGAATATTTTGAATTGGTAAAAGATACGCATATTATCACCAATATTGAACTGAAGACAGGAATTTTTGAGTATCCGGGAATCGAGAAAAAGGTGTATGACCTGATTGAAGAATTCGGATTGAAGAAGAAAATCATCATCTCTTCCTTTAACCATTTCAGCATCAGGAGAATGAAAGAACTCTGTCCCGATCTGGAATGCGGGCTTCTGACGGAGACCTGGATGATTGACGCCGGACGTTACACAAAGTATGCAGGGGCTGAATGTCTCCATCCGATTTTCTATAATATGACAAAAGAGGTGGTGGCCGAAGTAAAGAGCCAGGGCATCAAAATTAACACATGGACTGTTAATGAAGAAGATGACATCCGGACCATGATTGCCAGAGGGGTGGACTCCATCATAGGCAATTATCCCGACCGTGTGACACGGATCAGAAAAGAAATGGAATGATTCAGGCAGTTTGAATGAGACTTGGGGGAAAGACCCTTAAGATAAAAGGAGGAAAAATAATGAGAAAAATGAAGAAGGTACTGAGTCTTGCATTAGCAACCGCGCTCTGCGTATCCATGGCGGGATGCAGCAGCAAACCGGCTGAGACACAGGCTCCAAAGGCAGAAGGACAAGAAGAGGGAAGCCAGGAGGCAGCGGTTCCGGCTGATGATTATCATCTGGTGTTAAAGCTGAGCCATGTATTTGCTCCGGAAGAGCAGCTCACAAAGACGATGGATTCCATCGCAGCAAACATTCTTGAAAGAACAAACGGCGCCATCGAGATTCAGACATATCCGCAGGGACAGCTTGCAACCTATAAAGACGGTGTAGAGCAGGTAGTCCGCGGCGCAGATTTCATTTCCGTAGAAGATCCGTCTTACCTGGGCGACTATGTTCCGGATTTCAATATCCTGGCAGGTCCGATGTTGGTTAATTCCTACGATGAATATGAGTATCTTCTCGAAACACCGGAAGTACAGGATATGTTCAAGAGAGCCGAGGAAAAAGGAATCAAGATTCTTTCACTCGATTATATCTTCGGTTTCAGGAGCCTCATGACAAACAAGGTTATCACAAAGCCGGAAGATTTAAAGGGAATGAAGATCCGTACACCAGGCAGCCAGTTATATGTAGATACATTAAACCATATGGGCGCTACAGCCACACCACTCGCTTTCTCTGAGACAATTTCAGCAGTTCAGCAGGGCGTTGTAGATGGTCTGGAAGGAACAATCGATGCATATGCGACAAACGGCAGTGCGGAAGTGGCAAAGAACATGGCTATGACAAAACATCTCTTAGGCGTTTGCGGCGCTTACATCAGCGTAGATGTATGGAACAAGATTCCGGAAGAGTACAGAACAATCATGCAGGAAGAGTTTACAAAAGGCGCAGAGACAATGGTTAAGAACATCTCCGAAGGCGAAGAGGCTACAAAGCAGAAGCTGGAAACAGAGATGGGAATCTCCTTCAATGATGTAGACAACGCAGCATTTGCAGAATTGGTTGCACCAATCTACGACAATATGAAAGACGTTACACCTGGTCTTTACGACAAATTCAAAGAAGCAATTGCTAATATGCCAAAATAATGGAACATCGCGGGGGAGGAGCTTTGCCCCTCCCCTTTTTATCGTGTCCTACAGGAGCCCGCGTACGGCGCGGGAGGTGACGCGTGTTCCTGATCAGAGAGGAAGAATGGTATGAATAAAACCGTGAAGTTTATACTTGGACACTTTGAAGAGATATTGGCCTCCATCTTTATTGTAATCACAACAAGTCTCGTCCTTGTAAATGTATTTTTGCGTTATTTCATGAGAACCGGTCTTTACTGGACCGAAGAAGTTACTACAAGCTGCTTTGTTTGGTGTGTTTTCCTGGGAGCGGCAGCGGGCTATAGAAGGGGAATGCACATTGGAGTTGACATTCTTGTCAATAAGCTACCGAATGCAATGAGGAATATTGTAAGGATATTGGTTGATCTGATTCTATTGTTCACCAACGGATATCTTTTTTATCTGAGCGTAGTATTTGTGCGCCTGTCTTATATAAAACCGACGGCAGTACTTGGGGTATCATCCGCATGGGTCAGCTCCGCGCTGATTGTCGGTTTCTGTCTGACTACGATTTATTCCGTCGGCCATATGGCAAATGATATAAAGCGGATTGTGAAAACAGGCACTTTTGGAAAGGGGGAAGAGTAAATGGCATTTTTACCGGTAATTATCGTATTTCTCCTGTATTTCTCAGGAATTCCGATTGCATACGCACTGTTTGCATCTTCACTTTTCTATTTCGGCGTGCTGAATACCGGTTCACCGACCGACCTGATTTTGCAGAAGTTTATCACCAGCACACAGTCATTCCCTCTGCTTGCGATTCCGTTTTTCGTAATGGCAGGCTCCATTATGAACTATGCCGGAATCAGCACGAAGCTGATGAGTTTTGCCGATGTGCTGACCGGCCATCTTCCGGGAGGGCTTGCCCAGGTCAACGTACTCCTCAGTATGCTGATGGGCGGCGTGTCCGGTTCGGCCAACGCCGATGCGGCCATGCAGTGTAAGATGCTGGTGCCGGAGATGGAGAAGAGGGGTTACAGCAAGGGCTTCTCAGCGGCGATCACGGCGGCCTCCTCAGCTGTTACGCCGGTAATTCCGCCGGGAATCAACCTGATTGTCTATGCGCTGATTGCCGGCGTTTCAGTAGGAAAGATATTCATGGCCGGTTATATGCCGGGTATTTTCATGGCCATCTGCCTGATGATTACGGTAAATATCATTTCCAAGAAAAGGCATTATGCGCCGAGCCGTGAGAAGCGTGCGTCGGCCAGGGAAATCGGCCATCAGGCTATTGATTCCATCTGGGCGCTTTTATTCCCGTTCGGAATCATTCTGGGACTGCGTATCGGTCTGTTTACACCGTCCGAGGCAGGAGCCGTGGCTGTTTTATATTGTATTGTTATTGGTGCTTTTGTATATAAGAATCTCCGTCCGGCGCATATTCCGCTCGTACTGAGAGAGACGATAGAGGGAACCAGCACGGTTGTCCTGATTATCGTGGCGGCCAATGTATTCGGCTATTATATGAGCTGGGAGCGTATTCCCCAGATGCTGACGGAGCTGCTCCTGGGTATCACGCAGAATAAGTATGTGATGCTTATGATTATCAACGTCCTGCTTCTGGTTCTGGGCATGTTCCTGGAGGGCGGTGCAGCGCTGATTATCCTGGCTCCTCTGCTTGTACCGGTAGTGAAGGGACTGGGCGTGGATCTGGTTCATTTCGGTCTTGTCTGTATCGTGAATATCATGATCGGAGGACTAACGCCGCCGTTCGGCTCAATGATGTTCACCTGCTGCTCAATTACGGGCTGTGAACTGACGACCTTTGTTAAAGAATGTATTCCGTTTATCATCGCCCTGCTTGTGGCGCTGCTTATTGTTACCTATGTTCCGATACTGACGATGTTCATTCCGAACCTGTTATATTAAGAATAGAAACAGTGGCAACAGAAGCTGACGCATTAACGTTTTGTACTATACAGGCATCCGTCTGCGAACGGCTATTGCTGCCGTTCACAGGCTCTGTCCCGAGAGGCGTCTTTATTGACAAAGCCATGGTGATATGCTAGAGTGAAATCAAATATTAGTTACAGTTCAGTCTTTGGCAAACTGCAACAAATGATGCACAGAAACGGCAAAAACCGCTGAGCGGAATGCATCATGGCTGAACTGTTATAAATAGTATCAGGAGAAAGGAGCCGGTTATTGACAGTGGGAATCACTGCCGATCACACTGCTCTTTTCTTAAATTACACAGGCAGTCGGAAAATAAAGAGAGCGGAGGGGACATAATGCGGAGTGCATTTCATGATATATTAATTGATTGTCCGGTTATAGCGGCGGTCAAAGATGATGAGGGACTGGAAAAATGTCTTGAGTCGGAAAGTCAGATTGTATTTATACTTTACGGGGATTTGATAAGAATCCCCCAGATGTTGAAAAAGATAAAAGACGCAGGAAAGCTGGCGATGGTACATATTGATTTAATCGCGGGACTTTCCGGCAAAGAAGTGGCGGTGGATTACATTAAGCAGGAGACGCTGGCTGACGGAATCATTTCCACCAAGATGGCTATCGTGAAACGGGCAAAGGAGCTGGGACTCGTTACGGTGTTCCGTTTCTTTGTCATTGATTCCATGGCCTTCGATAATATCAGGAAACAGTATAATACCGTACAGCCCGATGTGGTGGAGATTCTTCCCGGCCTGATGCCGAAGATTATCACCAAGGTGTCGAAGCTCGTTTCATGTCCCGTTATTGCGGGAGGGCTGATTGCCGATAAAGCCGATATCATCGGGGCAATTGAAGCCGGGGCTACGGCTATTTCTTCCACCAATCAGAAGACCTGGTTTATCTGATGTGATCGGAACGTCCGCTTCGGAAAGAAAATACGGGGAGGATTCATTTTATGGCAAATTATGTAATGGCGCTGGACGCCGGTACAACCAGCAACAGGTGTATACTTTTTAATGAAAGAGGGGAGATCTGCAGCTCGGCCCAGAAGGAGTTCCGCCAGTATTTTCCGCAGCCCGGATGGGTGGAGCATGACGCCAATGAGATCTGGTCAACCCAGCTCGGCGTGGCGGTGGAAGCCATGTCAAAGATTGGGGCGGAGGCTGCCGATATCGCGGCTATCGGTATAACAAACCAGAGAGAGACAACCATTGTATGGGATAAAAATACAGGGGAACCGGTCTACCATGCCATCGTATGGCAATGCCGGAGAACCTCCGAATACTGTGACTCCCTGAAAGAAAAAGGACTTACAGAGAAATTCCGTGAAAAGACGGGACTTGTTATCGATGCTTATTTTTCTGGGACGAAGCTTAAATGGATACTGGATCATGTCGAAGGAGCCAGAGAGAGGGCGGAGCGCGGAGAGCTTCTCTTCGGAACGGTGGAAACCTGGCTGATTTGGAGGCTGACACGGGGAGCGGTACATGTGACGGATTATTCCAATGCTTCGAGAACAATGCTGTTTAATATCAGGACGCTTCAGTGGGACGATGAGATTCTGGAAGAACTGAATATTCCGAGATGCATGCTGCCGGAAGTGAAACCTTCCAGTTCCGTATACGGGGAGGCGGATCACCAGTTCTTCGGCGGTCCGATTCCGATATCGGGGGCAGCCGGGGATCAGCAGGCCGCTCTGTTCGGCCAGACCTGCTTTCATGCGGGGGAAGCTAAGAATACATATGGAACGGGCTGTTTTTTACTGATGAATACAGGGGAGCAGCCGGTTTATTCGAAGAATGGCCTGGTGACGACCATTGCGTGGGGAATTGACGGCAAAGTAAATTATGCGCTGGAGGGCTCTATTTTTGTGGCCGGAGCTGCTGTCCAGTGGCTGCGCGATGAAATGCGGCTGATTGATTCATCGGCTGATTCCGAATATATGGCGGGCAAGGTTAAGGATACCAACGGCTGTTATGTTGTTCCGGCCTTTACAGGTCTGGGAGCGCCCCATTGGGATCAATATGCCCGGGGGATAATTGTCGGCATCACACGCGGTGTGAATAAATACCACATTATCAGAGCCACACTGGAATCCCTTGCGTTTCAGACCAATGACGTCCTTCAGGCAATGAAGGCTGATTCCGGTATTGCCTTAACATCCCTGAAAGTGGACGGCGGCGCCAGCGCCAATAATCTGCTGATGCAGATGCAGTCCGATATTATCCAGGCCCCGGTGCGCCGTCCGCAGTGTGTGGAGACTACGGCTATGGGCGCCGCTTATCTTGCGGGACTGGCAGTGGGATATTGGGAGAGTAAAGAAGACGTACTCAGGAACTGGGCCATCGACCGTGTGTTTGAACCGAAGATTTGTATGGAGGATAGGGAAAACAGGATACGCGGCTGGAATAAAGCGGTTAAATGTGCTTATGGATGGGCGAAAGAGGAATAAACGGTTTATGGATCAAGTGACAGGGCGGCTGCCTATGCAGACGCCCTGTCCGTGATCCATGAACAAAATGAAATAAAGGAGATATTTACCAATATATGAAATTACTGGCGAAAAATGAATTTTTATGAAGTTTATTTTTAGATTTAAACGGTCTGAATGTGGACTTTTTCCTATAAATATGGTATTTTAGATACTAACAAGTATAGTGTAATTATATAGGTGTAAAACATTGGATATAGATGGATTGGCGGGGTATCAACACGGATGCCTGACATGAGACCGGGACTTTATTTGCGCGTCGAGTAAGGTCTTTTTTTTGACAGCGGCGCAGGATGGGCAGGAGTAAGCCAGCCGCGCCGGACGGACAAATCATGCAGGAGGGAGGAAAGAACGTGGCTACAAATAAAAGAATACGCCTTGGTGATTTACTGATTCGAAAAGGCCTTATTACGGAAGAGCAGCTGATGCGTGCGCTGAAGGAACAGAGGCAGCGGGGGACAAAGCTTGGAGAGACACTGATCAGCCTTGGCTATGTCTCGGAGCGGGTGATTGTGAAGATACTGTGTGCTCAGCTTCATATCGAGTATGTGGAGCTGCGCAATATGGAGCTCGACGAAGCCGCCGTCTATACGATAAACGAGACGGTTGCAAAAAAATACAGCCTGATCCCCATTGGTTTTGACAAAGACAATCCTAATATGATGCGGGTAGCCATGTCTGATCCGATGGATTTTGTGGCAATAGATGACATTGCCATTATCACGAATTTCAAGATTATCCCGGTTCTCAGTACAAGCTGCCAGATTGCCTTTCAAATCGACCGGTATTTTGGACGCCAGTCGGTAATCGCGGTTGCGGATCAATATAAAAAAGAGCAGGGAAGAGATGAGGCGGCGCGTGACGCCGCAAGAGGCGAAGTCTCCCTGACGGAGTCATCCCCGATTGTCGTGATGGTGCGCTCCATCATCGAGCAGGCCGTGCGCCAGAGAGCCAGCGACATCCACTTTGAGCCGATGAGGGATGGAATCCGGATCCGGTTCCGTATCGACGGAAATCTGGTGGAGGCCATGAGCTATGATATGTCGATTTACACCGCGATTATTGCCAGGCTGAAGATTATATCCGGCATGGATATATCGGAGAAGAGAAAACCGCAGGACGGCCGTACCACGATGGACATAGACCATGTGGAATACGATGTCCGTGTTTCCTCCATTCCGACTGTGTACGGCGAAAAAATCGTTATGCGTCTGACTAATAAGGAGAAACTGACAAGGGATAAGAGAGAACTGGGACTGAGCGACGACGATATGAAGCGTTTTGATCAGATGCTGGCCCATCCTCATGGGATTATTCTTGTGACCGGCCCTACGGGAAGCGGTAAATCCACGACACTTTATACGGCACTCAGTGAACTCAACAGTGAGACGGTGAATATTGTTACGGTAGAAGATCCGGTGGAGGCGAATATTGACGGAGTAAACCAGATTCAGGTGAACCCGAAAGCAGATTTGACCTTTGCGTCGGCTCTGCGCTCTATTCTGCGCCAGGATCCGGATATTATAATGATTGGAGAAATACGAGATCCCGAAACCGCGGAGATTGCGGTTCAGGCATCGATTACCGGCCATCTTGTGGCCAGTACTTTACATACCAACAGCACTTCCGCCAGTATTGCCAGGCTGCTGAATATGGGAATCGAGCCGTATCTTATGGCCGATGCCCTGGTGGGCGTGGTAGCCCAGCGTCTTGTAAGAAAACTCTGCCGCTGTAAGAGGGGCAGGAAGGCCACTGCGCAGGAAAAGGAAGAACTGGGAGTGAATCAGGACGAGGTCCTGACCATCTATGAACCGGCCGGCTGCCAGCTTTGCAGCCAGACAGGATATTTTGGACGGACTGCCGTCTACGAGATGATGCCTGTAACACCGGAACTTCGATGGGCAATCACAAAGATGCAGCCTTCATCCAAGGTGAAGGAGATTGCACAGAGAGAAGGTATGATTACTCTGAGGGGAAGCGCAGTCAGACTGGTGAGGGAAGGCGTTACCTCTTTGGAGGAGATGAAAAAGATTGCCAGCGAGGAGGACTAACAGATGGATCTGACAGAACTTTTGGGGGAGGCGAAGAAGCTGAAGGCCTCCGACCTTCACATAACAGTAGGAGTGCCGCCCCAGGTGCGTGTCAACGGAGCGCTGATTGCGATGGAAAACTGCCCGAGACTGATGGGGGACGATACGCAGGAGCTTGTTAAAAGTATCATGGGAGAACGGCAGAAAAGCCTGTTTGAAGATAAGGGGGAGGTGGATTTCTCCTTTGGAATCCCGGCACTGGGCCGGTTCAGGGTTAATGCTTTCCGCCAGAGAGGAACTGTTGCAGCGGCATTCCGTCTGGTGAGTACAGAGGTACCCACCCCCGAATCCCTGGGACTGCCCCAGTCTGTCATTGACCTGTACCAGAAGAACAGCGGACTTGTACTGGTGACAGGGCCTACAGGAAGCGGTAAATCCACGACGCTTGCGTCACTGATACAGCGGATTAATGAGACAAGGAGAAACCATATTATTACGCTGGAGGATCCGATTGAATATCTTTACCGCCACAGCAAATCCCTGGTGAACCAGAGGGAGATAGGACTTGACACGAGAAGCTATGCGGCCGCCCTACGCGCTGCCCTGAGGGAAGATCCGGATGTCATCCTGGTAGGTGAGATGAGGGATCTGGAGACAATCAGCACGGCCATCACGGCTGCGGAGACGGGCCATCTCGTTTTTTCTACGCTGCATACGATAGGCGCAGCGTCTACGATTGACAGAATTATAGATGTTTTTCCGGCTGAGCAGAAAGACCAGATCAGGGTCCAGCTCTCCATGGTTATGGAGGCTGTCATTTCACAGAGGCTGCTGCCGAAGGCAGACGGGAGCGGAAGAACCGGAGTATTTGAGGTAATGCATGTGAATATGGCGGTCCGTAACCTGATCCGGGACGGCAAAACCTATCAGATCCCAAGTATCATCCAGACAAACAGGAAAGCCGGGATGATTACGATGGACGACGCCCTTCTGGAAAAATACAGGGCAGGCATTATCACACGAAAAATGCTGGTAGACTATGCGGTGGATTCGGTGTCGATAGAAAAACGCCTGTTATATTAAGGAGACGAGCGGAATGGCTAATTACCGTTATCATGTTATTACCCCGGCCGGGAAAGAAAAAAAGGGAGTCATCACAGCGTCAGACAGGTCCCACGCGATGGCGGTCCTGAAGAACGACGGCAATACCGTGATTTCCATTGATACTCCAAGCATATGGGATAAAGAGTTTGAACTTCCGTTTCTGAATCCGGGAGTCAGGCCCAGAGATATGAGCGTCTTCTGCCGTCAGTTCGTCACGCTGACAGAATCCGGTATCAGTATCGTACGCGCAATGGAGATGCTGGAAGAGCAGACGGTCAATAAATTATTAAAAGAAGCAATCCGGGAAACCAGGGCCTCTGTTGAAAAGGGAGATACACTGGCCGGGAGCATGAGACACCATGAAAAAGTTTTCCCTCCGATGTTCATCAACCTGGTTCAGGCCGGTGAGGAGGCAGGAAAGCTGTCATTGTCATTTGAACGGATGGCGGCGCATTATGAGAAGACGGCCAAACTCCAGAATATAATCAAGAAAGCCATGATTTACCCGATTATCCTGTCGCTTGTGGCTGTGATTGTCATAATCGTCATGCTTGTATACATAGTGCCGATGTATTCCGATATGTTTGTGGATATGGATGCAGAACTGCCTGCGATTACAAGGGCAGTTGTAGGACTGAGTAATTTTATGACCAGATACTGGTATATTATATTGATTGGCATTTTTGCCATTGTCATGGGGCTGAGAGCCTATGGAAGCACGGAATCGGGAGATTACGTTTATTCCAATCTCGTTCTTCGGATACCGCTTGTCGGAAAGCTGAAGAAAAAGACAGCCTGCGCCCAGTTTTCAAGGAACCTGAGTACGCTGCTCAGTGCAGGCGTGCAAATGATAGAAGCACTGGAAATTACGGCAAACACGATGGATAACACGGTTTACCGGCTCGCAATCAGCGACGCACGCGAACAGGTGGCTAGAGGGATCCTGCTTTCGGTTCCATTGCAGGAAAGCGGCGTCTTTCCTCCCATGGTTTATCATATGGTGGGAATTGGCGAGGAGACAGGCGGATTAGACACCATGCTTGACAAGGTGGCGGAGTATTATGAGGAAGAGGTGACCGCCGCAACCGAACAGGCCGCCGCCGCGCTGGAACCGCTGGTCATTATCTTTATGGCCGTAATTGTAATCGCAATTATTGCGGCCGTATTTACTCCGATGCTTACGTTGTACAGCAGTGTGGATAATCTGTAGGCTGGCGTGAGGCACGCGTAGGACTTAAGAAATAATATGTCGGAATTACATATATAAAACTAAGAGAATTCTTAAGGAAAGAAGGAGATTGGAATGAACAAGAAAAAGAATAACAAAGGTTTTTCACTGATTGAATTGATCATCGCGATTGCGATACTGATCATTCTGACAGGACTGCTGGCACCACAGTTTATGAAGTATATTGAGAAGTCCAGGGAAGCGAAGGATATGCAGACATTGGATACTGTTTATACTGCTGTGCAGGGGACTTTGGCTGATGAAGAAGCATATAGAAATTTTGTTGATGAATCAGGGTCAGGAAAAAAATTCGAAAATTTAGAAAAAGGAATGACGTTAGATTCGCTAATGACAAGTACAGAAACATCTGGCGAGGCATTTGTTGAAGAACTGAAAAGTATTTTAGGAGCAAATGGAAAATATACCTTAGGTTCTAAGTTAGCTAACAGGGGAGAAGTGTGTGTAAAAGTTACATATAAGGTGAAGGAAGATACTGATTCGGATACCTCTGCAGGGGTATTAGCAGTATCTGTATATAGTGGGCTTAAGACTAAACCAACAGAGTCTACGGGTGATTTAGGTATCGTTGGTGCACAATAAACTAATATCTTGTTTAATTAATTTGAAATTTGGTATTGGTAACGATACTGAAACAAATGTAAATGTTAGTTTGATATATTCATCAGCATTGCATATTTGATAAAAGCTTATAATTCAAATTCAAACATAGAGCGAGGCATGAAATTTTAACTCCTTTTCAAATAAAGGAAATAGTTATGTTAACATTTTTAGATTTTAAGAATTATAATATGTTTTTCTTCTTCGCCATCACCATCGGCAGCTTCCTCAACGTCTGCATCTACCGCATCCCGCGCGGAGAGGACATCGTCCACACCAATTCACACTGCATGAATTGCGGGTACAAGCTGGCGTGGTACGACTTAATCCCCATATTCAGCTGGATATTCCTGCGGGGACGGTGCAGAAAATGCGGAGAGAAAATATCGGTTCAATACCCGCTTATTGAGCTGGCCAACGGCCTCTTATGGGTGGGATTAATTTATAAAAACGGTTTTACAGTGACGGGAATCTGTTATGCAACCGCAGCGTCCTCCCTGCTGGTACTAAGCGTCATTGACTGGCGTACGTTTGAGATACCGGTGGGATGCAATATTGTGATAGGAACAGCCGGTCTGGTAAACCTGTGGTTTAACAGGCAGGACTGGCTTACATATATGATCGGTCTTATCTGCGTCAGCGGCCTGCTTCTTCTGATTCTGATTCTCAGCAAAGGCAGAGCCATGGGCGGTGGAGATGTGAAGCTGATGGCGGCGGCCGGTCTTCTTCTGGGACGGCAAAATGTCATCCTGGCTTTTGCGTGCGGATGTATTCTCGGTTCTGTGATTCATCTGGTTCTGATGAAGATACAGGGAAAAAAGCGGATGCTGGCATTTGGCCCATACCTGTCCGCAGGAATCTGGTTTTCCATGATGTGGGGGCAGGAACTGATACAATGGTATATCAATCAATTTTAACATCCGTTTCCGGTTGAGTCATAATAATGCGTTACCGGTTTAACAGTGAAAAGAATCATGCTCTGCCGAGGCAGACGGTCAGGTTTTCGCCGGGACGAAAGACTTAAGGCTAAGGGTATCGCCCGTCCACTGGCCTGCGGCCGCTGATTGTCTCACGCGTTAAGTGCGGAGCAATCCGGTATCAAAGGGGGCAAAAGACCTTTTGACCCCAACATCATGACATTGCGTGTGAACAGTAACGAATAGAACAACAGGTGAAAGGACAACTTATGGGCAAGCTGCTATCAATCGTATTGACTGACAACCATATAAGAATTGCAGAGTTATCCAACGGAAGGCGAGGTGTTTCGGTATACAGGCTGCTGACAAAAGAAGTGCCGGAGAGCCTTGTTTCAGGCGGATTAATTGTGGATGTGCGCGGCTTTGCCGAGTATCTTAACGCCACTTTGAAATATGCCAATATCAAGACAAAGAAGGTTGTCTTCTCGCTTCCCTCTGATCGGATTATGAGCAGGGAAGTAGTGCTTCCGGAGTTGAAGGAGGAGAAACTCAAAACAGCCCTGAAGGTGAATGCACCGGAGTATTTTCCGGTGGAGCTGACGGATTACGTACTCTCTTATTTTACAATATCGAGAATCCTGGAGGACGAGACAGAAAACGGGGACGAAGAGGCGCAGGAGAAAAAGAAAGCGAAGCGAAAAAAGCCGGAAATCGGCAGGCGCCGCTCGAAGCTGCGTCTGATGGTGGTGGCGGTACCGAACGAAATGGTACAGTCTTATTATGATGCCGCTAAGCTTGCACACCTGAAGCTGCTCTCAGTTGACTATATCGGCAACAGTGTTTTCCAGTTGACTTCGAATCAAATTGGCGATGAGCCATGCCTTGTAATCCAGCTGGATGAGGAGCATACGGTTCTGACAATTTATAATGAGACGGTTATGGTACTCCAGCGTCATGTGGATTTTGGAAGTATTTCACTCCTTCAATCTATTATGGATAAGAAGAACTGCAGCCAGGAGGAGGCTCTGGAACAATTGGAGCGCAGGCAGTTAATCCACGACAATTTCGATGCTGGGGATGAACTGACAGACACTCTTTATTATCTGGTCAGCAACATCAAACGGGTAATTGAATATTATACAGGCCGTAATGCGGACCATCCTCTGGAGCTTGTTTACATAATCGGTGACGGCTCACGCATCTCCGGTTTGGATGAGCTGTTTGACAAACAGCTGAATCTGCCGGTTGAACGTATCACGGCGCTGAAACAAGTGTCGGTAAAAGAGAGTGCAGGGTTTTCCATGAAGGAAGTCCTCAGATATATGGATAATATCGGGGCTGTTGTTGACCCGGTGGATCTGATTCCAAAACAATTGGAGCAGGATATCAGGCGGAAGCTGGAGGCCAAGGCTTACCGTGTTATGATTCTGCTGGCATTGTTCGCGTCGGTTGTAATTGTCACTGTTCCGGCAACTAATTTCTTCAATGAGGCAATGGAAACCATTGACCTTCAGAATAAATTACTGATGGTGGAGGACGTAAAACTGATACTGGATAACTACAGACAGGCTCGGACGCGTTATTCCGACGTTGTGCAGGTTCAGTCTCTGGTAAGAACCAATAACGAGAGTCTTTCTAACTTTATTGATATATTTGAGCAGCTTCGTCCGAGCAATATTTCGATTCAAAGCTTTAGCTGCAGCGAGGGTCAGGTGAGCTTCTCGGCACTGGCCCAGGGAAAGAAGACAGTGGCGAAGCTGATTCAGCAGCTAGGTATGATTGCCAATGTATCTGAGGTGAAGGTCAGCGCACTTTCAAGCGTATTTGAAGGGAATCAGGAAACGGTTGCATTTTCCCTGACCTGTACCCTGATCAATCAGGATTCCATCTTGAATCCCGGAACAAAGGAAGAGGCATTGGAGAACATGATGCCGGATGAATACAGTGAAATATGGGCGCAGGATGAAGGCGTGGAGGAAGACGGAACCGGCGGCGATGATACGGATGAAGCCGGTACGGAAAACGAAGTTTTGGAGAATAATAATGTCCAAAGTGCGGATATAGAAGAAGGCGGGCAGGAATCCGGACAGACACAATTGGCAGCTCAGGTAAATGCTGCGGCAGCGGAGGAGAGCGGTCCGGCTTCCGCAAAAGGTTTAGAAAGCGGGGGGACGGCATCATGAAGATAACTTCGAGAGACAAGGAACTGATTTTTCTCGTACTATCCATAGGGATTGTTGCCGCCTCATGGTTCCTGGGAGCAAAGAATATTGAGAAAAAGACAGAGGAAATGACGGCCAGGAAGGAAGAGCTCCAGCAGGAATACGATGAGCGTATCAGGATTCTTCAGCAAAAGGATGAGTATATTCAAAAGACAAAGGATTATAACGAGGCTTATACACTGATGATCGGCAGTTATCCGGGAGACATCTCACAGGTGCAGCAGATTATGTTTGTGACGGGACTGGAAGATCGGTTCGATACTCAGGTGGTATCCGTCTCCTACACGGATCCGGCGAAAATCTATCTATTCCAAACCACAGAACAGGGAAATCTTATGCCGTATACGCTGGCAATGAGTACCTTGCAGATTCCGGTCAGTCTGGAGTATGGAAAGTGGAAAGATTTACTGGACTACGTATTCTCCTATCAGGATAAAAATACGATCCCCCAGATTACAGCTTCCTATAACCAGGAGACGAATGTGGTGGATGCAACGGTAACAATGTACCAGTATGCAGTGCGTGGAGAAGACCGGATATTTGAAGAACCAAAGATTACGGTGCCAATCGGTACGGACAATATTTTCCGCTCCGGGACGGCCCTATCCTATAATGGCGGCACAGTGGAACAGATCGAGGCGATAAAGAGCGATTACGACTGTTATATCATGCTGTTCCCGTCTGCATCGGATGTGAATGCCAAGGTCGTGGCAGGCCCGGATGACAGCGAGAAGATAATATCCGACAAGAATGAAGAGGAGACATTGACCATAAAAGCAGAAGAAAACGGGGAAAACAGCAGTATCACCTATACGCTGGGTGAAAACGGACGTCCCCGCGTGCTTTACACGAAGGGAGACACGATTGACATCTATGTACTCAGCTCTCCCAGAATGGGCGGCACGGATGTGAGCCAGGTAAAAGTCCGGATTGAGAACAGGACTTCGAAAAAGATGCGGATTGCCGTGACCGGCGATGATGATGCAAGGCCCAGATTCATGGTCGAAAGCCAGACAGGTGATGTGGAGATACTGAAGTGACGGAACACTTTAACAGCAGAGATTGTGATAGGAGTGGAACGGTCTGGTGCCAGGCCGTTTATGGAAAGGAGTACGGCTGCCATGGAGAAAAAGGACGGAGGATTTACGCTGATTGAACTGTTAATCGCGCTTGCTGTTCTTTCTATCATGGCAGGCGTGCTCCTTCAGTCGTTTGTAGTAAGCAGAAGGATGAATACCAAGGCCAGGAAAGACGAATTGCTGCTGGATGCGGCGAAGCGGACGATGGAGGAACTGAAAGGGTATCCGTTTGAGGAATTGGAGAAGTTTCTGGCAGAGGGTGATGGTACAGCCGGTGGCCGGATTATGATAGGGAATACGATGTATCGAATCGAACGCCTGGAAGCGGAAGGAGCCGGAAGGGAAGTTGGCGGAGGAGAAGGCGGAGGACAGGATGGCGCTTCGGAGAACGGACAAAGACAGGGCTACCGTCTTACAGCCGAATACGGACACAATCCGTCGGGGGACGGGAGAGCGGCATACATCATCAGTGCAGAAGCTGATTATGGAAAGTACAGCCGGGAAGATGAGGAGATGAATCGTTCATACTCTATCAATCGCTATGAGATGCCGAATATTGCCGATGTAAGCAGCTTTCAGAATGCGGTAATCGATCCACAGACACTGATGAAAGAGGATGAGCTGCTGACATCGCAGCTTCTGATGAAGGTGAACGAGGAAGAGGAGACGGGTGAGGGGCTGGATGAATCAGACGGCGTGACAGGGGACGGCGCAGGGGAGAGTTCCGGTGGGGACAGCTACAGCGAGAGCGAAGTGGAACGATATTTGCGGGTACATATTTTAGAGACGGCCGGCGGCCATGAAGGAGATGCAGATGACAGCGGAGTTTTGACCGTTCAGGCGGAAGCAGTATATACGGTGGAAGCAGATAATGAGGGACATCCGGATCCGGATGTTTCAATCGGGGCAAGTCTGGCATCAGTGAAGAGAAACATTGTCAGAGAGGACAACGGACGGCCTTCCAACCGGATCTATCTTTTTCTTCCGGATAAGGATATTAAATATATAAGGACTGAAGTGAAGGTTAACAGCAGCGGAGAAAAAGGCATTGCTCCGGAAGCGGCCGGCGAAGAATCGGGTTTTCCAGGTTTCGACAGAATTTTTATAAGCTATGAACTGGAGGAGCCGATAGAATTCTTTTTGGTAGCAGGCAGTCCCGGAGCGTATGAGCAATCCGGGGATGAGAAGGTAAAGATCGAGTCATCTAAAAACAGCGATATGTTGATTTATACGAATATCGGTGAGGACAATGAACCGATATCCTACCACGAACCCAAAAACAGGCTATATCATTTGACTGTGACTGTTTACGAAGCCGATTACAGCGGGACGGAGGGAACAGGCGCAGAACCCGGCAGGGGCCGGGAAATATTGAAACTGGATTCAACAAAATCAGAGTAAGTGTGACAGAAAAGTGCGGCCGGCAGAATGACGGCAGCAAAAGAGACAGGAGGTTCCGGAATGAGACGAGTTAAAAACCATTTGCCGGAGAAGAAAAAACTGAATAATTCAGGTTCCGCCATGATTCTGGCGCTGACTGTCCTTTCTCTGATTGCCATATTGGGTATTATGGCTCTAAGTTCCGCGCTTTTGAATGTCAGAATGAGAGATTTGAACAGGAAATCGGACAAGAATTTTTACTATCTGGAGACAGCGCTCGATGAGATTTATGTACAGACTGGAAGACTGGCGAGTGACATCCTGAAAGAAAACTATCTTGACGTGATGGAGAAGCTTTATAAAGATGGGTACAGAACAAACGATGAGGCGAACGCCTGGCTGAGAGCCGGTTTTATGAAGGAACTGACTGGCGAAAACGCTTTGGAGTTATCACTTCCTCTCACTGATGAAAACAATGAGGAAAATCTAAAAAATGCGGCTGAGAAGCTGGCCTCTTTTTCGGATACGATACAGAAACAGAATCTGGAGGTTTTTATCGATTCAATTATCATAGAGAAACAGGTTTTGCCGGAAGGGGAAGAGCTTGCGATGACCGGCTCCGGCAATGCGGCGCCTCTGTCCGTCTCCGGTCCGCGGGACAGCTACAGCGGTATCACCCTGAAAGGATTCTGTCTGATTTATACAAATCCGGATACCGGAATTGAGTCGGCAGTCACCGTGGATTTAAGAATACGGGCGCCCTATGTAAGATTCATGAATGAAGGCGATGCACTGCTTGACTATGTCCTGGCGGCGAATGGGGATATAAAAGTAAATCAGAACGGCACAAGCAGAACCGTAAATGAGTTTACCGGAAACATATACGGCAATTCAATTACGGTATTCCACAGCGAGCTTGACGTTGCGGGCCGGTTAATTGCGGCAAAGGGAAATATAACGGCTGACAACCGTGCGGAGCTTACAATTTTCCCTGCTGTGAATACCGGGGCGAAGAGCCGCGTCTGGGCAGACGGGATTGAGCTTAATGCCTCATCCACCCTTACCGCTGAGGACGCCGACATATTTGTCAAGGATGATTTGACACTGAAGGGCGATAAGAATAATGTTAACCTGAAAGGCTCTTATTACGGCTATGGAAATGAAGGGGACAGCAGTGCGCTGGAACAGGAAACACCAAATAAAAGCAGTGCGGTTATTATAAATGACAGGGGAAGCAGTCTTGATTTGACGGGCCTTGACTCGCTGATACTGGCCGGACGGGCCTATATGAGATTTGACGATACGATTACGAACGGGCAGTACGTTTACCCGATGGGAGAATCACTGGCCGTTAAGGCCACGCAGAAGATGTATTTGATACCGGAGACATCCATTCGCCTGGCATGGAATGGAAATACACAGGCTGCCGGTTCCAACCCGGTACTCTTGCCTGAGGAGGCGGATGGCTATACACTGGCGCTTCAGGTCGAGTTTCCCGATGAAATGGGCGGGAAGAAGGCGGAGTATCAGATACGGGTAGAGAATCCCCAGGCAGAAAGCGATTCGGAAAAAGAAATTACAGTTACAGGACCCGGAACACAGGACTCCCCGATTGTCCCTGTAATTTTAAACGGAAAAATTTATATCTATTATAATTTTGATTCGGAAAGTGAGAGAAGGGACTATTTTGTCAAATATCTGGATAAAAACGCTTCATCTTTTGACGATTTACTGGAGAAAAGCCATATGGGGAAAAGCGGCGGGACTGCCGGCGGTGACGGCAGTGGAATATATATCAAAGGCAGCGGATCCCAGCAGATTCATACATCAGGCGCCCTATATCAGGTAGCCGGGGATAAAGGGGAGGATGAACATCTTTTTCAGCTCCTTAAGAAGGGGGAGGACGGTGTCGGCAGTAAACTTGAATGGGTGAACCTGATTGGAAATCTGAATGCCTCTTTTAAAAATATACAGGACAATCTGGCGGAGACAGACCGTGTCGGTGGGCGTGCCGGAGAAGCTGCTATGGGAATTTCATCGATACTGCCGATAGGAAATTATGTTAAAATTGATGAAGTGAAAAAACTAATAAGTGAACCGGTCTATATCAAAGAAAACGGATGCTGTGTGTTGCTGAGCGGGGACTCGGTGCATGTAGAGCTGGGGGCCGTTGGGGACAGCGCGTCAGTCACAACTCTGGGGAGAACTTTTTCTATGGACGGAGGGCTGATTGTATCGGCAAAAGATATTGAGATTGGAGGAGAGGGAGCGTTTAACGGCCTGTTTATGGCGGCAGGTCAGATTTCTGTTACGGGCAGCGCAAGGCTGACCGCCGATGGGCAGACTTACGAACCCATTCTGGACAGAGAAGAGACTGCAAAATATTTTTATGATTACAGCGATGCAGCCTCCACTGTGCTGAACGACTATGAAGACTTTGTGACGAGAGAGAACTGGAGCCGTTCCGGACGTGAGCGGGGAGGCGGAAAATGATGAAAGACAATACCAACAGAGGTTTTTCGCTGATAGAGCTAATTATTGCCATGACCATTCTGCTTGTTCTCAGCGGCATGATTTTTCTGGGAAGCGATTCAGCAAGAAGAAAAGAATCGGAAAAGTATGCGGCGGCTCTCGTCAATGAGATCTTGATGGCCCGGACGGCCTCCATGTCGAAGGCGGGCAAGTGGCGGCTGGGACTTTATCTGAAGGAAAAAGAATATTACTGTATCCTGGAGAGCGAGGAAAAGGCATCCGGGGAGTCAGGCGGCGTATATTGGGAGAGCCGGTCAGAGAAAGTCAGACTGGGGCATGCCGGCGCGGTTGATTATGAATGGGGGTCCGTAAGCGGCGATATTGCCGATGAAGGGAACGTTTCAGACGGCGCCGGAACCGGAGAGGGCAGCCTGGAGAAGGGGAAACTGATTCATGCATGGCGGTTCGACCGAGATACAGGCTCCTGCATGGAGGGAGCGGGCACTCTTAGGGTCACCGGCGTGGGACGTACCAGAACCATTACAGTTTATAAAGAGAATGGCCGGGTCGATATCAGTAATGTGAAGTAGGAAAAAATCTGTAACAGTTCAGCCATGATGTATTCCGTGAGGCGTTTTCGCTGTTTCTTGCGAAAATCCCGAGTAGTGCGGCGCGGCGCGATGAAAAGACAAAAATCAGGCTGAAAGGAGGAAGACGCGTGGAAAGAAAAAGCATAGAGCCGAATTCATTAACAGAGTCCGGAAACGGAGGCTTTTCACTAATTGAATTACTGGTCGGAATTTCAGTTTTGGCAGCAGTGGGTCTTATGATAACATCACTGTTTAGCAGTTCCACCCGCCTCTACCGTTCTACGGCGTCTTACTCCAATATCCAGACTGAGAGCCAGGCAGTCAGCCGGAAAATCAGCAATGCGATCATGGGAGCCGGTTCATTATATCTGAATGAAGGGGAACGCGGAAGCTATCTGTTTACCGGTGAGGTGAAAACGGAAGCCGGAAAGAATGTATACTCCGGTGAGATATTCTGGTTCAACAAAGAGACCGGTTGTCTGTATCAAAACAGCGGCTTTAAGGCCGAACAAAACATTAATTCCGGCCCGGACATCGCAGGCGGAGAGAGCCATGACGGGACAGGGAATAAAATATCGGGAAATCCTGGAGTCCTGTCTTTGGAGACGGTCAGGGCAGCATTAGAAGAAAATGCAGGTAATGGCCGGGAGTATCTGCTCAGCGATAAAGTAAAGAAGCTTGATTTTACAATTTTCCCTGAATTGACGGAAAATGAGCGGATCAATGAAGACGATGGATTCTACAAAACAGATGGGAAGATAAGTGTGAATTTTGCTCTGACTTTCCAATATCTGGACAGTAAAAGTTATTTTGTGAAAACCAGTGCCGCGCCCCGTAACAGGATAGCGGTTTTATGGTGGAATGGAGAAACCGGTACAGGCGGCGAGCCCGAAACGGGGGTATGACCCAATACAGGTCCGGACTGGCCGGAAAAATGTTAATTCATTACCGAGGGCGCATCAGGAGGCTGCAATGGAAGTTCGCGTACAGAAAAAGAAAAAGAAAAAGAGATTTCCGTGGGCCGGAAAAAAACTGCATACTGTATGGAAAGCCGTCGCGGCGATACTGGTGATCTGCGTGCTGGCCGGCGGGATATTGCTGATTGCAGACCGCAGACAGCAGGCGGAAGCTGCGCTCGATCCGACCAGATACAGCAAAGAACATCCCTTTGTGGTTTTGGAGATAGTGCCTTACGAAGGACAGGGACAATGGGGGTATTTGGTCGAAGGACAGGAACCTGTGACAGTCAAGGTACTGATGAAAGATTATAAACCGTCAATTGTGGTAAAAGATACCGGGTTAATAAAGGATGAAAATGGAAATGCTGTTTCCTCAATCGCTGAGAAGGGATGGAGTCCGGAGACAAAGCCGGATCTGACTGCGCTTGCCAGAACGAATACATTGACGTTTGACTACGAAATCACGCTGCCCATAGGCGATCAGGCAGAGAATATGGTAATGACAATCATTGTGGATCGGAACGGCGACGGTATTTTCGATGAAGCGGGAGACGGAGGAAACGGCTCAGGCAAACCGGGTAAAGAAAATAATTCAACGGATTATATTAAAAACGATCAGGTGTTTACCGTAAAATTCGGAGATTTTCCCCCGGGGGATTATACCTTTGAGAGCGGCTTGCTGAAAGGCAGATATACCTCTCCTGTGCAGGTTGAGTCAATCGAGGAAATATGCCAGTTCCGCGTACAGATCAATGAGGGACAGATTGGCCTTTATCCCTATAAGATTGAAAATGAAGTTTCGGAAGCGAAAATTAGGATAGCAGAGAACCATGCCCCTTACTATCAGCTTGATTTAGAGCGGGAGCCTGGCAAGGGGAAAGTTGATGATGTGACGGTCTGGTATACATTTGCAGGTTCGGGCAATGACGATGAATCTAAATATTTTGATACAACGGTAAGAGACGCCGGAAACAATTACTATCTATATTCAAAAGGTAAAATCTATTATACCGGCTTTTCACTCTATGACGATACGGATGAATCAGGTTCTTATCATGAACTGGTTCCGGACATGGAAATGAAACTGTTCATCAATACGGTTTATGCCGCCCTGAACAGTGAGGCGGTGGAGACGTCCTTCTATGATACTGTAGTATTGGAAGGAGGAACGGTATCGGGAATCGAACTGGCGGGAAATACCGGTGCGCCGAACCGCTATACCTGTTATTACGGTGCTTACGATGACAAGCTGGAGCTTCTGTTCCGGGTACAAAAGATGAATGCCGCAGACAATGAGACGGTACCGTTGGCAATCGGGAAGAAGGGAAAGATGAATGAAGACGGCCTTCTGTCGGTGGCAGTATTTGATGAATCGGCCTACACAATAGGGGAACTTCCGGAAGGAAATACGGTTTCGAGCTTTCCGGTAGTGAAGGTTGCAGGCGAACCGGGGCAGAAAGGAAGCCTGGGAAGCGGCGCCAGTGATCAATGGTACCGGCTGGAAATGGAATTTAACGGTGATATGGATGGAATGACAATCATAATCGGCCCAGAGATGCCGGAGGCCGGGAAGTTAAGAAAAGACAGTATCTATGCGGAGATCCGTCTCGTAAAGCGCGAACTGTTCGATTTGGACTAGCTGTACAATCCGTGCCGCCGCAGTGCGATCCTCCGCGGAACCATGAATTTCACAGAGCGGTGGCTTTATCGGCACTTTAAATAGGGAGAACCGTCAAACGGTTCTCCCTACTGCTATGCTTATATTACCGGCTTAACGGGCTAATTCTAAAATTCCGGCTCAATTAATCCGTAGGTATTGCCTTTCCTCTTGTAAACCACATTCACCTGGTCGGTTTCGGAATTAAGGAATACATAGAAGGCATGTCCAAGAAGTTCCATCTGTACACAAGCTTCCTCCGGATCCATCGGTTTCATCGCGAATCTCTTAACTTTAACAATTTTTACTTCGTCATCCGATTCATACTCTTCATTCATGAAATAATCGGAGAATGCAATGGCCGCCTGTTTTTTGTCAACAATCTTATTTTTATATTTTTTAAGCTGGCGCTCGATAATTTCTTCTACCAAATCAATGGATACGTACATATCGTTGCTCTCCTGCTCCGCTCGGATAATGGTGCCTTTTACAGGAATGGTAACTTCGATTTTCTGACGTTCTTTTTCAACACTTAATGTAATGATGGCTTCTGTGTCCTGATTAAAGTATCGCTCAAGTTTTCCGATTTTCTCCTCTACTGCTGCTTTTAACCCCGGGGTAACATTAATATTTCTTCCAGTAATCTTATAACGCATATACATCGCTCCTTTTTCTTGGGATGTTTATAGTATACCACTTTTATTTGATAAATTCAATCACAAAAGGAAAATTGCGAAGACAATTATTGTTAATTTTTTATAAAAAGTCTAAATTATTTAGGCGTCATAATGTTTCAAAACTACTTAAAACTCGCGCGTAACCCATATAAAACCTGATATTGCTGTCAAGGATAATCTTTGTATTTTTTGTCGAAATATGCAAGTTTATGAGATATACACAAAAATCAGGTTGCTGAACTTTGGATGGGGAAAGATGGTGATAAACATAAAAAAGATGTGGATAATGTGGATAACTCGGTGTATAACTACTTTTTCCCTTAAAATGGACATGGTGGGGTGTGCATAACTTTTCTACATTTTTGGCGAAAACGGTGTGGATAATGTGGACAACTGGTGAATAGAACAAGTTTTTTGTGCAATTTGCTAAGTTTACCATAATATTACGAATTATGTCACTGGGATGCCCTGGAAACTATTGCGCGGATGTGGACAAAATGTAAAAAATTTATGAAGTCGTTGAATAAAATCCTTGTTAGTGTTAGAATAAGTAAGATTGTATAACTATAACTATGCAGTTTTGGCATGAATAGAAGAGCTTGCAATGATGATAATAGAAATAATGATAGAAATAGGAGAGTAAAGCATGAATCTGATAGAGAAAATGTTTGGAACTCACAGCGAGCGTGAACTAAAGCTGATTTATCCCATTGTGGATAAGATTGTTGCTTTGAAGCCGGAGATGGAAAAGCTGACGGACGATGAGCTGAAGGACAATACCAGAAAGTTCAGAGAGCGTCTGGAAAAGGGTGAAACATTGGATGACATTCTGCCGGAGGCATTTGCCACCATCAGAGAAGCCTCAAGGCGTGTCCTTAATATGGAGCATTATCCGGTACAGCTCATTGGCGGAATTGTTCTGCACCAGGGACGTATTGCCGAGATGAAGACAGGTGAAGGAAAGACGCTTGTTTCCACAGCCCCGGCTTATCTGAATGCGCTGAAGGGCAACGGCGTATTTATCGTTACGGTCAACGACTATCTGGCAAAGCGAGATGCCGAGTGGATGGGAGAGGTTCACAGATTCCTGGGACTTACCGTCGGAGTGGTATTAAATGCGATGACTCCGGACGAGCGCCGGGCGGCATATAACTGTGACATCACCTATGTAACCAACAATGAACTTGGTTTTGACTATCTCCGCGATAATATGGCTATATATAAGGAACAGATGGTTTTAAGAAATCTGGATTATGCCATCATCGATGAGGTCGATTCCGTCTTGATCGACGAGGCGCGGACACCGCTTATCATTTCCGGTCAGAGCGGTAAATCCACCAAGTTATATGAAGTCTGCGATATTCTGGCGCGCCAGCTGGAACGCGGAGAGGAATCAGCCGAATTTACAAAGATATCGGCCATCATGGGTGAAGAGATTGAGGAGACGGGCGACTTCATTGTCAATGAGAAGGACAAGGTGGTCAATCTGACAGAGGCCGGCGTCAAGAAAGTGGAGGAATTCTTCCATATAGAGAACCTGGCGGATCCGCAGAACCTGGAGATTCAGCATAATATTATTCTTGCACTGCGCGCCAACAACCTGATGTTCCGCGATAAGGATTATGTGGTGAAGGATGACGAGGTCCTGATTGTAGATGAGTTTACGGGACGTATTATGCCGGGCCGCCGTTATTCCGACGGACTTCATCAGGCCATCGAGGCGAAGGAACATGTAAATGTCCGCCGCGAGAGCAGGACGCTTGCAACCATCACATTCCAGAACTTCTTTAATAAGTTTACAAAAAAGGCCGGTATGACCGGTACGGCTCAGACCGAGGAGAAGGAGTTCCGTAATATTTACCAGATGGACGTTATCGTAATTCCGACGAATAAGCCGGTAATTCGTCATGATAACGACGACGCAGTATATAAGACGAAAAAAGAGAAATTCCATGCTGTTGTGGATGAGGTTGTGGCAGCCCATGAAAAAGGACAGCCTGTTCTGGTGGGTACGATTACGATCGAGACATCCGAGCTTTTAAGCAAGATGCTGACAAGGCGCGGCGTGCCGCACAAGGTGCTGAATGCCAAATTCCATGAGATGGAGGCTGAGATTGTAGCCGATGCCGGAGTACACGGCGCGGTAACCATCGCTACCAACATGGCCGGCCGTGGTACGGATATCAAGCTGGACGACAAAGCGAAGGAAATCGGCGGTCTCAAGATCATCGGTACCGAGCGTCATGAATCCAGACGTATCGACAATCAGCTGCGCGGGCGTTCCGGACGTCAGGGAGATCCGGGTGAATCCCGTTTCTACATTTCTCTGGAAGACGATCTGATGCGTCTCTTCGGTTCCGAGAAGCTGATGAATATGTTTAACGCATTGGGCGTTCCGGAGAATGAGCAGATAGAGCATAAGATGCTTTCAAACGCCATTGAAAAAGCCCAGATGAAGATCGAGAACAACAACTACGGCATCCGTGAAAACCTGCTGAAATATGATGAGGTTATGAACGAGCAGCGTGAGGTCATTTATGACGAGCGCCGCCGCGTATTAAATGGTGAAAGCATGAGAACCGTAATTATGAAGATGATTACGGATATTGTAGAAAATGCTGTGGATATGTCCATCTCTGATGAACAGGGAACAGAAGAATGGGATCTGACAGAGCTGAATACACTGCTGCTTCCGATTATTCCGCTTCCTCCTGTCGCGCTGAAAGACGATCAGAAGGATATGAAGAAGAATGAATTAAAGCACATGCTGAAGGAGGCCGCCACAAAGCTTTACGAAGCCAAGGAAGCAGAGTTCCCGGAGGCAGAGCAGATCCGTGAGATCGAGCGTGTTATTCTTCTGAAAGTAATCGATGCAAAATGGATGGCTCATATTGATGATATGGATCAGCTCCGCGAAGGTATCGGCCTCCAGGCATATGGCCAGAGAGATCCTCTGGTAGAGTATAAGATGAGCGGATATGAGATGTTCGACAGCATGACTGCCGCAATCCGTGAAGATACGGTGCGTATCCTGTTCCATATCCGTGTGGAGCAGAAGGTGGAGCGTGAACCGGCGGCCAAGGTGACGGGAACCAACAAGGATGATACCGCCGTCAATGCGCCGAAAAAGCGTGAGGCGAAAAAGATTTATCCAAATGATCCGTGTCCATGCGGTTCCGGCAAGAAATTCAAACAGTGCTGCGGACGCAAAATACTGCAGGAGATGAATTCCAATCCGGAGCTTAAGAATAAGACGGTTCAGATGCAGATTCTGCCGCAGGGCGGGAAGAAGGAAGAGAAATAGAGATTTAACTGAGGTTGGGAGGACGCGTCCGGAACGGACCATGTCCGGTGTGGTGAGGGGGATGACTGAGTCTTCCGTCCCCGGTTGGAGGGTGTCGTGAGGGGGAATCCGGCCGGAATGAATTGCTGCGGGGACCGTTTGCACTCTTTGGAGTGCGCAGCGGTTCTAAGCTCGTGAGGGACCTCGCTAAGCACCGGCGGACTCCCATGTCACCTCCGCAATTGATTCCGCCTACTTCCCCGGGTCAGGTTTTCGCCGGGGACGGAAGACTCAGGCGGAGGTTTTCGCGGCACCGGACATGGTC
>OBXO01000446.1_pt1 | contig 33480 bp, 40 predicted proteins | sample 1501431 | NCBI WGS metagenome assembly OBXO01 (sample SAMEA2580163, study PRJEB22360) | human gut metagenome | biome: human gut; feature: human-associated habitat; material: faeces | place: Denmark | collected 2008/2010 | reverse complement strand
GAATTTAAAACTTTTTAAAATTTTACTAGCATTTAGAGTTTATAAGGTGTACATATAAGGTATAAGGTTAAGTGTTATTTAAAAATAAATATAAAAGTGTAGATAGACGAGCCCATTCTAGATCAGCTCATCTATCTACGCCACTAGAAATCTATTTTGATATTTTAGTCCCCCTTCTAAAAGACAAAGGGGATTTCTGGGTACCGCAGGCTTGGTGGTGGCAGCTGAGTTCCATGCGGCATATATATTCTTTGATAAACCTTTTTAAGCCACATTTAATAACTATAAATTGCAAGCCTCAAGGTAAGCTTAAGGTAATCCTAAGACTAGGCTAGCTGACTCAGGACACTTGCAGTGATACATGCAGTATGCATCCCTTTCACTTAGAGAATACTGACCATGCAGCCAAAGCGAAGTAAGCCCTGATGTCGCACCTGATGGTTAGCTCTAAATGGTTAATAAATGCTGTTTAAGCCTTTTAATCAAAGAATTGCCACATTATAAAAAGCCATCCTAAGTTATGCTCTTATTTTAAGGGGGAGAGTATACTTGGGGTGGCTTTTTGTGTTTTTAAGAAAAATATAAAAAAGTAGGAGTGCGAAAGTATATTTTGAAGTTATTTAGGTAATAGTTCTACAGTAGGAAAGGGGTGTAGGGTAAGATGTGAGAAGGAGCAAGATGCCAATGCAGGGTAAAAGAAAAGAGAAGGGTATGACGCTTTTAGAGGTAATGCTAACATTAGTATTAAGTAGCTTCTTTTTTTGTTGTGCACTACAGTTTATAGGAACGGGAACGAAGTTTTACATTAAGACGAAAGAGAAACAGGAGCTTAGACTTGCTATGAATCAAGTTATGCGTACCTTTGAAGAGCAATATGAGGAGGCTGCACATCTATGTATTTATATAGGGGAATCAGCAGATAACTTAAAATCATTGAGTAGCTGTAAATATGAAAAGCATAGTAAAAAGCCCATAATGGAAGGGGATTATACACATTACTTTTTATATTATATAGATTATTATATGCCTTACGAAATGTATAAAAAAAAGGAAAGTGTAACAACAAGAATTGAGTTAAAAGAAAATTCAAGCAAAAAACAAGAAAATGAAGAAAAACTGTTTAAAATTAGTTTTCAAAGGCAAACTTTAATTAATAATGATTTAAAAATAAAGTTGGATGTAAAAGATGACTATCTTATTTTAAATCTTACTGTATTTAATGAGACAGGTACCTATTTAGAAGATCAATTAAAGTTAGATTTACGTTACAAGTTATAGAAGGAGGGTCTATGGGGTATTATATCGGTTTAGCATTAATGGGAGAAAAAATAAAGCTGATTAATGTTAGAAAAAAAGGCATACATTGTCATTTAGAAAGAAAGCTCTCAATAGATTTGGAGAAACCACTGCATTTAAATGGAGAATTTGAAGGGCATAATGATCTGAAAACTCAGTTAGAACAAATCCTCTGCCAGAAAAAATTTAAAGGCAATAAAATAGGGATTCTTTTACCTTCTTATGCTGTTATAAGACGTACGATCAAGGTGCCTTGTTTTATCAATCCACAAATTAAAGAGTATATTGAAACAAATAAGGCACAGTTTTTACCCCTAGCTGCAGATACATCTACTATAGATTATGAAATGTGTAGAATGCAGTCAGATAGGGTGTATCAAAGATATCAGATTAGAGGAATAGACCATACATTTCTAGTTCCGTTTACATTTTGGTTAGAGGATTTAGGGTTTCATACACTCATCATTACAACTTTAGGAGATACCTTACCTTATGTTATAAGAGATCTAAAAAGAGAAGGACATTATTGTCTATTGTGCTCAGAAGAAGAGGTGTGGCATGTCATTTTCTATGAAGCTGACCAATGTGTTTATGAACATATAATAAGAAAAAATGTAGAAGGACAAAAGAATGAAGCATGGGAAATTTTTAAAGTGATTCAGTTTATGTATCCTTATGAAAATAGAGGAGAATTAAAAGAGCTGCTTTATCTTCAGGCAAATGATAAGTATGAGAGGGATATGAACAAAGAAGTTGTGGAAGAAGTTGGTAGTTTGTTAAATAAGAAGATTGAGGACATATTAAGCCCTAGTCCGTTAAACTATATCGGTTTAATAGGATTAATTCATCAAATGAGCGAGGGAGGAAAAAGGCATGAATCTCGTACCTATACCCTATAAGAAATACTATGTTAAGCAGCGAAATAAGAAGATAGCCTTTAGGTTATTACTAGCCATGAGCCTTATAAGCCTAGCTATGAGTCTTTCGATTACACTTAAAAGAGAACAGATTACGAAACAGTTAGGGATAATTAGTCAGTTCCTTAAACAAGGAAGCTATGAAAGTATGGTAGAGATGGAAGAACGTATACTGGATCAGGAAAAGCATTTGAAGGACTTAGAGAATACTAACATAAAATTACAAAATGAGAAATTGCAGACACTAAGACATTTGGAGTACTTAAAATCAGCACATACAAATGCCCTACATATACAGGGATATGACTTAAATCAAGAAAATAAGACATTAGAGATTAAGGGATATACAGGTTATAGAGAAAATCTCTTAGACTATATAGATTGGATAAAAGAAATAACTCATTTCAAAGAGATAACATTTGATACCATAAGTAGTGATCAAAAAGAAGAGCTACTCTTTACTATTTGGATAGAGATAGACTAGGGGAGTGAAATATGTTGAGTAGTATAAGATGTCGTAAAGGATTAGTGACTGTTTATGGAATATTAGTAGGTATATATTTTGGGGGAATGTTTCCCTTTCAGTTAAGAGAGCTTATGGAGATTCAGAGACAGGCAGATATGCAGCAGAAATACTATGAGGACTATATGAGGCAGCAGAAGCATTATGAAGAGACCATAGCCTATGAAGCTGTACTGAATTTACAAATCAAAAGCTATGAAAAAGAGTTTTTAAGTTATGAGACAGATTATATAGGGACTGAAAGATTACGCACCTTTTTAAGTCGTTATCCTATTAAAAATCTACAAGTAACAAGGCAGAATAGTAGAGCTAAGGATGATGGAGTACTAACACTTAGGGAAGAAGTTTACCAGATTACTTATGAGAGTACTTTTTATGAATCTTACGAAATCGTTCAGAACTTACTCAGAGTAACGGGTGCTTCTAATTTACAAAAGATTTTAATGACTAATTTAGATCAGCCAATGGTTAAGTCAGATTTAACTTTTGTACTACGTTTAGAGGGAGATAAGGATGAAGGTAGGGACAAAAAAGTATAAAGGTTTTAGCTATTTAGAAGTTGTTGTAAGTCTAGGAATTATAATGAGTGTTATACAAATTTTTAGTATGGGTATGTATTATACTATAAGATCTTATCAAAAGTTGAAGGAGGCTGAAGAAGCTACTCTATATGGAAAAGAAGTACTGCAAACTATGCTTAGGTCTATACAAAAGGGAGAGTATATAACACCAGATATACTTAAGGATTATGTGGATAGCAGAGAAGAGCAAGTACAACGTTATGAATATCACTGTATTCTTATGGAAGACATTCCAGTGGGAACAACACTTACGTGGGAGCAGATTGAAAAGGGTGTACATTTTACATCGGGAGAGGTATTTGACTTAGAGATTTTTAAAAGATTGTATGATGAGGGAGCGCTAACACTTAGAAGAACAAGTAATAAAGCAGCTACACCTTCATATTATGAGGGAATTGCATTACAATCTACATCCCTTAGGCCAGTTATGATTACACAGGGTGAAGTAATAGAACAAGCAAGAGAGTTGATTGACTTAGAAGTAGCTTTAGGGGGAGATAAAGTGCATATAGAAGTTAATGCAAAAGTTCTAGATTTAAACGAAGTGCAACCCATTTTTATAATTTGGGAAGGGATAGACTACTTAGAGGGTAGAAATCTTGATATAGAGTGGATTAATCATACACCATGTAAGATTATTCTAGGTTTAGTAGGAGATGTAAAGGGATTGGATGGCATACGTTTTACAGTGGAAGAAGGAAGTCCACTACTAATGATTAAACTGCTAGAGGAAAAACCTGGTAAAGATTCACGTTATATATTAATGGAAGCCGTGACGAAACAAGAAAATGAGGAGCATAAGATACTTAAAACGTATGTAGTCATGCAGTAGAGAAGTATGGAGTGATAGAAGGAAAGGAACTACGAGGAGCATTTAGCAAAGAGAGGTCGTTAATAGAAGTCAGGTCATAGAAAAGATGCTAGAGGATAAAAAGAAGTGAGCAAAGGAGAGGGGTTGCATGAAGCAGAAAATAAAGAGAAGAAATGAGAAGGGCTATACCCTCTTCTATACACTTATAATTATGTCACTCATGCTTTCTTGGTCTGCTTATCTATTTACTAAGGTAGATCTTTATAAGATGTTAGTAATGGGAAAAAAGTATGCAGCCAATACGTATTTAGCAGCCGAGACTATGGCAATTAATGAAGGAGAGCGTATTGCAGGGCGCTTTAATAAGTTGAGTGGTTATGAATTGATGCAGGAGGAAGAAGTTTTTAAGGTTTTATCTGAATGGCAAGAGGAGTACTGTGATTTGTATTATACAGCCAAGACTTGCATGGAAGTAACAAAGAGTTTATTTCATACGCAGTCCAAAGATGGGTATTTTTATCAAAGTAATCAGGTCAAGCCTAAATATATAATTCAAGGAGATCGAGAGAGTCAAGAGCTTGTGCTAGAAGTAGAAAGCCGGACGCATCCCTATAATATGCAAGATGTATCTAATCCTTTAAAAAAGGATTTAGTCAACCTAGAAAAGATTAAAAAGACATTGGGGACAATTGATAAAGGGATTAAAAGGTCAATTGAAGAAATGGAACCTATAAAAAAGCAGGAAATCTTAGAGGGATTAAAACCACAATTTAGTATTTTAGAAGAAGAGATGCTTACGAAGCCTTTATATGAAGTAGAGAGCATTGCAAGAATTAAAAGTGGTTTTAGTATTTTAAGTTCACAGACGGTTTATCTTACCTTAAAACTAAATAAGAAGGCAGCAAATTGTGAAAAGAAGGTAGAAAATGCGGTCTACTATTTTACATTACCTTATGAGCTTGAGGTAGGTTATTTAAAAGCTAAGAAAAATTCAAATTAGACGTTATAGGGGAGAAGGTTGGGCAAAATGTCTATATGTGAAGGAAAGTAGGGAGTTAGTCAAATGTTTAAGGGGTTTAATAAGAATTTAAATAGAGGTTTAAAAAGAATTATTATAATGGTTAGTATATCTTTAATACTTGTTGTATTTGGGGTTTTAAAGATGAGTGTATATGATACTAAAGCACAACAAGAAGAAGTATTAGGTCAACCTTTAGAACGAAGCTTAAGTGATGCAGGTGAATTATTGCAGCTTTACAAAAAACAAAAGAAATTGATAGAAAATGAAGCAGTTACGAGAACAGTAGGATTAGAAGCAGATAGCGTAAGAGCTATAGAACTTTACAGTATGAGACCAAGAGAAATAGATTTAGAGTATACCATAGAGGTGACAATGGAGGTACCTATATCAAATGGAGATAGAAAGTGTATCAAACAAAAATATGATATAGTCATGGATAAAAGTATACCTAGTAGTCTGGCTGCCAATATGAAAAGTATAGTAAAGACCAGTCCGTTTGTGAGTCATGCTACAGAGCAAGTGGCTTATACGGATGAAATCAGCGTAAAAGAGCAGAATAAAATTAAAGAAGTTTTATCTCTTTTATTAGCTAAGGACCAAGCGTTTTTTAAAAATTATGAACGGAGTTGGTTAAAAGGATATGAGGAATGGGTAAAATTCCTCACGCAGGCACCTGCTTTTTATAAGCAAATTAAAATAGATGAAAGGGCTTATAGGGAAAACTACAGCTTAAATTTATCACCTTATGGGTTAGAAGATGAAACGATTAGGTGGGATATGGATCAAATAAGTTTTCATATAGGGCCTGCTACGACTAAAGACTTCAAATACGTATGTGTAAATATTCCAGCAGAAGTATTGCGCGATTATCATAATAAGCTATACTATAATTACGAATATTTAGTGACATTAAATAAGGAGGCTGTTACAAGTATAAAGTTTATAAAGAAAGAGCCTCTTTAATAGAGAAAGGAAATGACAACATGTTGAGAAAGCTTTATCCTAAACTTTATTTAGGTTCTATTTTTGAACTGGACCTAGAAGCATTAAAAAAAGAAGGTATTAAAGGACTTATATTTGATATTGATAATACACTGGTACCTTATGATGTAGCAGAGCCAACAAAAGAGATTATTGAACTTTTTAATACACTTAGAAATGAAACATTTAAAATATGTTTGATGTCTAATAATGTAGAAGATAGAGTAATGCGCTTTAACCAAAATTTAAAGGTATTTGCTATCCATAAATCTGGTAAACCACGTATTAAAAGTTTTAAGCGTGCATTAGAGTTAATGGATTTAAGTAAAGAAGAAGTAGCTATTGTAGGTGATCAAATCTTTACAGATGTTTATGGAGGAAATAGAATGGGGGTTAAGACCATTTTGGTTCAGCCAGTAAGTGATAAGGACGAATGGATGACAAAGATTAAGAGGGGACTTGAGCAAAGGGTGATTAAACTTTATGAAAAACATGGCAAATAAGAGAGCAGTATGTGGTGTAATAGGTAATCCTATAGGGCATACTTTATCGCCACTTATTCATGATACATTAGCAGCACATATGGGACAAGCTTTAGACTATGTCCCGTTTTTAGTAGAATCAGCACATTTAGAGGAAGCGATTAAGGGAGCACGTGCTCTGAATATAAAGGGGTTAAATGTGACGATGCCTCATAAAAAAGAAGTTATGGAGTATGTAGAAGCATTAGATGAAATGGCTAAGAAGGTAGGGGCAGTCAATACACTTGTAAGTACCGAGACAGGCTATAAAGGCTATAACACAGATGCTATGGGGCTAAGAATGGCATTAGAATGTCACCATTTAGATTATGAAAATAAAAATGTAGCAATCATTGGAAGTGGAGGAGCAGCCTATGCCAGTGTAGTAAGTGTTATGGATAAGGCTAAGAGTGTTCATGTTTTTAACCGTACAAAGGCCAATGCACAGCTCCTTAAAGAGCATTTTGAAGAACAAGATTATAATAAGATAGAAGTATATAGTGAAGAAGAACTACCTAAAGTACCTATTGATTATGTGATTCAAACAACAGGAGTAGGTATGGGAAAATTAGAAAATCAAATACCAAAATGTGCAGGCACCTTGCTTAAAACGGCTAAGATTGCTGTGGATTTAATTTATAATCCAGACGAGACATGCTTTCTTAAGGAAGCAAAAGAAAAGGGATGTTTAACACTTAATGGATTTGATATGTTATTTTATCAAGCGGTTTTAGCTTATGAGCTCATGCATCATTGTACACTGGAACGTACATCTTTAGAAAATATCAAGCGCGACATTATAAATCAGCTAGAGCAAATGAAGTAAATTTGTTAGAGAAATTGATGAGATCATTCAATAAGACAGACAAATGAATTGATTAGGATGATAGCAATGAATAAAAAGGGTTTTACATTAATAGAGATGGTAACTGTTATAGCTATTATAAGTATTGTGAGTATGATATTTGCAGGAGGATATACTTATCAGACTAGGCAGGAGATGAAGCGATTTGCTGAGCAGATTGGAGAAACAATCCAAGTCATGCAGCAAAAAGCTTCCATAGAAAATGCAACATATGCTTTAAGTAAAGGTGTAGAAAAGGACAAGAACTACATGGAGGTTATAGGTAAACGAGCGCGTATTTTGCAATATGAAGTGCCGAGTCAGTTTAACGTAGAATTTAAAAGAGATTCTGTAGATGCTTCAAAAATAGAATTTGCACAAGATATGTCACCCTCTTATGCGGGAACCATTATCGTTAAGCATCGCTATTTACCTTATCAAATTAGAATAACTGTAAGACCTGTAACAGGACTTGTAACCATCTATCCGTTAGAAGAAATATAGAAAAGGATTAACTAAAGATGAATAACATTTATTTAATTGGGTTTATGGGGTGTGGCAAGAGCACCCTTGCCAAGAATTTAGCGGAAGCATTAAATATGCATTGTATGGATTTAGACCAGCTTATTGAAGCGAAGGCAGGGCAATCTATTCGTGAACTTTTTGATGAAAAAGGGGAGGAATATTTTAGAGATTTAGAGACCTACTATCTAAAAGAAACAAGTAACCTTAAAAATACTATTGTTTCTACAGGGGGTGGAGCTGTAGGGAGAGAAGTGAATAGACAGTTTCTAAAGGCGCAGATGACTTTTTATTTAGAATGGCCATTTGAAGTACTTTATAGCCGGATAGCAGGAGATGAAAAGAGACCACTCTCAAAAAGTTATGAGCAGTTATTAGAACTTTATCAATATAGACGTGCGCTTTATGAGGAAAGTGCAGTATATACTATAGGTTGTCAAGATGAGACGCCCTATTTACTGGTAAAAAAAATCATAAAACTTTTACAGGAAAAATAAGAGAAAGGAAACAAAACAGATGAAGATTGCAGTAATTAATGGGCCTAATCTGAATTTTCTAGGCATACGTGAGCCACAAATTTACGGATATGAGACATTAAAAGACTTAGAGCATATGCTTAAGAATGAAAGTGAAAAATATAAAGCAGTAGAATTGGAATTTTTTCAGTCAAATAGTGAAGGAGCACTTATAGATTTTATGCAGCAATGCTATTATAATAAGGTAGATGGGATTATTATGAATCCTGGAGCACTTACCCACTATAGCTATGCCCTTGCAGATGCTATTAAAAGTGTATCTATTCCGGTAGTAGAAGTACATATTTCAAATATTCATGCAAGAGAAAGTTTTAGAAGTCATTCAGTAACAGCCGCTAATAGTATAGGTATTATTGGTGGATTTGGATTTGATGGTTATACTATGGCTTTGGCAGGGCTTGTAAAATATTTAAATCAAAAAAGTAAAGAATGAATAAGAGGAAGTTACTTAAAAGAAATAAAAAATTGAGAAGAAGCAATAAGGAAGTATCAAGAAAGAGATAACTCTAGGCAAGTACTGAGTATTGAAAAGGATAAAGAAGAGAAGACTTATAGCTAAATATTGAAAATAAAATAAAGGAGAGAGTAAGATGATAAATAAAAGAGTTCAAAAATTAAGAGAGCAAATGGAAGCTTTAAATCTAGATAGTATACTTATTTCAAATCGTTCAAATATACGTTATTTAAGTGGTTTTACAGGTTCAAGTGCACTTGTTTACATTACAAAGGATAAACAAATTTTGATTACAGATTTCCGTTATATTGAGCAGGCTACTATGCAATGCCCAGAATTTGAAATTGTAAATCAAACTACAAAGGGATTAATTGGAACAGCTATGGAAATTGCTGAAAGTCATAAGGATAAGCATATTGGTTTTGAAAGTGATCATACTAATTATAGTACCTACTTATCACTTAAGGAGCGTAACTGCTTTAATTTTGTGCCAACAAAAGAAGTGGTAGAAAATCTTCGTCAAATCAAAGATGCAGCTGAAATTGAGAAATTAAGAGAAGCTGAAAGAATTGGTGATTTAGCCTTTTCACATATTATTCCTTTTATTACAATGGAGTATAAAAATGGTTTAACTGAAACAGATATTGCCCTTGAACTTGAACGTTTTATGCGTATGCATGGTGCAAGTGGTAACTCATTTAATCCTATTGTAGCAGCAGGCAGCAAGTCTTCACTTTGCCATGCTGTACCAGGTAAAGAAACTTTACATGAAGGTGACTTTGTTGTGATGGACTTTGGTTGTATTTATGAAGGATACTGTTCTGATATGACACGTACTGTAGTGATTGGGCAACCATCTGAAAAGCATCTTGAAATTTATAATACTGTTTTGGAAGCGCAAAAAGCAGCACTTGCAGCAATTAAGATAGGCATGAAGGGTAAGGAAGTAGATGCTGTAGCAAGAAAAATTATTGCAGATGCAGGTTACGGCGATTACTTTGGTCATGGACTAGGACATAGTGTAGGTATTGATATTCATGAAAATCCGAGATTTTCAGTAGCTGAAGAACGTACTATAGAAAAAGGCATGGTACTTACTGTAGAACCAGGAATCTATCTTCCAGGTTTTGGTGGAGTACGTATTGAAGATATGGTAGTTGTAACAGAAGATGGCATAGAAAACCTTACACATTCTAAAAAAGAGCTTATCATTATAGAATGATGCAAAAAATCGTTGAAAAATCTAATAATCTAGTTTACACTATATTAGGAAAAACACATTAGGAGGAAAGCCCATGATTCAAGCAGGCGATTTTAGAAACGGCGTTACCATTGAATTTGAAGGTAACTTATATCAAATTATTGAATTCCAACATGTAAAACCAGGAAAAGGTGCAGCGTTCGTACGTTGTAAAATTAAAAACATAAAAACAGGCGGTGTGGTAGAAAAAACATTCCGTCCATCTGAAAAAGTACCAAAAGCTCATATCGACCGTAGAGATATGCAATACTTATACTCAGATGGTGAATTATATCACTTCATGGACGTAGATACTTATGACCAAATTGCTGTAAATGCAACTGCAATCGGTGATTCTTTAAAATTCGTTAAAGAAAATGAAATGGTTAAAGTTATTTCTCACCAAGGTAGTGTATTTGGTGTAGAACCACCAATCAACGTTGACCTTCAAATCACAGAAACTGAACCAGGTCTTAAAGGTGATACAGCACAAGGTGCTACAAAACCTGCAATCGTTGAAACAGGTGCAAGAGTAATGGTTCCATTATTCATTGAACAAGGTGAAATGATTCGTATTGATACACGTACTGGCGAATACATGGGTCGTGCATAAAACCTCATATTGAGCGTGAACTTAGGCATACAAGATTTTATATCTTGTATGCCTTTTTTTCTTGTTGTTTTTTAGTTCTACTGAGACAAGCTTAAGCATATAGTAAAGTATCAAATTATACAAAGGAGGAACTTTATGATAGAGAACAGCATTTTAGAGATTATGCCTATAAATCTCAAAAGTATGCTTCTTGAAATAAAAGATCCTATATGTAATAGTATTCAGGAAATGAGGGTAAGAGCTTATAAGCCGATCATCGTACTTGTAGAGGGAAAAGAATATGGGTTAAGTAACAAGGGTCTTGACCAAGTAGGAGCAGGCTATGTGGCAACGCTTCAAGATGTACAAGCTATTTTAAAGTTTTTAAGTGGATATTCCTTATATGCCTTAGAAGATGAGCTGAGGCAAGGGTATGTCACCATTCAAGGCGGACATAGAGTAGGACTAGTAGGCAAGACTGTGATAGAGGAGCAGAAAGTTAAAACACTTAAATATATAAGTGGACTCAATATTCGATTCTCACATGAAGTGCTTGGATGCAGTGATAAGGTCCTGCCTTATCTGCTTTCACGGGATAAGGTTTATCATACACTTATTGTTTCACCACCTAAGTGTGGCAAGACCACTTTATTACGTGACCTTATCCGTAATTTAAGTAATGGCTTTAGTGGGTTTGGCCCCTATACAGTAGGAGTAGTAGATGAAAGATCAGAAATAGCTGGCTGTTATATGGGTGTACCACAAAATAATATGGGCATGCGTACAGATGTACTGGATGCCTGCCCAAAAGTAGAAGGTATGCGTATGCTACTTAGGGCTATGGCACCAGATATTATTGCAGTGGATGAAATTAGTAGTAAGGCAGATATGGAGGCTATAGAAGAAGTACTAGGAGCAGGTGTAACCCTCTTATGCAGTACACATGGGAAAGACCTGGAAGATTGTATGAAAAAGCCAGTACTAAGTAGCATGCTTGAAAAGGGGTTGTTTGAAAAAATCGTTGTGCTTTCTAATAGAAGGGGCCCATGTACTGTTGAAGCCATAGAAGATGTCAGAAAAAGCAGGGTGAAAGTATGTTAAAAATCTTAGGTATTTTAATGGTTTTTACAGGTTGTAGTTTAACAGGGATTATGATTGACCTTAACTATAGAAAAAGAGTTAAGGAACTAGAAGAATTGATTTATGCATTAGAATGCTTAAAGGGTGAAATCAGCTATAAATTATCTCCCTTGCAAGAAGCGAGTGCTATCATAGGGCAGCAGATGAGATATGGTATAGGAGAGATTTTTACCACTTTTGCAGGACATCTTAATGAAAAGAGCATTGATGATGTGTACATCTTATGGCAAAAATCCTTAACATCAACGGCTTATAGCCTGCATTTTAATGAAGATGACTATAACAAACTCGATGAGTTCGGTAGGGGATTAGGATATTTGGATAAGCATATGCAAGAGGTTAATATTGAACTCTATTTAAGCAAATTTAAAAACATCTTGGACAAGGCACTTAAAGAGCAGGAGAAATCAAGCAAACTTAGAACAGGGATGGGCATTTTAATTGGTGCCTGTATCAGTATACTGATTATTTAGGAGGAGAGAAAAGATGGATCAAATGATAGAGCTTTTAAAAATTGGGGGCCTTTCAATGGCGGTTATGTTTATGAGTATGATTTTAAAGCAGGCGGGTAAAGATTCTTATGCCAATATGGTATCGCTAGGAGGGACAGCCCTTATACTCATTATTATTGCGAACTATATTTTACAGCTATTTGAAGTGGTGGAGACCATGTTTATGTTCTAGGAGGTAGAAAGATGGAAATTATGAAACTGGTTGGCTTCGCGCTAGCAGCTGTAATTCTTACCCTCTTTATTGGGGAACAGCATAAAATGTCGGGGAATCTCATTCGTATTTTTGCATGTAGTTTGCTACTCATTTTACTTTTGCCACAGCTGCAAGTGATTTTTGCTATTATTAATGATCTATCCACAAAGATGAGTCTAGAAGATACTTATCTTAAGATTATATTTAAAATTATCGGGATTGCGTATATTGCTGAGTTCGGCTATCAGCTTTGTAAAGATGCAGGAGAGTCAGCTATAGCGAGTAAGGTACAGTTAGCAGGAAAGGTACTTATTTTGGTACTTGCTTCACCTATTGTGCTGGCACTTATTGAACTTATTACGCAGTTAATTTGATAGACGGGGGAGTCATATGCAAAAGAGGATAATGGTACTTATAAGCTTTTTACTTGCTATGGTATGCTTATGCTTACCTTGTATGGCAAAGGAAGAATCCCAGCTTTCTACACAAGGCATTTTGCAGCAGCAATTTGACCTTTTAAACTGGGAGGAAATCAAGGAACTTGAAGACCAACTGAAACAATCTGTACCCTATATGCAAGACTTTAATCTAAGTGAGCAGGTCACAAAGTTGATTACTGGGGAAGAACGGTTTTCTTTACAGGAAATTATGATGCAGATAGGACAGCTCTTCATCAAAGAATTTAATACATATTTTAAAATTATCTTAAGATTTATTTTGATTGTTATCTTATGCAGCATCTTGCAAGTGCTAAGTCAGTCTTTTCAGTCCCAAAACACGACAAAGGCAGCTTTTCTCGTGTGCTATGTACTTGTTATTTATACCCTTACACAATCTTTATTTGTCATTGTAGAGTTAGCTCAAAGCACCATCTCTAACTTGTTTCAAATGATGCAAGTTACACTTCCAACCTTATTAGCTTTTATGGCAGTGTCGGGCTATATTACATCATCAAGTGCACTAGCACCTGTTATTATTGGGGCATTTAATATGATGACTTTTTTCATTCAGAAGATTTTGCTTCCTGTCATCATTAGCATTATAGTACTGCAAGTCGTTAGTACAATGAGTGAAGAAATTAAAGTAGATAAGCTAGTAGGCCTCTTTTATAAAGGGATGAAATGGCTTTTGAGGGGAACGCTTGTTTTAAGTATTGCCATTATGGGGATTTATAAGCTAACGCTTCCTTATGTAGATGTAGCGATTAAGAAAGGTGCAATTAATCTTTCTACAGCCTTTATTCCTATTGTAGGCGATGCAAGTCGTGGAGCGCTGGAATTTATTATGTCTTGTAGTGCACTTATTAAGAATGCCTTTGCTATAGGCGTTATTATATGGGTTGTACTCATTGCAGCCATTCCGCTTATTAAGATTTTAAGCCATGTGGTGCTCTACCATATTGCAAGTGCTTTAATTCAGCCTATAGGTGATAAGAAAATGGCCGAGATTGCGACCATTCTAGCTAAGGGTTGTGAATTTATTTTAAGTGCAGTAGGTATAGTAGTGGTACTGACCATTGCTTCTATGATTATCTGTGCAAGCATAGGAACAAGTATGACATAAAGGAGGGAGATAAGATGAAGCAGTACTTAATGATGATTATATGGACTATGTTATTTGTTATTGTAGTAGAAATGATTTTTCCATCTTCAGATTTAAAGAAATATTTAAAAATAGTACTTGGATTTGTAATGGTCTACATGATTGCCAGTCCTATGATTAAACTTATCACCAGTACCCCTCTTTTAGAAGCGGGTAGCCTATCAGGCTATGTACAGTTTTATGAAACGCAGTTTAGGGAGGGGAAGTATACACCTTATGAAGAAGAGCGCAAAAAACAGGAGGAAAGTATGCTCACTATTTATAAGGCGCAGATAGAAAATCAGTTAAAGAGTCTTATAGAAACAAGCTTACCTGTAGAGGTCGAAGCACTTTCAAGTAAAGCAACTCTTGATGGAAGCCATTTTAATTTAGAAAGTCTAGAAATAGAAGTAGCTTTGAAGGAGGAAGGGGGGCTAGTGGGGATAGGTGATAAGACGGAGAGTTTGGTCCTTGATCAGAGTGCATTAGAAAAAGAAATAAAAAAATGCATAAATAACTTCTATAACGTGGACAACACTAATATATATATTATAGTACAAGATAGTTAAAGTAGGGGAGGAAATGAAGTGGTAGATAAAGAAGATGAAAAGAGACAATTTACCATTAATGTAGGCAGCATTAGTCAACTCGAACAGCCTGTAAGAGAGCGAGTCAATCAGCAAATAGCCGCAGGGCAGGGGCAGGCTAATAAGAGCGAGGAGAAGGGTAAAAGTGGCAGTAAGGATAAACCAAAACTTAAGGCCAACACCACCATAGGGGTTGCCCTTCTTGGAATTGTTATAGGAGGCATACTCCTTACTTATTTGCCAGAACCGGCCAAAACGGTCATTAGTGAAGGTACAGAAATGGTACAAGTTAGTTCAGGAAACACAGGTAGTACAGGACAAATGACTTATGAAGAATTACTCGAGATAAGAATGGAAGAGATTTTAGGAAATCTTGATGGTGCTGGCAATGCCAAAGTCATGATTACAACATCAGGGTCAACTGAAAAAGTAGTGGCAGAAGAAGTGGTTCAAAACAAGCAAGGTACAGAGGAAACAACTGGGTCAGGCACAAAAAAAACGAGTGAAAAAGAAGATGTAGAGCGCAAAGTGGTGATGGAAAAGGGCGGAACACCTTTCATCATCAAAGAAAACAAGCCACAAGTTGAAGGTGTACTTGTTTTAGCAGAAGGAGCGGATGATGTGAATATTAAAAATGCCATTATACAATCTGTGTCATCGCTCTTAGATGTTCCAGTACATAAAATAGCTGTCTATAAGATGGTCAATAATTAAGAGGGGGTTCTTATATGTTTCAGTTTAAGAGAAATCAGGTTATTGTAACAGTACTTGTTTTTATGATCGCTATTGCAGCGTACCTAAGTTTAACAGAAGCACCAGCTAACTTAAGCGTTCCAGATATGAATGAAGCAACTATTCCAGTTGCAGACAGTGAACTTGATCAAGACTTCTTCGATGAATATGGTGTGATGGAAACACTTCCTCCAGATGAAATGGAGGATATGGAGGATATGGATGGGTTAAGTGTAGAAGTATCTACACCAGATGCTGCAGTAGGAAGCAAAGAAGTTGTTATTGCTAACAAAACTAATAAAGATGTAGAAGAAGAAGGGCTAACAGATCAAAAAGTAGTAGAAGTAAGCTACTTCGCTGAAGAAAAAATGCTTAGAGAGCAATCAAGAGCTGAGCAAATTGAAAAGCTTAATGAGTATGTAGCAGATCCAAATCTTGATAAAGATTCAAAAGCAAAAGCTGCTGAAAGTCTTTTAACCATTCAAGATCGCATTGAGAAAGAAGCAGGTGCTGAATCACTTCTTCGTGCAAAAGGCTTTAAAGATGTCTTTGTAAGAATGGATAAAGATACAGTAGATGTAGTCGTTAATAAAGATGATGCTTTAACAGATGAAGAGATTGCTCAAATTGAAGAAATCGTTCAAAGAAAAACAGGTTATTCAGTAGGTAAAATCAAAATATCTTGTTTAAAAGTGAATAATCAATCAGCATCTAACTAATACATATACGGGTCAAGGGGTAAAAATTTACCTTTTGGCCCTTTTTTCGTACAAATCTAATTTGCAACTTTTGTATATTTTGATATAATAAGTATAAAAGTACATATTCTTTAAATGCCCAAGGTGTATGATTAGTTTGCAAGTTGGGTATTTATATAAATAAAGAAAATGGGAGGCAATTACTGTGGAAGAAAATAAAGTAATCGATGTAGATTTAGATAACAAAGAAGTAGGCGAGGTTCAAATTGCTGATGATGTTATAGCAGTAATCGCTGAAATTGCTGCATTAGAAGTAGAGGGTGTTTATGCAATCGCAGGTAACAAAAATGATATCGTTCAAACAATTAGAGGCAAAAAAGCTTCAAAAGGTATGAAAATTGAAGTAAGTGATCATGAAGTATTTGCAGACCTTTCTATTGTGGTACAATACGGTGTTAAAATACAAGAAGTATGTTTAAAAGTACAAGAAAAAGTGAAAAATTCTATTGAAACAATGACAGGACTTGACGTACAATCTGTAGATGTACATGTAGTAGGTGTTGATTTTTCAAAAACTAAAGCGCAAGAAGAACACTAAACACAGTGAGCTAACCTCTTTTTGGGGTTAGCTTTCATTAATGAGGAGATAAAAATGACAAGACGTGAAGCAAGAGAACTTATAATGAAAATGCTCTATGAGATGACTTTCCATCCAGAAAAGGATGCAAACCTTTTATTAGAAGGTTACACACAAGATATGAAAGGTAAAGTAAAAGACTTTATCGTAAATGAATTTAACGGTGTATTACAGCATCAAGAAGAAATCGACTCTATCATCGAAGCGAGCAGTACAAACTGGTCCATAAACCGTATTGCAAAAGTAGACCATATGCTTTTACGCATGGCAGTTTATGAACTGAAATGGGGAGAAGATATCCCACAAAAAGTAGCTATTAACGAAGCCATTGAAATTGCGAAAGTTTATAGTACAGATAAATCACCAAAATTCATCAATGGTATACTTGGAAATATTGCGAAATCAATTGAGGAGTAAGAATGAAACGAAAAGTTGTAGCTGTATCCGAGATTAATAGATATGTAAGTCATTTATTAGAAGAAGACTATCTTTTATCTGATGTATGGCTTTCAGGTGAAATATCCAACTGTAAATACCATCAGTCAGGTCATATTTACTTTACAATCAAAGATGAGCGTGCAGGCATCAGTGCAGTGATGTTCGCCAAAGATGCAGCTACCTTGGATTTCACCTTGAAGGAAGGCCTTAAAGTCTATGTAAGAGGGCGTATTTCCCTTTATGAGAAGACAGGGCAGTATCAGTGCTATGTGATTGAAGTAGAAAAAGAGGGCAAGGGTACTTTATACGAACAGTTTGAAAGACTTAAAAAGCAGCTTGAAGAAGAAGGGCTTTTTGACCCAAGATATAAGAAGCCTCTCCCAACTTATCCGCAGAAGGTGGGGGTTATTACTTCAAACACAGGTGCAGCCATTCAAGATATTTTGCAAGTTTCAAAAAGAAGAAACAACGCCATTCCTATTTATATTTATCCTACAGCAGTTCAAGGGGAGTACGCTACAAATGGTATTGTAAGTGCCATTGAACGTGCTAACCAAGATGGGCTAGTAGATGTGCTCATTGTAGGACGAGGTGGTGGGTCTATTGAAGACTTATGGAGTTTTAATGAGGAAGCAGTAGCACGTGCTATTTTTGCTTCTAAAATTCCTATTGTTTCGGCTGTAGGACATGAGATAGATTTCACCATTTCTGATTTTGTAGCAGACAAACGTGCGGCTACACCATCAGCAGCGGCTGAAATTGTTATTCCAGATAAAGAAAGCTATCTTCTTAAAATTGATAGGTCTAAGGAACTTCTTAAGCATCATTTAACAAGGCACTTAGATCTAGAAAAAAGAAGGTTAGAACAGCTCTTATCACGCCCAATTTATCAAAATAAACAAAAATATTTTAGAGATTTAATGATTCGAGTAGACTATAGTGAAGAGCAACTCATAAAGGCCTATACAAAACATCTTACTTTCACAAGAAATGTCTTAAATGATAAGATTACCAAGATGGAAAAACTCTCACCTCTTCTTACATTAAAAAGAGGTTATAGTGTTACAACTACTAAGTCGGGTGAAATGATTACACATAAGGATCAAGTAGAAGTAGGCGATCACATTAAGGTAGCACTTAAAGAGGGGACTTTACATGCAGAGGTAGTAAAGAAAGGATAAGGTTATGGCTAAAAAAATAGCAAAAAACTTTGAAAGTGCAATGGAAGAGCTTGAAAAGCTTATTTATAGCTTAGAAGATGGCTCACTTTCACTTGATGAAAGTATTAAAACTTATAAAAAAGGTATGGAACTTGCAGCTTTTTGCAGTGAAGCACTTCAAAAGGCAGAGCAGGAAATATATGTACTTGAGCATAATGCAATAAGTAAAATGAATGGGGAAGATAATAATGGAGAATAAACTGGAGCTTTATAGGGAAAGAATAGAAAACCAGATTAAAGAAGCCATTCCAAATAATCATGGAAGTTTTGGGGAGCTTTATGAAGCCATGGCTTATAGCCTTTATGCAGGCGGCAAACGTATTCGCCCATTACTTATGCAGCTTGCTTATGAAGCAGTAGGGGGAAAAGAAACCATTACCCCTTATCTGTGTGCAATTGAGATGATTCACACCTATTCACTTATCCATGATGACTTACCTGCTATGGACAATGATGATCTTAGACGTGGTAAGCCAACCAATCATAAAGTATTTGGAGAAGCAACAGCTATTCTTGCTGGAGATGCACTCTTAAATGGTGCTTTTGAAATGATGTTAGAAGATGCACTTAACCAGGACGATATGAATCGTGTTAGGGCAGCACATGTTTTAGCAGAGGCAAGTGGTGCTAGAGGTATGATTGGTGGACAAATTCTGGATATGCAAAGTGAAGGTAAGCAAATTGATAAAGATACTCTAGATAGTATTCATCTACATAAAACAGGTGCACTTATTGCAGCAGCCGTTCATATGGGTGCGCTATTAGGTGGCGCTTCATCTAATGAAGTGACAGCCCTTACGTTTTATGGTAAGTATTTAGGAAAAGTTTTTCAAATTATTGATGATGTGTTAGATGCTACATCAACAGTAGAAGAATTAGGGAAGCCTATTCATAGTGATATGAAAAATGAAAAAAATACGTATTTATCTTTCTACGATGTAGACACTTGCTATAGTATTGCAGAGGAACTTACAACGAAAGCGATTAAATGCTTAGAACGTGTAGAAGGTGATACATCCCTACTTGAGCATGTGGCATTCAGCCTGGTTCAAAGAAGGAATTAGGGGGCAAAAATGAAACAATTAACACAGCTTTTTAGCAATGATCTTTTAATGGTAGCTTTATTAAGTTGGTTTATTGCACAAGTACTAAAGGTCATTTTAACTTTAATTAACGATCATAAACTTGATCTTAATAAACTTGTCTCTTCCGGTGGAATGCCTAGCTCACATAGTGCTATTTCTACTTCGTTAGCTATTGGTGTTGGTCAACTTCATGGGTATGATAGTGCAATTTTTGCAGTAGCAGCAGTACTAAGCTTTATTGTTATGTATGATGCAGCAAATGTGCGTTTAGAAGCTGGTAAACAAGCAGCACTTTTAAATCGTATTATTGACGTGATGCAGGACCCTAATGTGACACTAGAAGTAAGACTTAAAGAATTACTTGGACATACACCACTTCAAGTTGCCGCAGGTGCTGTACTTGGTATTGTAACTGCATTAATTTTTATACCATAATGTTAAAATGACAATCTTATGGGTTGTCATTTTTAGTATGATTAATAAATATGAATAAATTTACAATAAGTAATTAATGAAAGTGTGAGAACATGCTAAAAATATTAGATAGTATTAAAAATATAGAGGATCTCAAGAAGATAGATCAAGAAGAACTAGGCTTTTTAGCAAGAGATATACGTCAATTCTTAATACAGTCTCTTTCTAAAACAGGTGGACATTTGGCATCTAATTTAGGTGTTGTAGAACTTACCATAGCACTTCATTATGTTTTTAATTCGCCAGAAGATAAAATGATATGGGATGTAGGCCACCAGGCTTATGTGCATAAATTATTAACAGGTAGAAGAAAAGGGTTTAAGACTTTAAGAAAAACAGGTGGAATGAGTGGATTTCCAAAACGTAAAGAAAGTAAACATGATGTATTTGAAACAGGACATAGTTCAACTTCTATTTCAGCTGCACTTGGAATGGCTATCTCAAGAGACCTTAAAGGAGAGAATAGTCACGTTATTGCTGTTATAGGAGATGGGGCTTTAACGGGTGGTATGGCTTATGAAGCACTGAATAATGCAGGTAGAGGGCATACGAATCTTATTGTTATTTTAAATGATAATGAAATGAGTATTTCAGAAAATGTAGGTGGTATGAGTAGACACCTTAACCATATTCGTTCGAGTAAAGATTATTTACGTGCAAAAGAAGGCGTAGAAGATGTGTTAAAACGTATTCCAGCTATAGGTGGTCAGTTAGTAGGCGCTGTGCGTAAGACAAAAGATGGTGTAAAGACTTTTCTAATTGAGCATACATTGTTTGAGGAAATGGGCTTTACATACTTAGGGCCTATAAATGGACATAATTTTAATGACCTTATTGAGATTTTAGAGAATGCAAAAGAGATGAAGGGACCTATTTTAATCCATGTGAAAACAGTTAAAGGTAAAGGGTATAAACCAGCAGTGGAAAACCCAAGTAGCTATCACGGAGTAGGACCATTTGATATTAAAGCAGGGGTAGCACCTAAAAAAGCAGGCGGCTATACTTTTTCAGATGCTTTCGGCTATGCTATGGTAAGTTTAGGTGAAGAAGATGAAAAACTTATAGGGATTACAGCAGCTATGGCAGATGGTACAGGACTGAACCATTTTGAAAAGCAGTTTCCTAAACGTTTCTTCGATGTAGGTATTGCAGAGCAGCATGCTGTAACTTTTGCAGCAGGACTGGCAGCTACAGGTTTTAGACCAGTATTTGCAGTATATTCATCTTTCTTACAACGTGCCTATGACCAGATTCTTCATGATGTATGTCTTCAGAATTTACCTGTTATCTTTGGAATAGATAGGGCAGGTCTAGTGGGTGAAGATGGCGCAACACATCAAGGTATATTTGACATTGCTTATTTAAGCCATATGCCAAATATGACAGTACTTTCTGTCAAAATGCCTGAAGAGATGGAAGGGGCGCTCCGTTATGCGAAGCGTCTTAATAGCCCAGTAGCCATTCGTTATCCAAGAGGAACTGTGAAGTTAGATCCTAAGTACCAACTTAAATATGATGACGTTCGTATGGTAACTTTAGAAGAGGGTCAGTCTGTTTGCTTACTGGCAACAGGTAAGATGGTAGAACAAGCATTAAGAGTAAGAGAAGCCTTATTAGATTTAGGTATAGAAGCAGCAGTTGTAGAAGCACCTTGTATTGTGCCAATGGATGAGGAAGGTATTCAGACAGTGGCTAAAACGTATGATTATATCTTCACAATGGAAGACCATGTGAAAAAAGGTGGCTTTGGTATGCAAGTAGGTGCCTTTATGTTAGAACATGGCTTAAAAGCTAAGCTGCATAACTTTGCCTATAAAACAGGTATTGTAGAGCATGGAGATATTCCATCTTTATTAGAAAGTGAACACTTAAGTGTATTAGATATGGTAAGTACAATTACAGAAATGATAAAGGAAGAGAGAGCATAATGGCAGATAAAGAAAGACTCGATATTTTGATTGCGCAAAGAGGCCTTGCGGAATCACGTGAACGTGCTAAAGCTTATATTATGGCAGGCGTTGTGTATGTAAATGGACAAAAAGAAGATAAAGCAGGACTTAAGGTCGATGTGACAGCATCTATAGAAGTACGTGAAAAAATGCGTTATGTAAGTCGTGGTGGATTTAAACTTGAAAAAGCAATGGCACAGTTTCCTATTGAACTTGAAGGGAAAACTTGTATGGACGTAGGTGCTTCAACAGGTGGTTTTACAGATTGTATGCTTCAAAATGGTGCAGAAAAGGTCTACTCTATTGATGTAGGATACGGACAGCTTGCTTGGAAGTTAAGAGAGGACGAACGTGTTGTATGTATGGAAAAAACAAATATGCGTTATGTAACCCATGAACAGATTCCAGAAGAAATCGACTTTAGTTCAATCGATGTATCTTTTATTTCTTTGACAAAAATCTTACTTCCTGTCTATAATTTAATTAAAGAGGGTGGAGAAGTAGTAGCCCTTATTAAACCACAATTTGAAGCTGGTCGTGAACAAGTTGAAAAACACGGTGTTGTAAGAGATCCAAAAGTGCATAAACAAGTTATTCATTTAGTATGGGAATATGCAAAGAGCATTGGTTTTAGCATTCGTGGGCTTGATTTTTCACCCATTAAAGGACCAGAAGGAAATATTGAATATTTAATTTATCTTAAAAAAGCAACAGAGGAGCTTCCATTAGAAACGGACACACTTATTGAAAAAGTGGTGAGTGCATCACACGATACATTATAGGTAGGTGGGGAGTATGAAACATATTGGGATTATACCCAATCTTTTAAAAGATAAAGATTTAGAAACAACAAAGGTGGTCATAAGTTGGCTTTTAGGACATGATTTTAATGTTTATATGACACATCATATAGGTTCCTTACTCGATGAATCTATTCAAACCTTAGAAGAAGAGCATCTTTATGAAACCTGTGAGGTCCTTATTACCATTGGTGGAGACGGCACTATTTTAAGCGTAGCACAAAAAGCTTGTTTATATGATAAACCTATTATAGGTATCAATTTAGGTAGACTAGGCTTTTTAGCAGATGTAGAAATGTCTGAGATAGACCAGTTCTTACCAAAACTTTTAACAGATGATTATACAATAGAAGAACGTATGATGCTTATGATCAAAGTCATTGACCCATCAGGAGAGGCACATAAATTTTATGCGCTTAACGATGCCTATGTTGCAAGGGGGAGTTCTTCAAGAATTTCAGAATTCGAGATTAAGGTGAACGAACATTTTCTAGATCTTTATCCAGCAGATGGTATTATTATTGCTACCCCTACAGGTTCAACGGCTTATAATCTTTCAGCAGGAGGACCTATTGTAGCACCATCAGCTAGTCAGATAATGATTACCCCTATCTGCCCGCACTCCATTTATTCAAGAGCGGTTATTGTAGCTGATACAGATGCTGTGCAGATTAAAACTAATAACTATGATGGTACCACGCTTGAGCTTGTAGTAGATGGTCAGATGAAAATGAATATTACTCCTATGCATTTTATTGAAGTAAGAAAAGCACCTTATACAACAAAACTCATTAAGCTTTCTGACTTGCATTTTTTTGAAATCTTAAGAAAAAAAATAGTGGAGAGGCGTAAATAAACTATGGGAATGAAAGAACAAAGACAATCGAAAATATTAAGTCTTATTCAAAAACAAGAAATAGAAACACAAGAAGAACTTGCAGAAAACCTTGAAAAAGCAGGGTTTAAAGTAACACAAGCCACAGTGTCTAGAGATATTCGTGAGCTTAAGCTTACAAAAGTTGCAGGTAAAAATAATGCTCAAAAGTATGTAGCATTAACCAACTATGAAAATCAAATTTCAGAAAAAGTCATTCGTGTTTTTAAAGCTGGTTTTGTATCTATGGATGTAGCGCAAAATATTTTAGTTGTCCGTACTTTAACAGGTATGGGTAATGCTGTAGCAGCAGCTATTGATGGCTTTAATTATGAAGAAATTGTAGGAACACTTGCAGGAGATGATACGATTTTCTGTGCGATTCGTAATATAGAAGAGATAGGTGACGTGATTGCCAAGTTTCAAGAAGTATTAAACTCATAAGATAAGGAGTGATAAAATGCTTACGTGTTTACATGTTAGAAACATTGCTCTAATCGAAGAGATTACACTGAATTTGCATCATCATCTTAATATTTTTAGCGGTGAAACAGGTGCGGGAAAATCTATGCTCATTGACTCTATTCAATTTGCTATAGGTAACCGTACTTCTAAACAAATTATCAGGAAAGGTGAGCAGTGTGCTTATGTACGCCTCACTTTTGAGGATGATAAAGGACTAGGAATTGCTTACTTAGAAGAAAATGGTTACCCTTATACACATACAACTATTGAAATGGAACGCATTTTATATGTATCAGGGCGAACAGTTTATAAAATAAATGGTATTACATGTAATAGACAAGTGGTGAAAGATTTAGCAGCACTACTTATAGATGTTCATGGTCAACATGAACCTCAATCTTTATTAGATGTGTCTACCCATGTCCATATGTTAGATAGCTTTGGAGACGAAAAGTTTCTTCATCTTAAGGAAGCTTATAAAACACATTATGAGCGCCTTATGAATTTGAAAAATGAACTAAGTAAAATCAGTACAGATGATCGTAAGAAGCTACAGCTCCAAGATATGCTAGAATTTCAGATTAATGAAATTGCTGCATGTAAACTAAAACCTCATGAAGAAGAAGAACTTAAAAGTCAATATGAGATTTTATCCCATGCAGAGAAGATTCTTATGCAATGTCAGAAGGCTTATGATGCCCTAGAGGCAGATGGGCATCACGCAGGTGCTATAGAACTTGTAGGCAAGGCAACACAACATATACAAGATGTTAGCCATATTAATGAAGAATTAGGGAGCCTTCATGCAAGGCTTTTAGCAGTAGAAGCTGATCTTCAAGATATTACTTATCAAGTAAGACGTTTTGCAGACCAGATTGAATATTCACCAGAACTCTTACAAGAAATTCAGACAAGACTTGATACAATCTATAGACTAAAACAAAAATATGGTAGTTCTATTAGTGAAATTCTAGTATATAAACAAAACTGTGAAAAAGAGCTTGAAGAGCTATTAGGTAGCACGCATAATAAAGAAAAATTAGAGCAGGAAATAGCAGATTTAGAAAATAAATTAAATACTATTGCATTAGAACTTACAGAAGGCAGAAAAAATATTGCTGAGAGTATAGAAGTACAAATTAATGAGCATCTGCATGACCTTCAAATGCCCCATGCACAGTTTAAGGTGGCTATACAGCAAAGTGAAACGTTTAACCGTAATGGGCAAGATGAAGTAGAATTCCTCATTCGTACTAACTTAGGTGAAGATATGCATGGACTTGCAAAAATTGCATCAGGTGGGGAAATCTCAAGAGTAATGCTTGCTATTAAGACCGTCCTTGTACTAGGTGATAGTATAGAAACTGTTATTTTTGATGAGATTGATACAGGTATTAGTGGGCTTGCGGCGCAGAAAGTGGGCGAGAAGCTAGCAGTTATCTCAAGAGCAAGACAGGTTATATGCATTACGCATCTCCCTCAGATTGCAGCTATGGGAGACCGTAACTATTTAATCGAAAAAAGTGCTGTAGACAATCAGACTAAAACACAGCTAATGACACTACCAGATGACAAGCTTCAAGAAGAACTTTGCCGTTTAATGGGTGGTTTTATTACAGAGAGTACTTTAAAAAGTGCAAAAGAGCTTAAAGAATCAGCAAATCGTTATAAACAAGGCATCGCATAAGCGATGCTTTTTTTATATGTAAATCTTACCTTGTCAACCTATCTTGAAGCTGAATAATTGTATTTTAAAAAGGAGAATTTAAACATATGACAGCAAAATAGGACAGATAGGATGTGGCAGAAAATGAAAGACAATCAAAAACTTAAGAAATGGTTCTGTTACATATCACTAATACTTCTCTTTATGATATGTAGCCCAATGATTATTTCTAAATTCTTACCTAACCATATTCAAATTGCGCAAGGTACAATAGAAGAGGAACTTTTTAAATGGCCGTTTAAGGCACAAAAAGATACTAATGATGATTTAGAGCTTTCTTTACTTGGATACATTCCTATTAAAACCGTTAATGTAGAAGTTGTAAAGCCTAAGGTACTAGTCCCTTGTGGGAATCTTATTGGTGTAAAGGTAGAAGCAGAAGGCATATGTGTTCTGGGTACAAGCTCTTTTACATCAGGAGGGAAAGAAGTATCTCCATGTAAAAATAAAATAGAAAAAGGAGATATTATTTTAGAAGTAGAGCATGTTCCTCTAAAATCAAAGGAGCACTTTAGAGATCTAATTAAAGAAAATGAAGATCAAGATATAATGCTTAAAGTAAAACGTCGAGAGGAAGTTATGGAAGTTGTTTTAAAACCTGAGTACTGTGAAAATGAAAGCAGTTATAAATTAGGCTTATGGGTAAAAGACAGTACACAAGGTATTGGAACAGTTACCTATTTTGATCCGGAAACTAAAGTATTTGGTGCACTGGGTCATGGCATTAATGATGCCGATATAAAAAGATTGCTACCTATTAAAGCAGGAGAGGTGACAAAGGCTACTATTACAGCTATTAGAAAAGGAGAAAAAGGAGAACCTGGTGAACTTAAGGGAATTATTGAATATACACCAAGAAATATATTAGGTAATATTGAAACCAATACAGCACTTGGTATCTTTGGAACGCTTAATAAGAGAGGAGAGGCACTTTTTATAAAAAATGCGATGCCTATTGCTTATCAAAATGAGATAGAAGAAGGTCAGGCAGTAATTTTAAGTAATATTATTGGGGATGAAGTCAAAGCATATAGTATAGAAGTTAGAAAAGTAGCACGTTATACAAGTGAGCCTGCAAAAGGAATGATTATAGAGATTACAGATCCAAGACTTTTGGAAATGACCAATGGGATTATACAAGGGATGAGTGGTAGCCCTATTATACAAAATGGTAAATTAATAGGAGCAGTTACCCATGTTTTCATTCAAGACCCTACAAAAGGGTATGGGATTTTCATCGAAAATATGATTAATAATGAAATAAAATAGAGATACTGTAAAAAAAAATAAAATATTCCAGAATATGGTATTGATTTAAAGTTTAAAATTAGATATAATATTATTATATTTCGGTAAAATATTGGAGCTTATACAGGTAGGGGGAGTCGTTTTGCAGGAAACAAAAATAAAAATCGTATTGGCTGATGACAATAAAGATTTCAGTCAGATTTTAAGAGAATTTTTGAACAAACAAGAAGATATGGAAGTAGTAGGGTGTGCTGCTAATGGAGTTGAAGCATGTGAACTGGTAAAAAGTTGTGAGCCAGATGTGCTTATTTTAGATGTAATTATGCCATATTTAGATGGAATTGGTGTTTTAGAAAACATTCAATTGATGAATAACATTAATAAACCACTGGTTGTGATGCTTTCCGCAGTGGGACAAGATAAAATTACAGAACGTGCATTAGGCTTAGGGGCAGCATATTATATTGTGAAACCATTTGATATGGATACGCTTACAATGCGTATTAGACAGCTTAAAGCTATGACAGGTGGTTCTATTCAAACTAAAGCAGACACAATGACAACATCTGCCTCAAGTTCAGCTATTTTATCTACAAATAATAATAGTAGCATGGGTATGAAGGCACAAAGGCCAGTTGTCACTCAACATAGCCTTGAAACAGAAGTGACAAGTGTTATTCATGAGATTGGTATTCCAGCACATATTAAAGGCTATCAATATTTAAGAGATGCGATTATTATGGCTATTAATGATATGGATATTTTAAATTCTATTACCAAACAACTTTATCCATCCATTGCTAAAAATTATAATACAACACCAAGTCGTGTAGAACGTGCCATCCGTCATGCTATTGAAGTAGCATGGAGTCGTGGAAAAATGGATACTATTGATAAACTCTTTGGTTATACTGTAAACAATGGGAAGGGAAAGCCTACTAATAGCGAGTTCATTGCACTTATCGCTGATAGATTAAGACTTGAGATGCAAGTAAGTTAAAGTATTGGGAATGCTAGATTTATGAGCAATAGTGACACCAACTAACATTTTAAAGTATGATCTATAAACTCTTTTGAAGCATTGATTGTGGAATTTTCTAGAGTAAAACCTATAAATTTCTTTAAATAAAAACTATAAATCCTTCTAATTGATTGGTTGAATGGTATACCATATATTAGGAGGATTTTTGTATGTTTGATAACTGCTTTAATAGGATTGGATGAATATTACGGGCTCAAAAATCCACCCTTTCACTTATAGATACCACTAATTCGTCACAATGATACCATCTTCAAAATTAAGATGTTTCATATAATAAAACCACTGATTCACGCTTGAAGATCACCCTTTTTGACCATAATTCTGTGGAAGTCATTTAAGACTATCACACTTTATTTCAGAAAGGAGCCTTTATAATGGCTAATAAAATTAATGTTAAGCTCATTTTAGAGCTTAAAGCAGCCGGTCTTTCACAGAATCTTATTGCGAAGACACGACACATTTCTAAAACTTCTATTTCAGATGTATTAAGTATTGCTCAACAAAAACAGATTTTCTATGATGCAATCAAGGATAAACCCGAGGATGAAGTATACAGATTATTTTATCCTGATAAGTTTTCAGCGGAATCAACCTTTAAAATACCTGACTATTCGTATGTTCATAATGAGCTCAAAAAAGTTGGTGTTACGCTCAAACTCCTCCATCAAGAGTATAAAGATATGTGCTTCAAAGAAGGCAGTATTGCTGTTGGTTATACCAAGTTCACTGAAGATTATAGAACATATACCAAACAATGCAATCTTTCTAACCATCTCTATCACAAGCCTGGGCAAACAGTTGAAGTAGACTGGAGTGGTTCTCATATGGAGGTTGTGGATTGCCATACTGGTGAAGTGGTTAAAGTACATCTCTTTGTAGCATGTCTGCCTTATAGTCAATACGCTTATGTAGAACCCACCTTAGATGAGAAACAAGATACATGGCTTCGTTGTCACATTCATATGTATGAATTTTTTGGTGGCGTTCCAGTTAAAACAGTTTGTGACAACTTAAAGACTGGTGTTATCAAACATCCTAAAGAAGGCGATATCATCCTTAATGATGCTTATGAAGGGCTTGGTAGCCACTATGTTACAGCTATCATGCCAACAGGTGTAAGGAAACCTAAACAAAAAGCCTCTGTAGAAGGTACAGTTGGCAAGATTGCTACTGCAATCATTGCAAAGCTTAGACACAAAACCTTTTATTCCTTTGCAGACTTAAAAGAGTCTATTGCAGAGGCACTTAATGCGTTTAATGCAGCACCTTTTCAGAAAAGGCAATACAGTCGAAAGGAAGTCTTTGAAGAAGAAAAGCAACATTTAAGAGTGTTGCCTAAGATTCCTTATGAAGTTGCAACATGGGAATACAATCGTAAAGTCTATCCTAACAGCCACGTTTGTGTATGTAAAAATTATTACTCTGTGCCCTTCGCTTACGCAGGTCAGTATGTAGATGTGAAACTTACTGAAAGCATTGTGGAAATTTATACTAATCATCAACGTATTTCGTCTCATCCAAAATTCCCACTGTATGTGAGTAACCATTATGCTACCCATAAAGAAGATATGCCTGATGCATTCAATCAACCTGAAATGAATGATCTTAGGCTTAAACAATGGGCGGCAAGTATTGGTACTCACACCAGTGAAGTCATTGAACGTCTCTTCAAAAGTGTAACCATTAAAGAGCAAGCCTATAATAGTGCCTTATCCGTTTTGAAGCTCAGTAAGACTTATTCTAATGAGCGTCTTGAGACTGCTTGTGAAATAGCCCTGCCAATGACACGTATTCCAAGATATAAGCATCTCAAAGGAATCCTTGCCTCCAATCAAGATGTACTTTATGCAGAACAAAAACAATCAAAAGTTGGGTCAAAAGTAGATAAAGAAACTTCAGGATATGTAAGAGGTGCGGATTACTATGGAGGTATTATAGGCTATGGTAAATGATGAAACAAAACGTAAACTTCGTGAATTAACACTTGATGGACTCATTGATGCTCTCAATATTCAAGATGAAAATCCAGCTCTTTTTACGGCTATGCCATTTGATGAACGTTTCGAGTTAGCTATTGATGAATTGTATCAGACTAAAAATAATAAGCGTTGTAAAAGGCTTATCAAAGGTGCACATTTTAGATTTCCAGATGCTGATATCAATACGATGTACTATGCTGATAGAGGTTTAGATAAAAACCAAATCGTAGAATTATCCACCTGTCAGTATTTGCGTAACAACAACAGTCTTGTCCTTGAAGGATTTACTGGATCGGGCAAAACTTTTCTTGCATGTGCTTTAGGAAAAGCTGCTTGTAGACAACTCTATCGTGTGCGATATATCCGTTTGCCAGATTTATTAACCCTTCGTGATGAAGCACTTGCTGAAGGAAAAGGCATGAGTAAACTAATCACTAAGTTTTCAAATTACCACCTACTCATCATCGATGAGTGGCTATTACATGACCTAACAGAAGAAGATGTACGCTTTATCTTCGAACTAACGGAAAAAAGATATGATTGTCACTCCACAATCTTTTGTACACAGTACAAACCAAAAGAATGGTATACAAGGCTTGGTGGTGGTACCATGGCTGATGCTATTTTAGATCGTATCATTCATAATGCTATTTGGCTTGAAACTGGTAGTACAAACATGAGAAAGTTGTTCTCCGGTCAATAAGTTGATCTAATCACTATAAAGTGGTCTCAATAAGTGAACTGGTGGTTTCTTTAACGTGAAACTAAAGTTTCTAAAAAGGGAACCTCCGGTTCTAATCAAACGAAATAATCAGGATTGGAAGAGACAATAAGAATAAAATATAAGTATTTTATTGAAGAGTATAATAAGATTAAATTGGTTGATATTAATATATATTACGACCCTATAATTAGAATTGATAATTTACCTAAAGATAACATAAAAATAGGTAGAAAAATACATTTTCATCCGATATACTGAATAAGAAAAGATATGTAAAGGAAAGATTTGAATGAAAAAGTTTAGCAAAAAAAATACTTTAATAATCCTGATGGCTGGAATAGCAAGCACTTTGGTAGGGTGTAGTATGAATCAGCAAAATGTTACACCACAAATACAAGAAGAGAGTAAAAAAGAGTATTTTCAACCAGTCAGCTTTACTTATTCAGGAGCGGGAGGTACTTATGATATAGTAGCCAACTCCCCAAGAAAAAGAGCTGTTACGTTATCACAATTTATGACAGAGATGTTATTAGCATTAGGGCTAGAAGACCAAATAGTAGCAACTGCTCTACTAGATAATCCTATATTACCTGAATTTGAAGAAGCCTATAGTCAAATTCCTGTACTTGAAGTTGGCGAAGGACATGCTATCTCTAAGGAAGCTTTTATTGCAAGTAATCCAGACTTTGTAAGTGGATGGGACTCATCTATTAGCGAACAAACAACAGGTTTACCTGATGAACTCATTGCAAAAGATATTGTTCCTTTTATGGCTAAATCCTATGAGGGGGATGCTACTGTCGAAACAGTATATGAAGACTTTGAGCTTTTAGGTAAATTGTTTAATGTACAAGATCGTGCAGAAGAAGTCATACAGCAAATGAAAAAGGATATAAAAAGCGTGACGGATAGGGTCGGTTCTATTAAAGAAGAAGAGCGTGTCAAAGTGATGGTTTATGATTCAGGACAAAATGATGCTATGGTAGTTGGTACGGGACTTGCAAACAACTTAATAGAACTTGCAGGGGGCAGTAATGTATTTGCCAATGATGTTAATAGACCTTACGTTAATGTTTCTTGGGAAAGTGTAGTAGCTAGAAATCCAGAAGTTATATTGATAACAGAGTTCATGGCAGGAGATAGCGCAGATAGCAAAATAAGTTTTTTAAAAAAACATCCAGCATTAAAGGATGTAGAGGCTATTAAAAATAATAGATTATACGTTGTTAGATTAGCAGACTTATCACCTGGAATTAGAAATCCTATGTTGATTGAACAAATGTATCACGATTTTTATGAAGCGCCTAATATTGAAGAAAGTAAGGCAGAATAATGATAAAAAATAAAATAAGACATTGGACAAAGAGGAATTTTTTGTTGGGGGTGAGTGTATTAATCGTACTCTTAATCCTTTCAATAGTAATAGCGGTGGCTATAGGAAGCACCTATATTGCTCCTAGAGAAGTTTATAAGGCAATCATTTATAAACTGACTAATGGATTAATGTATAAAGATACAAGTGATGCAATGGTTATGGCAATTATATGGGAAATACGCTTACCAAGAGTCTTATTAGGAGCGCTTTGTGGTGCAGGACTAGCCCTATGTGGGATCTTGATGCAGTGTGTCACTAAAAATCCAATAGCTGAACCTTATGTATTAGGACTTTCTTCGGGAGCATCTTGTGGTGCTGTTGCAGTCATTGTTTTAGGGAGTATGTCGTCTGTAGGTATAACAAGCATTACAATGGGAGCATTTTTAGGTGCTATTTTAACGGGTATACTTGTTTTTGCTATAGGGACTCAACTAGGAAGAACATCTTCTACAACACGTCTTGTCTTATCGGGAATGGCTATCTCTACTATTTTTTCTGCACTTACCAATTTGCTCATTTATGCATCCCCAAATACCAATCAAGCTAAAACAGCACTTTTTTGGACAGTGGGCAGTTTAGGTGGTGCAAAGTGGGAGATTTTATTATTTCCATTTATAATATTTTGTATAGTTATGATCATTACATTTTTCCTTTCTAAGTCACTGGATATTTTGTTAGTAGGCGATACGAGTGCTATTATACTTGGGATTAACGTTAAATGGATTAAGGTATTGCTTCTACTATTAACAACACTATTAACATCTGCATTGATTGCTGTTACAGGATCAATAGGCTTTATAGGACTTGTAGTCCCTCACATATGTAGGACTTTAGTTGGAAGTGATCATAAAAAACTTATTTTATTGTCATCATTAATAGGAGCAATATTCTTAATAGGATCAGATGTTATGGCTAGAGGCTTGTTCCCACCGCTAGAACTACCCATAGGCATTATTACAGCTTTGGTAGGAGGGCCTTTTTTCTTATATCTTATTTCCAAAAAAAATTATTCATTTGGAGGAAATGAGACATGTTAAAACTTCAAATTAACAATCTAAAATTTAGTATTGATAATGAAGAAATACTTAAAGATATTTCTTTTGATATGATAGTTTGTCAAGTTAAGTGCAACATTTATTGAGTTCTCTTAAGAAGACTTCGT
>OBXO01000444.1_pt1 | contig 33700 bp, 34 predicted proteins | sample 1501431 | NCBI WGS metagenome assembly OBXO01 (sample SAMEA2580163, study PRJEB22360) | human gut metagenome | biome: human gut; feature: human-associated habitat; material: faeces | place: Denmark | collected 2008/2010 | reverse complement strand
ATAAATTATACCAAAAAATACACCTTCTTCCTTATGGAATTGGGTGTATTTTTTTTGTCTTAGAGCTTGACTTATCTGTCACAGCACCTTTTTTTATGTATTGATTCCGCATCCTAATCCTGCCGATAGATAAGATAAAATGTAACAGCTACGACTTCGACAATGCCATAGGGAAATATCCATAGATACACTACCCATGGGTGAAGATCACTTGTCGGAATATATCCTTCCTCCATTTGTATTTTTCCGCTTTGGAGATCCTCTATCTGCTTTTTATTTTTCCCAATATGACAAATCATCACAAAGTGCAAACAGAGGATAAAGGCAAGCAAGATTCCTTTCTTCACTTTTCTCATTTTCAATCTCCTATAAGTCAAAAGGCTGTAAGCTTCGGTTCACTCCCTTACTTAACAGCCTTTTTACTAACTTCTTTTTGTAATACTCATTATGGGTGCAGCTGTGCATAAAGCTGACAATATGTATTTGCACTCGCTTCCCAGCTGACATCGGTATTCATCGCATTTCTTACCAACATCTTCCAATCCTGCGGACAATCGTAATAAACATGAATCGCATTCCATAAAACACCAATCAATTCATCGGAATTATAGTTCGCAAAGCTAAAGCCATTTCCACTCTTTTCAAATTCATTGTATGGATTGACCGTATCACGTAAACCACCGGTTTCACGCACAAGTGGAAGTGTACCATAACGCATGGAAATCAGCTGTGAAATACCACATGGTTCAAATAGACTTGGCATTAAAAACAAGTCGCTTGCCGCATAGATGCGATGTGCAAGAGAATCATTATAGCCCTTATAAAAGACGATTTTTCCTTTATTGCCGTTTTCCAACTGCGCCATTTCCTGCTCGATTCTTTCCTCACCACTACCAAGTACGCATAGCTGAATCGGCATCTGACAAAGCTCATGCAGTTTTTCCATCAATAGATAAAAGCCCTTCTGCCATGTCAAACGCGATACGACACCAACAAGCATAACATCGGGATTGACTTGCAAGCCCATTTCCTGCTGCAACGCCATCTTATTGGCAGCCTTCTGTTTTTTCACATTGACTTTATTGAAGTGATAAGGAATCTCCGGATCTGTCTTTGGATTCCATGATTCGATATCAATACCATTGGTAATACCCCATAGGTCATAACGGCGCATTTCCAATACCATTTCCATGTGTTCCCCATATTGTGGAGTCAAAATTTCCTGTGAATAGGAAGGTGAAACAGTCGTTACCTTATCGGCATACAAGATACCGGATTTCATAAAGCTGATACCGCCATCATAGCGAACATTTCCATTATCGAAAATACGATAATCCAAGCCTAAACAGCTATCTAACATTTCCGCACCGAAATTTCCCTGATAGGCTAAATTGTGAATCGTATAAACATGCTTGATATTGCGATAGCGTTCATCAAAGCTATGTCCTTCCTTACACATAACCGGAATCATACCGGTATGCCAATCATGACTGTGCATGATTTCCGGAAAATAATTTAATTGGTTCAACATTTCGATAACAGCTTTTTGGAAATATGCAAAACGTTCACCATCGTCCATATAGCCATATAGGTTATCACGCTCAAAATATCCCTTATGCTCAACAAAGTAGAACTTCACATCACCTTGCATCTGCGACCAAATATTCACCGGTACCTCATGATAAGAAATAGAAACCGTATATTGTGCCTCTAATTGAAAGCCATCATGAAACTTTCGTGCAATCGGTGCATACAGCGGCATCACCACACGCACCTCATGTCCTTTTTTTACTAATTCCTTTGGCAATGAGCCAATAACATCAGCCAAGCCTCCGCTTTTGATATATGGGAGTCCTTCCGATGCAACCATCAATATTCTAGCCATTAGATTTTATCATTCCTTTTCACATACAGTGGGTGTTCCTCACTGCCAATCAATTCTTTCTTACGCACAATGCGTGCCTTTTTATCTACTACAACATTTTCAATATGCACATCTTCCCCAATATACGCTGCCGGAAGAATGACACTGTTTTTTACTACGGCACCCTTTTTAATAACCGCACCGCGTCCGATCACGCTGTTTTCCAAATTTCCTTCAATCAAACAGCCATTGGATACCAAGGAGTTTTTCACAATGACATCTGCCGCATATTGTGTCGGACAGCTGTCATTGGTTCTGGTGTAAATCGGCCAATCATCATTGAACACTTCCATTGCCTTGTGATAATTCAATAAATCTATATTGGCACGATAATAGCTGTTAAAATCATTGACACAAGCCACAAAGCCACGATGTGCATACCCACGAATATCCAGTTCTGAGCATTGATCATTGATAATATCACGGAACCAATACAAAGAAGATGTATTCGCAGCCTTGCGTACTAAGGAAATAAACAATTCCTTTGACAAGATATATGTTTCCAAGGAAATAGTTCTCACTTTAGCATTTCCACGATTTTTTCCAATGGATAAGACACCCTTTTGTTTATTCAATTCCAAGGTATCACAGTTAATGAAATCGGTTTTGGCATTATCCACATTTTGATACAAAATCGTTACATCTGCCTGACTTTCGATATGCGCATCTAACAATACCGAAAAATCCTGACGATACACCATATTGCATGGTGTTAAGATAACATACGGCATATTGGTTGCTTCGATGGCTTCCATATTATACATAAAAGAATTGATATCATTGCTGTAAAAATCATTTTCATTCATATTCTTAGCCGGAAGAACATGCAGCTTTCCACGCTTGGAGTTAATGTTATAGTGGCGACCGGTTCCCAAGTGCTCTAGTAAGCTGCGTGGGTTTTCTCGTACCATAACCTTAATTTGATTTACTCCCGAATTGCTTAAGTTTGACAATGCAAAGTCAATCATACGATATCTTCCCAAAAAGGAGAAAGCAGCTACGGGGCGATAATCCTGAAGTCCCTTAACATGCACATTCATTCCTTCATACGTTACAATACCAAATGCGTTACACATAATTACTCTCCCCTCACTCTCTTGCTGACAAGCTCGATGCTTTCACTGTTTGGATCACCAACTACGGCACCGGCATCGATTTTAACACCCTCGGCAATAATCGCACGATGTACCACCGCACCCTCGCCGATTTCTACGTCCGGCATCAAAACCGCATCATTAACTACCGCATGCGTATGTACCTTTACATTGGTAAAGAGCACAGAGTGATTGATTTCCCCGTTGATCTTACAGCCTTGGTTAATATAGGCATTGTTTACCTTTCCATCTGGTCCGATAAAGTGAGGAACGGTTGCGACATCTTCGGTATAAATCTTCCAATCCGGATCATTCAAATCCAATTCATTGTTTTTATTCAATAGATCCATGTTGGCTTCCCACAAGGAATCAACAGTTCCGACATCTTTCCAATAGCCTTCAAACTTATAAGCATATAAGTTTTTTCCTTCCTCTAGGAAAGCCGGAATAATATCCTTACCGAAGTCATGACTGCTGTTTGGATCGTCCATATCACTAATCAGTTTTTTACGCAGCTGCTTCCAATTAAAGATATAAATACCCATAGAAGCCAAATTGCTCTTTGGCTGTTCCGGCTTTTCTTCAAACTCTACGATACGCCCATCTTCATCGGTATTCATAATACCAAAGCGGCTGGCTTCCTTCATCGGCACCGGCAATACGGCAATCGTTGCATCTGCCCCACGCTGCTTATGGTAGGAAAGCATCTTTGCATAATCCATCTTATAGATGTGATCTCCGGAAAGGATCAATACATAATCCGGATCGTGAGAATCCACAAAGTCGATATTTTGCGTAATCGCATCAGCTGTACCACGATATACATCAAACTTTGTACCGTCCTTTTCACGTGGTGGAAGTACATAGACACCACTATCTCTTGTATCAAGTCCCCAACGCTGTCCGGCTGCGGCATACGAATTCAGCAAAACGGATTCATACTGCGTTAAAACACCGACGACGTTGATGTTTGAATTTGCACAGTTGCTTAATGGAAAATCAATAATACGATATTTGCCACCGAAATAAACGGCAGGCTTTGCGATTTTTTTCGTTAACGCGTATAATCTGGTTCCGCGCCCACCGGCCAAAATCATAGCCAGCATATTGTTGTTTCTCATGACGACCCCCCCCTTAGGTTTCTATACTATAAGTATAGAATTTTTTGGTGCAAATTTCCACCTTTTGCAGCATAAAGATAAATATTTTGTATGCGTTTTCAGATACTTTGATATTTTCATATCCAAAAAATGAAAGACATGCGAAAAGTCAAGAGATTTTTTTGCAAATATCTGTGTTTTTTTTTGCAAAAGCATCTTAACCTCGCATGTCTATGATATGCACATACCTTTTGAAATATGTCATTCCTTATTCTTGTTTTTAAACAAAGTCATACATCGCCAACAAATCCTCAACACTTGTTTGTTTGCGTTCTTCTTTTTCTAATACCTTTACGATTTTCCCCTCATTCAAAATTATCGTCTTATTCCCACACAACAGAGCTTGAGAAATATTGTGTGTGATCATCAAGGTCGTAATTTGGTGCTGCTTAATAATTTCTTCACTGATTTCCATGATCGAAGCAGCAGTTTTGGGATCAAGTGCTGCGGTATGCTCATCTAAAAGCAAGAGCTTCGGTGTTACAATGGTAGCCATCAACAAGGTCAGTGCCTGTCGCTGTCCACCGGATAGCAAACCTACCTTCGTCTTTAAACGCTCCTCTAAACCTAAATGCAGCGCTGATAGCTTTTCTATAAAAAAGCGGCGATCCTTCTTTTTGATTGCCCGATGAAAACCGGCACGTTTCCCACGACTATATGCCAAACCGAGATTTTCTTCGATCGTCATATTCGGTGCAGTTCCCTTTAAAGGATCTTGAAATAAGCGACCGATTGCCCTTGCTCGCTTATGCTCCGGCAAATGCGTAATATCCTCACCATCTAACAGAATTTTCCCCGATGTAACGGGAATAGCACCGCTGATAACATTCAACAGCGTACTTTTTCCTGCCCCATTCGTTCCCAGCACACAAATAAAATCTCCATCTTCTATACGCAGCGATACATGCTCCAACGCCATTTTCTCATCAGCCGTACCGCTATGAAAACAAACACTCACATCAATAAACTCAAGCATGCTGCTTCCTCCTTTTCCATTGCAGCTGCGACAAAGAAATCGCTCCTGCCACAAGCACTGCCGATAAAAGCTTAATATCACTTGACGCAATTCCAAGCTGAAGTGCAAAGGTCATAATCAGCTGATAGATGATTGCACCTAGCAAAACGGAACAAAGCTGCCAACCGATGCCACGCTTATGCAAAAACGCTTCTCCAACCAAAATACTTGCCAATCCGATTACCATCATACCGATTCCGCCACTAACATCGGCAAATCCTTGATTTTGCGCAAACAAAGCACCACCTAAGCCGACAAGACCATTGGCAAGTCCTAACCCTAAGATTTTCATCGCATCGGAATTGATTGAACTGGCACGTACCATTGCTTCATTATCTCCGGTAGCACGCAAACTCAAACCAAGCTGTGTTTGTAGAAACAAATATAACAGCACGGTAACTAACACCACTAGTCCTAAGGCTAACACAAGTGCACCATTTGATGCGAATATATGCTGTAATGGAGTTATCACCGTATCCTTACCAAACAAGGAAACATTGGGCATACCATTCATGATTTTAAGATTTATTGAATACAAAGCGGTCATGGTTAGAATACCGGCTAATACGGAAGGAATCTTACAGTGCGTTTGTAACACTCCACTTACCACTCCCGCAAGCATACCTACCACAAAACCTAAAAGCATACCAAGCAATGGATAGCCCATTACCGTAAGCACTGCCGACACCGCACAACCACTTGTAAAACTTCCATCAACGGTTAGATCCGGAATATTTAAGACCTTAAACGAAAGAAATATTCCTAATGCCATGATGGCATAAATAAACCCTAGTAATATCGTATTTTGTAATACACTCACAGCCATACGCTCATCTCCTTATTGCATTCGCACAAGGCGTTTACTTTGTGCGATTTCCTTTGGCAATTCAATGCCCAGCTCCTTCATCGTTGTTTCATTTACATAGATATTCAAATTGTCCTTAAACACCTTAACCGGTAGCTCACTTGGCTTTTTCCCCTTTAAAATCTGATCTACCATATTGGCAGTTTCCTCACCGAGCTTGGTATAATCGATTCCAACACTTGCAAAACCACCATCACTAACCATGGAATCCGCACCGGTATAAACCGGTACCTTATGTTTATTAGCTGTCGCAACTAATGCAGATATTGAGCTTGCGACCGTATTATCATTCGGTGCAAAAATCGCATCACATTCACTTACCAATACATTTGCGGCGGCTTGCAGTTCACTGATGTTTGTTCCGCTTGCCTCACGAAGCTCAATGCCTCGCTCCTTGCAATAAGCCTTTGCTTTTTTCAGATTGCTGATGGAATTAGCCTCTGCCGTATTGTAAAGAAAGCCTAGGGTTTTTAAATCCGGATCAATCATCAATGCCAAATCCAAAATCTGATCCACCTGTACCTCATCACTTGTTCCGGTAATGTTATGATTCGGCTTTTCTAAATTGTCCATGAGCTTTGCCTCTAATGGATCGCTAACTGCCGAAAACACAACCGGAATACGTTCGCTGTATTTTGCCGCTGCCATGGCAGTCGGTGTCGCTATGGCTACGATCACATCACTTCCGTTCCCCTCAAAAGTAGACATGATCGTATCCAAATTGCTGATTTGATTGCCTGCATCTTTATAAACCAACGTAATATTTTCTCCGTCTCGATAGCCTAATGCTTCCATTTGCTTCGTAAAGCTATCTCGAATTAAATTCAAAGATTTATGCTCGACAATCTGTGCAACCGATACGACCGGAAGCTCCTCCTTGCTGCTGCACCCAACCAAAACACTACAAGCACACATCAATGTTACAATCCCTTTATATACTCTTTTCATCTCTTTTTCCTCCTCATTTTTTCTTATTGCTATATATGACACCATCGGCTATCTGTATCTTTCACATAAACCACCTCCCTATATAAAAAACGCATCGTCCTATTGTCATCGACTACAGGACAGATGCGTTACATCTGCGGTACCACCTGAATTGATGCTTTCTAATGAAAAAGCACCCACTTATTCGAAATGCCAACACATTTCTAGCCCTGTAACGTGAGCAAACGTCTTGGATACTAGCTTACGCGTTCCCCTCGCCCTTGAAAGTCCATTTGTAAAACTGCATCTCTATCGCACTTTCACCTCTGTGCAACTCTCTGTAAGCGCATGAATTACGTTATCTCTTTCGCATTGGTTTCTTCTAATTTACACCTTTTCTGTAACTATGTCAATATGAAATGAAAAATTATTCAATATTTGAAATACCTTTCATTTCAATCTATTCTATGCTTTATTTATGGATTTGTATAGGTAAAAAACAAGCCGTCTTTCGCAAAACTGCTTGTTCTCTTAATCTGCTATTATTTAATGATTTGCCTTCAACAAACGTAAGCCGGCATAAAACTCATTTGCTTTATGTCCTTCAATCAAGATACCACAGCGCATACCGTTTCCGCCTGCTTGTACATTTTGTACTCGCATATCCTGTACTTCGATTGCTTGAATGGTTACCTTAAAGGCAGGTCGTCCCTGTGCGGTAATTACATCTACCTCATCACCTACCGCAAAGCCCTCTTGAATGACATAGCAGGCAAGCACGCAACCCTTACCGTCCTTAAGATCGAAAATATCCTCGATAATGGCAGCACTTGGATTTTTAATGATTGGCTTTTGATACCCTTTTACACAATAGAATGGCTGTGCATCATCTAAAATACCTTCCCCAACGCTATCCATCGGTATCATATCCAAGTAGAGATCGTGTAAATGAGGAGCTGCACAATCGGCAATCTGTTTAAAAATCGTTTCTCTTTCACCTTCAAAATCAACGACGATCAAATAGCTTTGACGATTTCCTCGCTTCATTTCACGTAAATAAGCGGCACGTATTCCGGCTTCTTTTTCCATATACTGTGTTAATGCTGTAAGCAGTTCTTGTGATACGTCCTTTGCATCATCAATTTCAATTCCCTGCGGCTCACTTGCTTCGGCATCAAAGGCTTGTTTCTGCTTTATTAAATCCGCAACAATTTCTTTAAAAAACGGCAGATTCTCTCCGAAAGGATTGATGATAAAGCCATCAATTCCGCTTTTTTCATCAACGATCAGCTTTGCATAGTCATCAAAAGATAAAACTGCGGTTTTAATATCCCCGCCTTTTTTCCAACGATGTACCTGCGACCAATCGGTAAATGCCATCAGAAATTTCTTTCCGTCTTTGGACTTCATCAGCGACAGCTGCATTTCTTCATCGCCCTGTGCATTCTTTTTAAATATAACCGGTGCTAAATATTTTGCCCTTACTGCCTCATTCAACATGTGATTTACAGTTTGCTCATCGTGCTGTGCGCGCATGATATGGATTGCTTCAATCAATCCCGGATTGATTACACTTTCTTGATTGCTCATATTGTTCTTATCTCCTATTTATGATATGGATTATGATTACGAATCATGTATGCCCGATACACCTGTTCCAACAAAATCACTCGTGTCATTTGGTGCGTAAAGGTCATTTCCGATAACTTTAATCGTGCATTACAGCGGCGATATACATTTTCTCCCGGACCAAGTGAACCGGCAATAACAAATGTAAGATTGCTGGTGGAATAGGTTTGTAATTGCTCCAACTTTTTCGCAAAGGCTTCACTGCTCATCATTTCACCCCAAAGATCCAACAAAATAACATATTCGTTATCCTTGATCTTGGCTAAGATTCTTTCCCCTTCCTTTTCCTTTACCATCGCATTGTTTGCATCACTGTTTGACATCGGTGCGCTCTCATCTGCGACTTCTACGATTTCCAGCTTGGTAAATGGACGAAGGCGTTTCGTATATTCTTCAACCAACATACTTAATGCCTTTTCTTTTAACTTTCCAACTGCAATAATTCGAATCATGATCTCACCTTTTTCTACATCAAGTATAGCATATCTGCTTGCACAACAAAACCTTAAAATCAAACGCCCTTATTTTTAAGCAACTAAGCAATTTCAAACAGAAAAGTAATGAATCTATCATTTTTCACAAGCCAAACAGTGATTGTCCTATGCCGATATTTCTCAATATAAAAAAACAAATGATGTATTCGGTTTTTATACCCTCTTCATCATATGCTTTTTTTCTTTATAGCTTCTCAAATATACGTTTCCTTTTATGTTACAGATCCTTTTTTCCACCTTGATAAATTTCAAATTGTCCGGCAGGAAATAAGCGCAGCTGTTCATGCAGAAGCTTACGCTTACGTAAATGCTCAGTTAGTGTTTCTAAGGCTTTTTCACGTGTATTGCCTTCTCTTGAAATATGTGCCAACACGATTTCCTTTGTTTTTTCTCCCATCGCATCACCAACCAATCCGGCACAGTCCTCATTGCATAAATGTCCGCTGTCGCCGATAATGCGTTGCTTCAAGTAAATCGGGCGATTGGTTTGCATAAGCATTTCAATATCATGATTGCTCTCTAAAATATAATAATCGGCATTTTGAATCCGCTGTCTCACTTCTTCCTTCACATAACCGGTATCTGTGATATAGACTAACTTTTCATCATCACCTTCCAACAAAAAGCCAACAGTTCCTTCACAATCGTGGCTCATCGGAAGAACAGTGATGTGAATATCCTTAATATTAAATTCTTCAAAGGGAGTAATCGCATGCAAATAGGAGGTTGGAATAGTGCTTGTTGCATAGGTTGGAATTTGTTCAAACATTTTCATTTGCGCAATATGATCACTGTGCGTGTGCGTAATCAAGATCGCATCACTGCTTTGATAATCATAGGCAATCTGTTCAAAAGCGCCTAATAAATATTTCTTGGTTGTTCCACAGTCAATTACAATACTAGTGTCCTTATGCTGAATGACACAGCAATTCCCCTGTGAACCGCTTGCTAATAACGAAAATCTCATAGCTGCTCCTTTTAATAATCGCTATGGGCGATATTGTAGAAGGCGGATATATTTTTTTGGAAAGCCAACTGAATACGTCCGGTTGCTCCATTACGATGCTTGGCAATATCCACATCGGTCGTATTTGTGGTTTCCGCATCTTCCTGACTGTTTTCGTCCTTATTGTAATATTCATCACGATATAAGAACATAACAATATCCGCGTCCTGCTCAATAGCTCCGGATTCACGCAAATCGGATAGCATCGGATGCTTATCCGGGCGGGTTTCTACGGAACGAGAAAGCTGCGATAATGCAATGACGGGACATTCCATCTCTCTGGCAAGTCCCTTTAGGGAACGGGAGATTTCACTGATTTCCTGCTGACGATTATCTCCGCTGCTTCGCCCGCTTCCACTGATAAGCTGCAAGTAGTCGATTACTACCAAGTCTAAGCCATGCTCCGAGCGTAGCTTACGACATTTGGAAAAAACCTCACTGATTTTCACATTGGAACTATCATCTACAAACAACTTGGTCGCCATTAGCTCATTTGCTGCCTCATTCAGTTTATTAAATTCATCATCACGAATATTACCGCTTCTCAGTTTACTAGATTCTACGGCTGATTTCGCACTTAAAATACGCTTCATCAAAGCTTCCGCCGGCATTTCCAGCGAGAAGATCGCAATGGCTCCGGAATTATAAAAACTGGCATTTAAAGCTAAATTCAACGCAAAAGCGGTTTTTCCCATTGCCGGACGGGCAGCTAAGATAATCAAATCGCCTCGTTGAAAACCATTGGTTACACGATCCAAATCCGTATAACCGGTTTTTACTCCGGTAATATGTCCCTCCATAGAACGCAGCTTCATAAGTTCCTGCATAACATTGGATACAACATCACGACTGGATTTAAAATCCGTTGCTCGCCGACTTCTTGTAACATTTAAAATTTCACGTTCGGCCTTGTCCATTACTTCATCTAAATCACTTGCCGTATCAAAACCCTCCTCGGCAATCAGCTCAGCCGTTTCAATCAATCGGCGCAGATGTGCACGACTTTTAATAATGTCGATATAATACGAGCTGTTGGCACTGGATATAGCAGTATCACTTAGCTTGATGATATAATCCGCACCACCCACCAAATTCAACTGTTCAAGATCCTGCAAGCGTGAAACTAGAGTCGTAACATCAATCGGTTTTCCGGCATCGCTGATATCCTGCATAGCCGTATAAATCCGCTTATGAATATCCAAGTAAAAATCCTTAGCCTCTAAGCCCTGATCATAGGCAATCGCAGCGACACTTGGATAAATCATCATAGCGCCAAGCAAGGATTGCTCGGCTTCATTGCTGTGGGGTAATTCTCTGCTCATAAAGCCCCCTATCCATTCACATGGACACGAATGACACCGATTACCTTATTGCGATATAAATCTACCTTTACATTACTGTAACCTAAAGAGGCAATCGTTCCATTATCCAATACCTTGCGCTTATCAATTTTAATCTCATATTTTTCACGTAGCTGTTCAACGATCTGTTTCGTTGAAACACCACCGAATACACGTCCGCCTTCACCGGTCTTTACATGAAATTCCAAGGTAATTTTTTCTAAGCGTTTCGCTAACTCCTGTGCTTGCGCTTCCAATTCCTTTTCATGCAACTCATGCTGTAAATTTTCCTCATCTAAAATTTCCATGCTTTTTTTGGTTGCTAAAACAGCCAATTTCTTATGCAAAAGGAAGTTGCGGCCATAGCCATCGGCAACCTCAACGATTTCTCCTTTTTTTCCTACCTTTTTAACATCACTTAGCAATATTACTTTCACTGTTCGTATCCTCCTTATTTTCCTTTAAATATTCCGTAATCGTAGCCTTTAGTTCCTCTAAAACAGCAGCTACGCTTGTATCACTGCGCTGTAAGGCTGCGGCACTGAAATGCCCACCACCATTCATACGCTCCATAATAAGCTGCACATTGATAACACCCTTGCTGCGAGCGGAAATTGCGATTGTTCTATCATCAATCTTCGCAAGCACAAAGCTGGCCTCTACACCCTTGATCGTCAATAGTAAGTCCGCTGCCTGCGACATCAAGGTGCGATTGCACTTTATGGCTTCGTCCACTGCCGCAATTACCACACCATCTTGATATGGCTTCGCAAAATTTAAGATAGCGGTTTTCGCTTCAAAGTCATCAAAATCCTCCTTCAGCATATTTTCGGCTGCGATCGGATCGACTCCAAGGCTCTTTAAACGAGCCGCCACTTCAAAGGTACGACTTCCGGTGCGCATCTTAAAGCGATTGGTGTCCACCAAAATACCAACATACATCAAAGTTGCTTCTTCTTCACTGATATCGACACGTTTATTTTGATATGGCAAGAATTCCGTTACCAGCTCACAGGTAGAGCTTGCGCTTGGTTCTACATAAACAAGCAAGGAATTGTTAATAATGTTTTCACTTCTGCGATGGTGATCGATAATAATGATTCGCTGGGCCGCCGCCAAAGTTTTCGGCGCACCGGATTGTTGTGGGCTGTGATGATCCACTACAAATAATAAATCATTTTCTCCAATCATCGTGCTTGCTTCCTCATCGCTGATAAAATTATGGCGCAAAGACAGCTTTTCCTCATAGCCATAGAAAGCTTCCATAAGCTGTGGCTCGATTCCACCGCTTTTGGAAATAATATAGGTCTTTTTTCCTTGTGCTTGTGAAAGACGTGATACCGCCAAAGCACTTCCCATACAGTCAAAGTCCATATTGGCATGTCCGCTGATGAAAATGCGTTCGGTTTCCATCATCGCCTCACGAATCGCTTGAGACATGACACGCACACGTACCTTACTGCGTTTTTCACGTGCCTCGCTTCCTCCGCCATAGTATTTTACGTCCTGTCCATACCGCTTGACCGCAACCTGATCTCCTCCGCGACTTTGTGCTAGCTCCATTAAGTCGTTGATCATGGTATCAAGCTGCTGGAAATCATCGGTTCCTCGAGCAAAAGACATACTCAAAGTAATATTTACATCAATTTCCTCTGCATTTTTACGCACGATATTCAAAAGATCGAAGCGATCCTTTTGTACCTGTTCATAAATGGATTCATTCATAAACACCAAATAGCGATCACTGCGCAGACGGCGAATAAACATGCCATAACGTCCTGCCCAATCAATAAGGGGCTGGCGAAGCTTCGTGTTGATCGTTGCCATACGGCTTTCATCTTCGTATTGCTGATACTCCATATAGTTATCTAGCTGTAAAAGTCCTGCAACAATACCATCTTGTTCATATTGCTTACGCAATAGTGCATATTCCGTAATATCCTTCACATAGAGAACCTTGGCGTTTTCTTTACGGATAATTTCATAAATATAGCCATCGCTTTGTGCCGTAATGGTTTCAACTTCACCATTTAACAAAGCAGCGATATCGGCAATCCAAGAGGTTACTTTATTCCCGACAATATCAATTCTATGTTCTAAAAAATCATTGATCCAAGTAACCATATATTCATCATCGTACGTGATGATTCCGATTTCTCCAAATACCAAGGCATCTTTGGCATCATGACCTAAGATACGTGAAATATCCACATATCGTTGTTTCTTATCGCGTTCATATTTTGTAATGATCCATGTGAAAATCAATAAATTGAAAACGACCAAAACAACCATCGGTAAAATCCATACACCATCAAAATCGGCAACATACAAGGCAAGCAATGCCACAAGCTCAGCGGCTACGATAATTGCGACCTGTATTTTAAAGTTTTCAAATTTATCCATGAAAACACCTCATTTCATTATTTTTTATTACTTAGCATGCCATACATTCCGATTCCCAGCGGCAACAGTTGTGCAAACGGAATCAAAATAGAAGCAAGTATGATAAGCAGGATAAAGTGCTTGCGATGCTGAGCAGCCCACAGCATACATAAAAATACCCCATAGCCGATTGCCAATAAAGCAGCGCATAGGCTTATAGCAAATAGCAGCGATTGAAGCTCTTGGTTTAATTTTAGCACATTTCCAAGGAAAAATAGTATCCAAATGCCAAGAATCATATATCCACAGGATCTGGAAAGGCGCATTTGTACTAACGGCTTCATCGGATTGGTTGGAATGGATAGGCGCTTTAGCAGCAGCATAGATAATAGATGAATACAAATGGTTTGTAGAATACTTAAGCATGCGGCGCTGATAACAGCGACACTCATGACGAGATGATCTAGTACAACAGCTTCTTGCGAGATATGGAATAGGGATAATAGATTTTTTACCAATAGCACATCTTCATTTGGATCATAGCCGAAAAATGCTGCAAATACAATGGTTGTTAATAGGTAGGATAGAAAGGTTAAAATTCCCGTCAGCAACAACAAATAACCATTCTTCCAATGCTGTTTGACTCCTACACCGTAAACAACACCGGTTACCAAACAAATAAACAGATAGAAAATGGTGGTTGGAGCTGCAAGCATAAAACCTAACAGCAGCATACATACTGAAACAAGTATGCCGTATTTTAATCCATAGCGAGCGGTATAGATTAGAATAGGAAAGGTTAAGACCCAATACATAAACAATTCAATCGCATTTGCTAACTGCCTGTTTACAAACAACAGCACACCTACAATCGCACACATCATTGCTCCTTCGGTGATGCGTCTTGTATCTTGCTTCATGAATGCACTTCCTTTCTCATAGTAGGTCTATTATACTACGCCTATCGGAATTTATAAACCAAAAGAGTCCTTCTGCCAAAGTAAATCCGTGGTAAAAGAAAAGTCCTCCGACATTGCCGAAAGACCTGTTTTTCTTATTCGCTTACGTAAGGCAATAAAGCCATCTGACGTGCACGCTTAATTGCAGTAGCAAGCATACGCTGATATTTAGCGCGTGTACCTGTTACACGTCTTGGAATGATTTTTCCGTTAGCGGAAATAAATCTTTTCAATAGCTCTACGTCCTTGTAGTCGATTGTTTCAATTTTATTCTTCGTAAAGTAACATACTTTTTTACGTCCCATACGCTGTTTTTTGAATGCCATCGTAAAATCTCCTTTCTACCGATTAGAATGGTAAATCATCGCTGGCGATATCTAAAGTATCGCTGCTTGCGAAATCACTGGAATAAGATGGTGTGGTATCTGCAACCGGTTCATAAGACGGCTCATAGCTGTTTTGAGGAACATAAGCATTTGTGCTAACATTTGCATTCGCACTACCCTTCGGTTCCAAAAATTGAACACTGTCCGCAACTACCTCGGTTACATATACACGCTTACCGCTTTGATCATCATAGCTTCTTGTCTGAATACGTCCTTCTACACCGACAAGGCTTCCCTTATGTGTGTATTGAGCAACGATATCCGCTGTACGATTCCAAGCTACGGTATTGATAAAATCAGCAGTTGGCTGACCCTCCGTTTTGATACGGCGATCACAAGCTACGGTAAAAGAAACAACGCTTGCTCCTGATGCTGTCTTACGAAGCACCGGATCCTTTGTCATTCTTCCTACTAATACAACGCGATTTATCATAACTCTTACCTCTCCAGATTATTTTTCTGCTTCTGTTTTAACAACCATATAACGCACAACATTTGGGTTGATACGAGCCAAACGTTCGAATTCGTGGATTCCTTCGTTATTAGCTGTAACGTTGATTACAACATAATGACCCTTGTTCATGTGCTTAATTTCATACGCGAACTCTTTTACGCCCCAATCATCAACATTGTCGATGGTTCCTTCGTGATCTGTGATGATCTTGTGAAGAGAATCCATAACTTTCTGACTAGCAGCTTCGTCTAAAGAAGCGTTCACGATGTACATGATTTCATATTTTTTCATTCGTACACCTCCTCATGGTCTATGGCCCTATCGTTTGATAGAGCGGGGAGTAGAGATTTCTACTCGTTTATAGATTATAACACCTTCAAAATCAGCTGTAAACTATTTTCTTATAGCTTTTTCATATTTCGTAATTTATATGTATTCTATATGATGAAAATAACTTCCTTCTATACTAAAGATAATTATTTCATCGCCTTCTCCCTTTTATAAATCAGCTTTTATAATACTTTTATATAACAATTCCTTATCATCATATCTATTGATACGTTCATATAGATTATCATTGGTTAGATTACCAATCAGTTCAGAAAATGCATTACAATGCGATTTCGTATCAGTTACTCCCAAAATAAAAATGGCTTTAATAATTTTATGATTCCATTTTTCTACTGCAAACCCCTGCTCAACACAGCATAAACTCAGACATGGACATTCAACATCATTTTGCGGTACGGCATGGGCAACAAGTATTCCATCAAAACATTCGCAATAAGGTCCATGCTGATTCAAAACATCAATGATATTAACCAGATATGCTTCTTTAATATAGGAATGATCAAGTAAAGGTTGCCCTGCACAATATATAAACTGCTCCAACGAGGTTACACTTGGCAACTGCGTTATGCTATCGAGCGAAAAAATATCTTTTAAATGCAATAAATCCGTACAATTTATCGGATTAAAATACTGATTCAGATTATGAAACAATTTGTTTTGATTTTTGATCACAGCACATTCTTTCACGATATCCATAACATCATGGATCATTTCTGATTCCTTATTAAAGGAAAATCGATTCATAAAGAACCATTCCGATAGTTCTTGCTTTTCCTTATCTGTTAAAACCTGATGTACACGTTTTAATGGTATTCCCTTACAAGTTTTATCATCAATATCTATTGTAGAAATGATTAGCTTTGTATCTTCATTGAGGTAGTTGTCTATATTTTTTATATCACATATTGAAATAGTAAACGAGTTTTCGAAAATTTTTAAGCATTGTGTTTTTAAATACATGGAGCTGCCTAAACCGGATACACAAATAATCAAAACATTTCCGATGTTACTTGTTAAAGGTTCACTGACTTGCTCTAGGCTTGCAAAATAATAGCTCAAAAAATATACTTCATCTTTGTCATAGGTTAGATTGTACTTACTGCCAACTTTCGCTAAAACCTTTTCTGCTATGCAATAAAACCCATACAAGCTACTGTTCATTGCACCAATAAAATTTGTAATTTTGATTTTATATTTTGTCCTAAAATACATAGATTTCACATGAATTAAGAACATATTATAAATTTCGGTTTGTTCAAATATATTAAGCTGACTAATTGCTTTGAAATAATGAATTATATCATTGATCAAATCAAACACTTCGTTACTAAAATCGTTTAAATTATAAATACTTACCTTCGCTGATTGTAATATCAAGTACAAATACGTCAATTCCCTACTTGTATAATTGATTCCTATCTCTTTAAATTGAGAACCGATCAATCGCATCGTTGCTTCGGCTTTTTTCGGAATTTCTTCCTTGCAGTCAAAATCAAACTTCTGCATACGGCAAGCGATCAATAAAATCGTTTCTACAAGATCATCTAAAGCTAAAAAATAATATTTTTCATTATCCTGATGTTCTGCATACTTTAACAGCTTACGCACTTTACAAACCAAGCCCGAAGTTTCAAAGCCATAATTTCTTAGCTCCTCAAGTATATACTCTAGCTTATACTTATGGAATAAATCGTTGTCATGGTAATGATAACACTGCATCAATATATACCGTATATCACATTCCTTTCCTGTAAAAAAATAACCACCTTTTCCTTTATTTTCGATATAGACGTGATATTTACATAAAGCTTTTCGGATTATCAACAAATCATTTGCTATAGTATTTTTGGATACTTGAAAAAATTCTACCAAGTATTCGATTTTGATTCTAGCATTGCTAATACCGATCAATAAAACGATGCAGGCTTGGCGTTCAATTGCACTTAAAAAATAATCTTTTACGTCATATTCCTTAATGAAATCAGACCAGAAATTGTTATAATCTTTGCATTGCAACAATATTTTATCATCTTCTCTGCTTATCAAAGGAAAACTCTTTCCTACACGCCATTCTTCAAACTGCCTTAAATAATAATCAATCATACGTTTTGAAATATGCATTTGCTCCATCAAAACATCAAATGTAGCTTCTCCCCCATTGTATAAAAGTAATTGTATAATTTGTGCAATGTATGTATTCATTTAATCACGACCTTTATAAATAGCTGCAACAAATAAGCCGATTCCATCGTATTTGATAATCTTTTATATGTTGCAGCTTTTTCTATACTGTTTTTAAAGAAATTATCACAACGCCAATAACAAATAACAAAATACCGATTCCGAGAATAGCATAGGTTTTTACAGAAGATCCCTTAAACTCACCGTAAAGCAGTCCCCACACATAGCTCCATAAATGATAGCTGTTTCCTAAAGCAGTTGCGATGGTAACACTAATAACAGGTGCAAAAAACGTATGTAATACATTACCGCCAAAATGACAGCAAGCAGCAATCAAAGCCAATCCCAATAATTTTTTTCTCGAAACTCCACAATCAAACCGAAGCCCGCCTTCCTTATGGCATCTTATAAGCGTAACCGCCAGAGATCCGACAAATGCTCCGATGACCAATACTCCCATATTCGTTAATGCTTCAAAGCCTCTAGGATTTGTTGGGGTCTTTAAAGCAATCGAATTTGCCAACGCATAAGAAGATAATAATACTAAATTGATAAATGCTAAATGGAAAACATCTTTTTTACGTGATTCTTTTGTAGCAGCAACGGCAATCCCTTTATCCTTATCACGCAATATCCCTGCATATTGGCAGACAATCGTAGCTGATATTAACAATACAGCTACCAACATCAGCAATGGAATCGTTACTCCTTTCGGTAATTCTGAAAACAAAATCGTTACGATGGTTCCTCCTAAGATAGCGCATGAGGCGGAAACCGATGTTGATAAAATTAAGCCAATACGTTTTACAATGCTTAAATGCATTTGCATTCCTATTCCAAAGCATATACCGCATAATAACACAAACATCGATAAAGGTATATTGGAAGAAATTTCAAAAAATATATCTTTTGTGTTGAGAAAATTACCAAACAGCGCAATCGAAACCCAAACAACAAGAACAGATAAACCATACATCAATGTAATAAAAGCATGAACAGGAAATGTTTTAATATGTTTTACCGTTTGAAACCAAGATCCCCAAAGTATTGTAACAAAAATCACACCTAAGGTTGCGACTATTGCATTCATGGCAAGCCTTCCTATACAAGGGAGCGGAAGTTATCTTCCATCACTTTCAAAGCATCTGGTCCCTTTAACATATTCAATATATCTTCATTCTGTATAAGCGATACAATATTTTGTAAGATTTCAACCTGCTTTCCAAGTTCCTTTGTCAATAACAAGAACACGATCTCCACATCAATAATATTATGTCCTCCCATTTCATGAAATTTTGACTTATGATCTAACACAGCCAATACGATGGTACTTTTATTCGTAAATTTTTCATCTGCATGAGGGATAGCTACACCTCTTGCTGCTTGTAGCCCTGTGGGAAACTCTTTTTCTCTTTTTATCAACGCTTCATAATACCCTTGTTTTGCAATTCCGCTTTCGATTGCATAATCACTTAATTCTTTCAAGACCTCTGTCGAAGTCCCTCCTCCACTTATTTTTAACAATCGAAAATTGCTGTATTCAATTCTTTCTTCAATCATACTTACATCTCTTTTACGGCACTTAAAATTTCTTGTAAGGTCGCTTCCTTATTAATTCCGCTTATCAACGAAACTCCATTAATAATCGGAACATTGTATTCACTTGGATCCAATTCCAAGGAAGTAACAATCAAACGTGCATCATTGATATAGGCACTTGTTTGATTAACTCCTACCGCTTCGATTTCCCACCCCTCTATACCTTCCTTTTCGAGAAATTCTTCAATATTCTTCATAATCATGGTTGATGTTGCATATCCTAAAGCACATATCACTAAAATTAATTTTTTTTGACTCACAACTATTACCTCTCTATCCCATTATTCCTTGTATAAATTCAAACAATTTAACACAAATTACGTTTGTAATATTTCCGGCATTTGTTATCTCAATTGCCCCATAAGGAATCGCCGCTCCTCCGGAGATTGCCATTTCTGTGAAATATGGAGCTAATGCTTGACCGATTGCCAATTCAATTGTTACAACTATCACACAAAATAACGTCCCTTTTAAAATATTCATCTTGAAGAATGGCATGAAAATACCACACAAAATAAAGCCTACCGATAGCATACCAATTGGTAAAACCGTATTCCAAGGCAAGATAAAGGAAACAAGCAATGCGATCGGAACTAGCAATAGTCCTACCGCCAATGTTTCAGGCATACTTGATAACAAGACACCATCTAAACCAATATAAATATCGCGGTCTTTAAAATGTTTCTTTACTAATGTAGTTAATGCTGATGAAGTTTCATTCAATCCTTCAATCAGAATTTTAGTACAAATCGGAACGAAATATAAGGCTGCGCCTAGTTTAATTCCGACCATTAACGCATCTGTAAACTTATATCCACCCATCAATGACATAGCTAATCCTAAGACAAAGCCGATAATACCGGGTTCTCCTAAAATCCCAAACTTTTTCTTAATAGAACCGGCGGTGAAATTTGAGTTTTTAATAAACGGAACCTTATCAAAAAGCTTATTAAAGACATACGCTACCGGACCATAGAATGCACTATACACATATGGGAAAGAAATGCCTTTAAATTGCGGCATAACCTTGTGAATATGCGGAGCTGACCAATCCGCAACCTTTAATGTTAAAACTCCAGTTATAACAATAGACAAAAGTGAGAAAACCACATTTCCCGTTGCTATATAAACCAATACTGCCGGCATTCCCCAAAAGTATAAAATATTATATATATCTACATCTAAGGTTTTGGTTAGCTTTAAAGCAATCATAATTATATTGGTTAAAATACCAATCGGAATCGCCCATACTACAATAGGATTTGATAAAAAGATAGGTGTTACACCTGTTCCGAAATCCACAATCGTTTTTGTCAATCCCAAGTTTTCAACCATTGCATTTCCTACATTTACAACTGTCCCAAGGAAAATATCGAACGCAAAGGTTGATAATGAAAATAATCCCAATGCATACATAAATGCACTTCTTATTGATTTATTAATCGGGATTCTTAACAATAAGTTAAATACGAAAAACATTAAAAACATCATTACCGGTCCCGGTAATTTACCAAACCAGTTTAATGCATCAACAATAAAATCCATAAGTCCTCCTTTTCATAAATTAAACTCGATGATCGGCATTGAATAATCGAATATAATACCGCATCGATTCTTTAACTGCTTCTAACGCTGTTTTTTGTATATCCTCTGGGAACATACATTCAGAATGATTTGTTAAAAAATTTCGTAATTCCAAAGCCCAATAAATCGCTTGCTCACTAGCAATTTTAATCATTGAAATTCCCTTTTTCGCAGCTATTTGCAAATCTTTTTCGTCTACATGTGTAGCGCCATGCAAAATCAACGGTATATCAACTTCATGCTCAATTGCTTCCAAGCGTTTAAAATCCAAACGGGCAGATTTCATAAACGGTGGTTTTTCTCCGTCCCATAGAGAGCGAACATATTGTCCAATAGAAATCGCTAAGGTATCTACACCTGTTTCTTCAACAAAATTCTTTGCTTGCTTTGGATCTGTCATAATTTCAGGCGGAACCACAAAATCATCTTTAAACGGATCTCTGTAGTTCATCGCTTGCGGAAAAAATCTACGTACTTCCCCAAGTGCAGCACAGCTGCTTACTCCTGCTCCCTTACAAATATCCGCTAGTTCTTTGGAAATTTTGACATTCTCGTCATAGGGTAATAATGAGCCGTCAATCATAACCGAATTCCACCCCAAATGGATATTGTGAATCTGCTCCTCAATCGAATGATCATCTGTAACAAATGAATGATCAACCGCTAGGGATACAGGTATCGTTGCATGCATTGCGGCCGCCTTACATGCTTGTGTAAAAATAACTTCTCCGTTTTTTTTAATAAATTCAGGTCCTTGGCATAATACTACAGGGCATCTTTCTTCTTCTGCTACATCAATTATAATTTTAATAAACTCATAATTAAACGCAAAGAATCCGGGAACTGCAAAATCCTTACCTTTCGCTAAGCTTAATATTTCTTTTTCCGACACTAATGGCATACTAATACCTACCTTTTCTTTACTTTATCGTTAGCATGCAATAATCGAATATAATGCCTCATAGACTCTTTAACTTGCTTTAACGCAGTTCGTTGAATATCCTCAGGAAACATTATTTCAGAATGCGAAAGTGTAAAATCTCTAATTTCATTTGCCCATAACAATGCTTGTTCCGAAGCAATTTTTATCAAACTCACACCACTTAACGAAGCCTTCTCTAAATCCGATTCATGCACATGTGTATTTCCATGCATAACCAAATGAACATCGGTGTTTTTTCGAATTGATGCCAAGCGTTCAAAATCCAATCTGGCTGTTTTATGAAACGGAGGTTTTTCTCCGTCCCATAATGACCGACAATATTGTCCAATAGAAATTGCCAATGTATGAACTCCTGTTTTTTCCACAAAATCTTTCGCCTGTATTGGATCTGTCATAATTTCGGGTGGAACTACAAAATCATCTTTAAATGGTCCACTATAATTCATTGCTTGTGGAAAAAATCTTCTAACCTCTCCAAGTGCTCCACAAGCATTTACTCCAGCACCTTTACAAATATCAACCAAACGCTTTGTATAGGATACATTTTTGTCATACGGCAATAATGATCCATCTAGCATAAAGGAACTCCAGCCGCCTAATGATATATCGCGTAAAAGTGCTGGGATTGTTGATTCATCTGTTACAAATGTATGATCAACTGCTAACGCAACAGGAACTTTTGCATTATTCGCTGCCGCTTTACATGCTTCTGTAAAAATATGTTCACCAAAGCTTTCTATAAATTCCGGTCCTTGACATAATACTACGGGAGAATTTTCTTCTTCTGCTACATCAATTATTTCTTTAATAAATTCATAATTAAATGCAAAGAACCCCGGTACTGCAAAACCATTTTGTCTCGCAAATTCAAGAATTTCCGCTTCTTTAACTAAAGGCATTTTTCTCCTCCATTCTATCATTAAAAAGTAAACGCTTACTATAATTAAATTATATAATTTCATTCGTGAAATGAAATACCAACTTTTGTTATCTTATTTTCCCAAAAATTAGAACAAATAGCTTTTAATTCAATAAAAAGATACTTACAATAAAAAATTTATATTTATAAAGTATACTCTGATTGCCCTTCATGGAAAAATTATCAATATACTTTACTAAGGATTAAGTTCTTTCAAATCGCGAAATAAACGTTAAGCCCCGTTTCAAAATACAAAAGAAATTAAACGCCATACAAAATGATTTCAACAATACTCTATTCCCTTTATTTAGGTGTATAATATCTATAAGAAACAATAAGAAAGTAAGTGATCATTTGAAAACAATAGGAAGAAAGCAAAATCGTGGACTTATGACAGAGGGAGTTATTTGGAAAGAGCTCTTGCTTTTTAGCATTCCGCTTTTATTAGGTAATTTATTTCAACAGCTTTATAATGCCGTAGATTCCATGGTTGTTGGGCAAAACCTCGGTGCACAAGCACTTGCCGCAGTCGGTTCAAGTGGACCTGTCATCAATTTGTTAATTAGTTTTTTTCAAGGAATTTCCGTAGGTGCGGGAGTTATCATTTCAAGATATTTCGGTGCTCGCAATAACAATGCAATGAGCGATGCCATTCATACCTCTTTAAGCTTTACTTTTTTTGCAGGTATAGCATTAACATTTATAGGAATTGCTTTTTCTCCTTTAATTTTAACATGGATTGGCACTCCCGCCGATGTTATGGATAATTCTATTTTATATCTGCGCATTTATTTTGCCGGTATCTTATCGGTTATGCTTTACAATATGTGTAGTGGTATCTTACGTGCAGTTGGCGACTCTAAAAATCCTTTATATTTTTTAATTCTTTCATCACTAACCAACGTGGTTTTGGACATCGTTTTCATCGTTTATTTACACATGGGTATAGCCGGTGCGGCATGGGCAACGCTTCTCTCACAAACATTAAGTGCGATTCTGACCTTATTGTTACTTTGTAAAAGCAAACAAGAATATCGAGTGGAGATTAGAAAAATCCATTGTAAAAAAGATGTTTTATTCGAAATTATCCGTCTAGGTTTACCTAGTGGTATTCAAAATGCAATCGTTTCTTTTTCCAATGTAATCGTTCAAAGCAATATCAATGCATTCGGTTCACTCGCTATGGCAGGTTGTGGTGCTTACACAAAAATTGATGGTTTTGCAATTCTTCCAGTTATGAGCTTTTCCATGGCATTTACTACCTTTATCAGTCAAAATATGGGTGCTCAAAAGCTTGAGCGAGTTAAAAAAGGTGCAGAAACCGGCATCTTTATGAGTGTTACCACAACGATATGTATCAGTATGCTGTTATTTCTATTTGGGCCACAGCTTTTATCCATTTTCAGCAATGATACAAAGGTCATTGAATATGGTTTATATATGCTCCATGTACTTGTTCCCGGCTATATTTTTCTTGCACTATCGCACGCTCTGGCTGGCATCGTTCGAGGTGCCGGTATTACCACTGTTCCGATGATTGTTATGGTATGCTGCTGGTGTGGTTTACGTATGGTATGGATTCTTGGAAGTGTGCCTATCTTCCACGATATTGGTGTTGTTTTCTTAGGGTGGCCAATCACTTGGATCGCAAGTGCCATTTGGCTATATATTTACTACAAAAAAGGAAACTGGATTTATTCATATAGCTAAATAACTAAGTAAAAGAAAATGCCTCACTTCATTGTTTACATTTCTCTAATATATGCTATGATTTTGATATGAAATATAGTGTAATTATTGTTGCAGCTGGAAAAGGCACACGTACCGGTTTAACTTATAACAAGGTTTTTTATAAAATCAATAATGAACCGATCATCTGTAAAACATTACGCCCTTTTTTAACAGATGAGGACTGTGAGCGTATTGTTATTTCCATTGCCCCAACAGAACAAAAAGATTTTGAAAGCCTCATTACAAGTCCAAAGGTTGTATATACCTTCGGAGGTGCAACAAGACAGGAAAGTGCATATCTTGGACTTGCAAAAGTTGAAAGTGATTACGTGATGATTCACGATGGTGTTCGTCCCTTTGTTAAAAAGGAACAAATCGAGCAATTAAAATATGCACTTCAACAAGACGATGCTGCATTATTGATGGTTCCGCTAATTGATACAATCAAAGAGGTTACTGATGGTTATGCCATTCATACTCCTAAGCGTGAGAACTATTTTGCCGCTCAAACTCCACAAGCATTTAAAACATCACTCATTCGTTATTGTCATGAAGAAGCAAGAAAGCACCCGGAAATCATTGCCAGTGATGATGCCATGCTTTGCGAAGTATTTTCCGATGCTCGTATCAAAGTCATTGAGGGCAGCTATGACAATATCAAAATCACTACCAAAAAAGATATTCAACAATTTGAAGATTCCAAAGAATAGCTGTTTCGCATAGAATCGGCTATTCTTTTTTAAACATGCTACAATATAGAGGATATAGAAAGGAAATCTATATGAAAAAATTTATAAATGAATTTAAAATATTTATTATGCGTGGCAATGTTCTTGATATGGCTGTCGGTGTTATCATCGGTGGAGCATTTCAAAAAATTGTTACTTCGTTGGTAAACGATATTATTATGCCTATCATCAGTGTCATTACCGGTGGAATCAACTTTACCGATTGGTTTATCGCTTTAGACGGCGAACATTACGCTACCTTAGCAATGGCACAAGCCGCAGGTGCTTCTACTTTAAATTACGGAACTTTCCTAACAGAAGTTCTTAATTTCCTGATTATGGCATTTATTATTTTTATTCTTGTCAAAACCATGAATAAGCTTGCTTCCAAAGTACATAAAGAAGCAGAAGTGGAAAAGGAACCCACCACAAAAACATGTCCTTTCTGCAAAACCGAGATTGCATTAGAAGCTACACGCTGCCCGCACTGTACCTCACAACTCAAAGACAACACAAACGCTTAGATACCTGTATTTAAGTGTTTTTTTCATTTATATGTGCTTCACCAAAGTTATCAATCCATTTAGATTTTAATAGTTGAATCGCCTCGTCTATGGTTTTCGTACGTTTTACGCTCTCTTTAAGAATCGTATCTTGTAACGGTATATTCCATTTTCGCACGATTTCTTTTACAATCTGTATTTTATCCTCCACTTGCAAATCAGCAAACAAAAATATTTCATCTATCACTTCTAAAAACGCTTCTCCCAAACACTTTTTTAATCCAATATACGGATCTTGTGGTTGAAAATGTAAGATGTTTTCTTGAGTAATATCAAAATCTCCTTGTAAAATAACAATACTATGGCGTAAATCTACTTTTTGATTTCCATGCCAAATATAACCTTTTTGAAATGCTTGCTGAAAAAACAGTAAAGTTGCCTCATTAGCTAAATGCAAATTGCTGATTTGCACCAAAGAATATGGTTTTCTTCTAAGCTTTACAAGTGCATGCTCCAATGTCCCTTCCATTCCAATCGCATTGATTTCCACGCGCTCCTCACAATGAAAATAACAACGATTAAACACATCAATCACGTACTCTTTCCCTACATGAGCATTTCCTAAAAACAACCATACTCCTAAAGGTTTATCCGTTAAAACTCCTTGTTCTATCCATGCCAACTGCTTTAAAAGTTTAGCAACAACTGTCGATTGTCCAATTACACGCTTCTGTAATTCTTCTTTAACATAGTGAAAACGATTATAGGATACAAGCGGAATATCCGTTAGCTGCTCTATAACCTTTTGAATCATTATTTTATCAACGTTTGTCTGTTGTTGCTTCTTTGTTTCTACACAAGCAAGATCTAACACATCAATTGCTTTATCCGGAAATTTACGTTGTGGTATATAGCAGTTACAATAATGAACAATACATCTTAACGCTTCTTCACAAACGCTGACATGATGAAAGCTTTCATACTCTTTCTGTTTTGCTTCTAACATTGTGTAAACTTGCTCAAGAGAAGGCTCTTGAATATGAATGATCTGAAAGCGGCGTTCTAGGGCTCTATCTTTCTCAATATATTTTTCATATTCTTCCAATGTGGTTGCACCAATACAACGAATACTGCCTCGTGCCAAATAAGGCTTTAAGACACTTGCCACATCAATAGATCCTTCACTTTTCCCTGCACCGATCATTTGATGAATTTCATCAATGAATAAAATTACTTCCGGATATTTTTGCAATAAACGGATAATCTTTTGTAGCTTTTCTTCAAAATCTCCTCGATATTTGGTACCTGCCACCAATGCATTTAGGTTTAATTCATAAATTTGTGTATCTTCCAATCCCTTTATTTTCTTATAACGAATATCTCGTGCCAATTGTTCGACAAGTGCAGTTTTCCCCACTCCCGCTTCGCCGACAAGCAACGGATTCGCCTTATCCTTGCGTAATAAAACGGATACCATGAAATCCAGTTCTTCCTTTCTTCCAACAATATCCGCATATCCTTCTGTTCGATTTAGATTTCGTAATTCACTATATTTATCCAATTCGCTTATCAATCCGTTTTCTAACTGTAAAAGCAAAACTTCCTCATCTAAATCATATCTATGCAATATTTCATTTGCTACACAGCTTCCACTCTTCAACAATGCAATCGACACTACCTCTACACTAAGCTGTCTTTGATTTCGTTCTTCCGCTAGCTTTTCAGCTGCTCCCATCATATTTTCCACAATTTGTGTCATTTGAATCTCACCAATACTTTGATCCTTCAATCCAAACAAAATCATCAAATCTTCTTTTAATTGAAAATAATACATTCCTTGGGCTGAAAGAATCCTAGACAGTGGTGTGTGTATATCCTTCATGAGCGCCAACAAGATATGCTCACTGCCGATATAATTATTCCCCATATCGCGTGCTTCTTGTTTGGCACATTCTAAAAGCGCCTTTACCTGTTGATCCATGCGATACTCCATAAAATCACCGTCCTTGCTCATTGACAGTATATGATGAACACCTGCCACATTTGTTAATATATCCTTTTCCCCTTGGATACTATGCAAGATGCAAGACGGTAAATATCTTTAACAATTCTTAATCATCATACGAATAATCTCTTTATCCGTTTCTTTCATTCCTTCTCTTGCTAATTTTGAAATATTTTGAATGGTATTTTCTACACCTTTTACAATCAAACCATCGCCATCGCGAAACTGCTGATGAGCAAGATACATACAGTATCCCATAATACCGGCATCTACAGCAGCTTGGATTTTAGCAGCACAACTAGCCTTAGCACCATCACAGACCATACCGGAAACAATCCCCAATGCATTCACAATGGTATGTGCTACCGTTTCATAATCCTGTGTTTCCATGTAAGCAATCCCTGCACCACAGCCAACACCAGCACTAACCGCACCGCAGAAAGCACTTAATCGACCAATGCCGCTTTTTTGATGAATCGTAACTAAATCACTAACCAACAATCCACGATATAGCAATTCTTGATCCAAATTTGATTCTTTCGCAAAAACTACTACCGGAACACTTGCCGTAATCCCTTGATTCCCGCTGCCCGATACAATAATTACCGGTAATTCACAGCCATTCATACGTGCATCACTAGCTGCAGCGGCGTAGGCTCGACATTTCACCTTAACATCATCAGGATACATACTTAATAACACCTTACCGATATTTGCGCCATAGCTGTTCGCAATCCCCTCTTCGGCGATTGCCATATTATACTGAATCTGTCGATCCAAACACTCTTTTACATCGCTAATATCCACAATGTTGGCAAATTCTACAATATCCTTTACATTTAAGCAGCTTTTATCACAAACATCTTCTTTTACATCTTTGATTTTCTTATCTAATAAAATCTGATGATCCTTTTCGACATAAACGATATTCGTATGATAATTTACAATACGCACACGTGCATACGAATCATCGGCATATACTGTAATAAACAAATCAAAGATAAATGGGCTTTTTGCCAATTCTACTTGAATCTCATGTTCCTCAATATACGCATGAAGCTTCTTTTTATCTTCAACATTTACTTCTGCTAAAACCTCTAGCTTATGATCTGCCTTTCCACACACGATACCTGCCGCTACTGCCGCTTGAATACCCTTCATCTGCTCTGTATTCGGCACGATAACACTTTTTACATTTTTCAAAACGTTACCGCTAACCTCAATAACCACGCGTTGTGGTTCACAGCCTAAAACCTCTCTTGCATAGCTTGCAATATATGCAATCGCAATCGGCTCCGTACACCCCATTGCCGGAACTAGCTCTTCCTTTAAGATTTGTATATATTGATTGTATTGCTCATCGTATTTTTTCATTTTAAACCATTCCATTTCTTTTTGTTTTTATTATAATACATATCAAAAACAAACCCTAGTCTTTTTACACACTTTTAAGGCTTTGTACTTTCCACAAACCACCGCATTCGTTCATAATAAAGATTCCGAATATTTCCGGCTATCCGACATTGATATAAAACACCGCAGCCTCCCACCTGAGAAACACTATTACGGATTTCCAAAATACGATCAATCGAATATTCTTTTCCATCGTCCCAAACAATGGAAATCGGTGTAATTCTTCCCTCTTTGTCTACCCTTTGAACTACCGATATATAACGTTTATACAGTCTCATACACATAACCTCTAAAAGAACGACTCAGGGTGAATCACATGATCCCGCTGTGGCTGAAAATCACTAAGACCTTGATCTATGAGCATACAACACCGTTGAATTTTCTTAAATCCATATTTTTTCCGGATATCATCTACAACTTGCTCTAAACGCTGTTGCTTTTGATAATTTTTCTCATCAACAAATAAATTCAACTGACGATAACATTCCATATATTGAATCCCACTAATTGAAACAGCAACACTACGCAACGGTATATGAAAATCATAATTTTCTTTCAACAACAATAAAATATGCTCCATAATCTCACTCGCTAAATTTGTTGCTTTATCAATTTTACATTGTCTGGTTATACTTTCCAAGTATTTATTCCGCAAGCTGATAGAAATAACATTTCCTTGCAGCCCCTGTTCACGAAGTCTTGAAGCAACCGATTCCGCTAACACATAAAAAACAATTTTCGCCTCTTCAAACGTGCACAAATCTCTAGGCGTTGTAATACCATTTCCAATCGACTTTACCTCTTCTTTTTGATTGTGAAAAGCAACTTCCGAAATATCCTGCCCATTCGCAAACCACCAAACAAGCTCTCCCATTTTACCAAAGTGTTCTTTCAGCCAAACACGGGGAAGCTGTGCCAATTCACCAATCGTAACAATTGAATATTGTCTTAGCTTTTTAGCTGTTGCCTTACCAACATAAAATAAATGTTCAATCGGCAACGGCCACAGCATATCACGAAAATTGGTTCGTGTAATTTCTACAAGTCCCATATTTTTTTTCATATCGCTTCCCATCTTTGCAAACACCTTGTTATAGCTAATGCCGATAGATACACTCAATCCAAGCTCATCTTTTACTCGTTTTTGTATCTCAGTCGCAATCTCATATCCACTACCAAACAGCTTTGTGGATTCACTGACATCAATCCATGCTTCATCAAGACCAAATGACTCCACTTTATCGCTGTATGCTTGATAAATTTCCTTTACTTTTTCACTATAATACACATATTCCTCATAATTAGGAGGAATGATACGTAGCTGAGGACATTTCACAAACGCTTCGCGCAACGATTCTCCAGTTTTTACACCACATTCTTTGGCCTTGTCATTTTTCGCAAGAATAATACCATGTCGGCTTCTTTCACTTCCTCCAACTGCCATACATACCTCACGAAGCTGGGGAAACTTCATTTCTTCAATTTGCGCATAACAATGATTGATATCGCTATGCAGAATCACTCGTTCCATATTCCTCACCTCGCAATTTATTATATACCTTTTGTTCCGAAAATCAATATATTTTGGAACATTTCTATATTTTGTAAAAAAATCATATATTTATCGTTCCATTCTTGACATATCATTATTCTATGGTAAACTAAACTTAAGAAATCAGGTGATATTCATGAAGCTAAGCGAACTCATTGCTTATTATCGCAAGCTCAACAATCTAAGCTTAGAAGCTATCGGAGATTATGTCGGTGTTGCAAAATCAACTGTCAAGCGGTGGGAATCCGGGGAATCGAAAAATATTCCGGAGGCAAAGTTGGAAAAGCTTTCCGAACTATTTGAAATTGATGTTCCCACTTTTTTGAACGGACAGGTCAAGCCGATTCTTGGCTATGTCAAGGCAGGCTATGACATGTTTGCAAGCGAAAATCTTTTAGGCTATGAAGAAGTAACAAAAAAGGAAGCCGCACAAGGAGATTACTATTTAAAGGTACAAGGAGATTCCATGAACGGTTCTCGTATCCATGACGGTGATTTGGTCTATGTGAAAACTTGTTCAGATGTAGAAAACGGTGATATTGCCGTTGTAATTATCGACCAAAGTGAAGTTACAATAAAGAAAATACTTAAACAAGAACATGCCTTAGTCTTAATGGCTACCAACCCTGCTTACGAGCCGCGTTTTTTTGATGAAAATGATATTCGTAATAAACGCGTACAAATTATTGGGAAGGTTTTACATTCGAAAATTCAATTTTAAGCGTCCACTCATTTAAAACTGCTAGGAAGGTGAATATATGTATCACATTATGATTATTGAGGATAACGAAAAAATACGTAAAGAGCTTTGTGATTTTTTAAGTAAAAACGGTTATCAGACCTCTGGACCTGATGATTTTGAGCATATCTTGAAAATCATTCAAAATTCAAAGGTAGACTTATTATTATTGGATCTAAATCTACCCGTTGTCGATGGGCATTACATTTGTAGCGAAATTCGCAAAAAAAGCAATCTCCCTATCATTGTAGTAACCAGTCGTGATTCTGAAATGGACGAATTGATCAGTATGAATTTAGGGGCTGATGACTTCGTTACCAAGCCTTATAACCTTCAAATTCTTTTGGCACGGATTGCTCGTGTACTACAACGAAGTTATGAACATGAGAACAGCAATATTTTAAAAATTCACGACATTGCTTTGGACATATCGAAAAGCACCTTATCTTATAAAGGGAAAAGTTGCGATTTAACCAAAAACGAATTGCGGATCATGCACTGCCTCTTTATCAATAAGAACAAGATTGTTTCACGCAATGAACTAATGCAGCACATGTGGGATTGTGATTTATTTGTTGATGACAATACCTTAACTGTAAACATCAATCGCTTACGCAAAAAACTAGAGCTTCTGCAATTAGACGACCTGATTGTTACAAAGCGCGGATTGGGATATATTATTTATGAAGATTAGTGAATTTCTGCGTGAAAAAATTTATCTTTTTGTTTTCACTTTCTTATGCAGTCTTATTGTCTTCTTCTTTTTATTTGCCATTCGAGTTACACCTAGTATTATCGTTATTATCGAGTTTCTTGTTTGGAGCATTGTTATCGTTGTACTTTGTGTGGAATATGGTCGTCGATATTCTTTTTATAAAGTATTAGATGAAACACTAGCCGGTTTGGAACACAAATATTTAATTACCGAAATCATTGAAGAACCACAATTTGCAGATGGAAAAATGCTATTTGAAACTTTGCGCGATGTGGATAAATCTATGGCAGATCACGTACACATATACCGCGACATTCAAAATGATTATAAATCTTATATTGAAATGTGGGTTCACGAGGTTAAAACACCTCTTGCTGCCGCTAAATTGATTCTCGATAACAAACCAACAGCAGTCAGCGAATCCTTATGTGAAGAAATCGAAAAAATCGAGTCTTTTGTTGAACAAGCACTATTTTATGCTCGCAGTTCCAATCCGGAAAAAGACTATATCATTAAAAAAATCCCTTTACAGGAATCTGTCAATCGTGTTATTCGAAAGCATTCAAAATCTTTCATTTATAAAAAAATACGTATCGAAATAAAGGATATTGATACTTTTGTGTATTCCGATACCAAATGGTTAGAGTTTATTCTTGACCAAATTATAGGCAACGCTCTAAAATATATGCCTCAGGAAAACGGGCTATTGCAAATTTTTTGCGAACAGGTCGAGAATGCTGTATATCTGCACATCAAAGATAATGGCATCGGTATTGCTTCACATGAGCTCCCTCGCATCTTTGATAAAGGGTTTACCGGAAGCAATGGCCGTACGAATGAAAAAGCTACCGGTATTGGACTATATCTATGTAAAACACTTTGCGATAAGCTATATCTAAATATCCAAGCTTCTTCAATACAAAGAGAAGGTACGACAATCACAATCACTTTCCCAATCAGCAAGCTTATGCTACTTAAATAACAACTGTATGAAAATAGCTTTTGTCTATTCGAAACGTACCATGCGCCTACTTCCCAAGTGATGTATACCCATAATCCTGGACACGTTAAAATTTAATTTTATAAGTTTAACTCATGGATG
>OBXO01000438.1_pt1 | contig 34135 bp, 27 predicted proteins | sample 1501431 | NCBI WGS metagenome assembly OBXO01 (sample SAMEA2580163, study PRJEB22360) | human gut metagenome | biome: human gut; feature: human-associated habitat; material: faeces | place: Denmark | collected 2008/2010 | reverse complement strand
GGAATCAGGAAACCGGTGAGTGCCTGACTTTGATGGGCAAGATGGTCAATGTGGACCAGCGTTACAAAGAACTGGAGCAATGGAAGAAAGTAGCCAACACAGATGGATTGACGGGGCTGTATAACAGAAAGGCACTGGAAGAGAAGATCAGTGAGGTGCTGATTAATGAGTCTTCCCAGCAGTCAGCACTGTGTTTTATAGATTTAGATGATTTTAAACAGGTAAATGACGGTTATGGCCACCCTTATGGGGATGAATTGTTAATTGAGATCGCTAAACAATTGAAAGGATGTGTAAGAAGCACGGATATCACTGGCAGAATTGGTGGTGATGAATTTATTGTACTGCTGCGCGGTATAAAATCCATCCGGGATATGATCGAAAAAGCTTCACAGCTCTGTCATACACTGGGAAAAGGATTCAAAGGGTATGATTATTCCGTCAGCATTGGGATCGCAGTATTTCCCGAAGCCGGAAAGACATATGAAGAGCTTTTAAGCAGAGCTGACCAGGCCTTGTACTGCTCCAAAAATGCAGGAAAAGACCAGTATGTGATATATGGAGAAGATACGGCTGAGATGCCGTTTCGTTCCCTGCTGTCAGAGGTAGACAGCTTTGTTCAGACCGAAGATGAACTGGCTGAAATTTTAAATAATGTGGGTATGGAAAAATAAGGCGGTGAGAACTGCCTTATTTTTTTGCTCTTTTATGGAAACATGTCCCAATTCTGTTCCGCCAGCAGCATATAGTTTTATATTGTTCTTATATGGAAACATTGTAGGTAACAATTGTCCATTTTTCATTTTGTTTCATTAAAAAGCAGGGAGAATTTATTTTCTTCCGGTAATAGTGTTCAAATAATTTTTGAAAGAAGCGGTAGTTTAAAAATAAGGCAACATTTTCATTTACGGTCATAGTATACATCTCCAATCATTCAAAAATTTTATTCCCGCCAGCAGCAAGCCAAAGGAAAGTCTGCGGGATATTGGAGACTGCCGGAAAGGTCAAATACCGGGCAGTCTGCTGCGGATTTTAATTTTGTAACCAAAAGGCTTCAGTCAGCATACATTAGAATATAGTATCATACTGCACTATTCTAATTATATTCCAAAGGAGAGAAATATATGACCCATGTAGTACAACTTACTGAATTAAAAAGAGGCGAAAAGGCAGTGATCACAGAGTTGATTTCCTTAAAAGAAATGAGGCGCAGGCTTCAGGATATAGGAATGATAGAAGGCACAACAGTTGAGTGTGTGGGAAAAAGCCCTTTGGGAGACCCCTGTGCTTTTTTAATAAGAGGTGCTGTAATAGCTCTTCGTAAAGAAGATGCGGGAAGTGTAATGGTAGAATGCAGTGATTAACAGGAGGGGTATATGGGATTAAACAGATCGTCATCAGGAATGAGTTCTGCTGACAGGGAACTAGTGATTCAAAAAGAGAGAGAAGACGATAAAGTGATTGCACTTGCCGGAAATCCCAATGTGGGAAAAAGTACTGTTTTTAATCAGCTGACGGGAATGAAGCAGCACACAGGCAACTGGCCGGGCAAAACGGTAGCCAATGCCCAGGGATATTGTTCTTATGGCAATCAGGGATATGTTATGGTAGATATCCCGGGATGTTATTCTCTGATGGCACATTCCATTGAAGAAGAGGTAGCGAGAGACTTCATCTGTTTTGAACACCCCGATGCAGTCGTTGTGGTGTGTGATGCGACCTGCCTGGAACGAAATCTGAATCTGGTTCTGCAGATTCTGGAAGCCTGCACCAATGTGGTAATCTGTGTCAATCTAATGGACGAAGCCCAAAAAAAGCAGATTAAGATACAACTGGAATCATTAGCTGAAAAAACAGGAGTTCCGGTCATCGGAATAACAGCCCGAAGCAAAAAAGGCCTGGATCAGATATTTGAAGGTCTGAATCAGGTCTGGGAAGAAAAAGAGAACAAAGAACCTCTGGTAGTTTATCCCGATTATATAGAAGAAGCTATTCACCAGCTGGAACCGTCCGTTGATAAAGTCTGCCAAGGCGTACCGGACACCAGATGGCTCTGTGCCAGACTGCTGGATGCAGATGACTGCCTGCGTAAATCCATGCAGCAGCATATTGGAAATGATCTTCTGGAAAATGAAGAGATACATAATATCCTTTCCAAAATCAATTCCAATTTAGCAGACCTGGACATTTCCAGAGAGCAGCTGAGCGATGATATCGCCTCAGCCTTCGTAAAGAAAGCAGAAGATTTATGCAGGGATACCGTTGATTTCGAAGATAAATCCTATAACCGAAAGGATCGTCGGCTGGACCGTTTATTCACAAGCAAGGTAAGCGGCTTTCCGATTATGTTCCTGGTATTGCTCTTTGTCTTCTGGCTAACCATCACCGGGGCAAATTATCCGTCACAGCTTTTAAGTAAAGGACTGTTCCTGTTAGAAGACCAACTGGTATTATTCTTTCAAAATATAGGTGCCCCCACCGTAGTATATGAGATTCTTATATTTGGAATATATCGTGTCCTGGCATGGGTGGTGTCCGTCATGCTGCCGCCAATGGCAATTTTCTTCCCGATGTTTACCTTGTTAGAGGACTTTGGATATTTGCCAAGAGTCGCATTTAATCTGGACAGGTGTTTTAAAAAATGCCAGGCGTGCGGGAAACAGGCTTTGACTATGTGCATGGGATTTGGCGGCAACGCAGCCGGCATCATCGGCTGCCGCATCATCGATTCCCCAAGGGAACGTTTTATAGCCATGATCACTAATAATTTTGTTCCCTGCAATGGCAGGCTGCCGATCCTGATATCGGTAATCTCCATGTTTTTTGTAGGGAAGGTCACTGGTGTATTTTCATCTCTGCTGTCAGCAGTTATTTTAGCAGGCATGATTGTGCTTGGCATAGTGATGACCCTGGTAGTCTCTAAGTTATTATCCAGGACCATATTAAAAGGCATGCCATCTTCTTTTACCCTGGAACTGCCGCCTTACCGGAGACCACAGATCGGAAAGGTGATTGTGCGTTCGATTTTTGACCGGACACTCTTTGTATTGGCACGTGCGGTAGTGATTGCAGCACCTGCGGGACTGGTGATCTGGCTGATGGCAAATCTGTCCATTGGAGATATGACGATCTTAACCCATTGTACAAGAGCGCTGGATCCGTTTGCTAAGATGCTGGGCATGGATGGCGTTATACTGATTGCTTTTATACTGGGCCTGCCTGCAAATGAGATTGTAATTCCCATTATGATCATGACGTACATGGCACAGGGAAGCCTGATGGAAATAAATGACCTGGATGTATTAAAGCAGCTTCTCGTACAGAACGGATGGACCTGGGTAACGGCAGTCAGCACCATGCTGTTTACGCTGATGCACTGGCCCTGTTCCACAACGTGCCTCACCATACACAAGGAGACGCAGAGCATAAAGTGGACACTGGTTTCGGTGGTGGTGCCTGCAGTTGTGGGGATTGTGGTGTGCTTTGTGTTTACGTCGGTGGTAAGGGTGTTGGGGTTAGGGTGAATTTTGAGAGCAGTTGAGAGGAAGAGTGTTTCCTTTCGACTGCTTTTTTTAGCAGGAACATAATCCCGTTACCATCTGTCTCCAGAAACTTATACCGTATTTTTGGATACCATGAAGCAGTTTCCTGTCGATTGTACATATGAACCATGGTATACTTTTTATAGGTTAAGAAGGTTGAGACTAAGCTATGAAACTACAGCAACAGGGGGGCAGAAGCCTCGAGCTTCCCGATGGCTGTCTCCGTAATCTCAAAAAGCAAGACATTTTCCTTAAAGTACAAATCATCGTCTAAAAATCCTGCAACAAAAAATTTACTCCAACCATACATATTTCATGATTTTCTATTGAATTTACTAGAAATTTGCATTATAGTTTATATGCTTTATATTATTAAGGAGGCTTTTTATGGACAATTACGAATTAACCATTTTAATTGTTGAGGACGATGAAAGCATCAGAAATATACTGAAATCCTTCATCAAACAACATGGATATCATATAATAACTGCTAATGATGGGATTGACGGATACCATAAATTCATGGAGGTTTCTCCTGATTTAGTCATTTTAGACATCATGATGCCGGGAATGAATGGTTATGAATTATTGGGTAAAATCAGAGGCTTTTCCGATGTCCCCGTCATTCTGTTAACGGCATTGGGCAAAGAAAAAGACCAGACTCATGGCTTTGATTTAGAGGCGGATGATTATATCATAAAGCCTTTTTCCTATCCGATACTTATGAAAAGAATTGAAGCGATATTTAGAAGAAATAAGAAGAATATCACAGCAGATAAGAATGCGGCTCTGATTTACGGTGATTTGAGGCTTGAGACCGGGAGCGCTGAAATTTATTACAAAGAGGAACAAATTAAGTTCACACCGAAAGAATATGAACTGATCAAATTCATGCTGGAACATAAAAATCAAGTGTTCACACGCACGCATCTACTGGATATTCTATGGGGAGAAGACTATTATGGGAATGAAAAAGTTATCGATAACCACATCAAAAACATCCGAAAGAAATTGGATATGGAACTTATTGAAACGGTTTGGGGCATGGGTTATAAGATTGGTAACCCAAATCAGGAATCACTTAAGCATTAAATTGTTCCTTCAGCTTTTTTGTATCTTATCGATCACATGCGTTGTAATCGTGATGACGATACAACATTATTTGCCGATCCGTTATATTGATAAAATATTCGATGATTTAAACGAAGAATCAAATGAATTAGTCAAGACCTTAGAGAATGTCCCTGAATCGAATTTTGAAGATTTTATTAAGGAATTTTGCCTGAAAAATGGTACGGAAGCGCAACTTTATGATGATAAGAATAACGAAATTTACAATGTGGATTTCTCGAAGAGTATTCTGACGAAAGATGCCACCTTTGGTCAGGCGATCTCTTGGAAATTCTTGAATTCCAATAAGTTCTACCATCTGGATATCTCCATCTCCCACACGGGAGGAGTCGATATCGTAAACACGATCATAAGTTTGTATCCGCTGATTTGCGGAGTCATATTCGTTGCTTCTATGGTAATCGCCCTCATATATTCGAAATTTATTGCGAAACCCATTGTGGATATCAGTAAAATAGCGAAACGAATGACAGTCCTTGATATGACATGGCAATGCAATGTCAAGAGAACGGATGAAATCGGACTGCTCGCCAATAGCTTGAATAATATGTCGAGCCAACTCGCATCCACCCTTGAAGATTTGAAAACATCGAACACCATACTGCAGGACAAAATGGATGAAGAAAGGGAACAGATCTTGCAGCGTTCTAATTTGTTTATGGCGATTTCTCACGAATTAAAAACACCCCTCACCATATTAAAGGGGGAAACGGAAGGAATGTTACTAAATTTTGAGCCTTTCGATAACAGAGATAAATATTTGCTCCATTCGTTGCAAGTGATCGAAACGATGGAAAAATTAGTGCAGGATATTTTAACAACCGCTCAGCTTCAAACTCATGAAAAGCTGCTCCATCTATCTGTTTGTGATATTCGAAGTTTAGTCTTAGATGCAATCGAAAGAGAGCGGGATTTTGTTGAACTTAAGAAAATAAACCTACAACATAAGCTCCTTCCCGATCTCTACGTTACACTGGACAGAGAACTATTCAACAAGATCGTTCTCAATTTAATCAATAACGGTATCGTGCATTCCGAGGAGAATTCCAGTGTTCTCATTGAAATGAGCCGCTCCGACAATAAATGTGTTCTCACGATTGAAAATACGAATGCCCATATTCCCGAGAATGAAATCCATCAGATTTTTCAGCCGTTTTATCAAATTGATAAGTCGCGTTCCGGCACCGGGAACGGGATCGGCTTATACATCGTGAAAACATTTCTCGATGCGCTGGGGTTTGAATATGATATCATCAATCAGGAAAACAGTGTGCTGTTTACCATTATAATGCCCCTCACAGAAAGAGGAACTTCCTCTTAATTTATTAATATCTGATACGCTAATATGCTAATATGCATATATGCACCTCTGATCCCATACATTGACGAAGCTGATATTACCGGAATATTTATCAACCACCTATTTAGTATTCGAAATTAAATCTTCATGTGGTCCGGCTTCGTCGATAGAAGGACCACATTCTTTTTTACCGGCACCGATATGCTGGTATTATTCCCCTATTTGAGATAGTATGATCCCCAATATCTTATTTTTTGTTTTCAACTCCTTGTATTCCAGATCCTGATCATTTTCTTAAATCTTCCTTGTTCAGCTTTTAAAGTCCTGAAAAAATATTTGATTCCATACTTTTTCCATACTTTTTACTGGTATCTTTATCTTATCAAATAAAAAGGAGTTGATTTTTATGAATATTTTCAAACTGGCAATGAAATATTTATTACACAAGAAAAGCCGAACGTTTCTCATTATATTCACCTTTTTGATTGTGAATACGTTAATTTTTTCTATGCTATCCATTTACCATTCGGCGAACAATGCGATTTCTGAACTGGCACCCAAGGAACAAAATTATTTTTCCATCGTTTCAGAATATGATTACGATTCCGCAGCGGTGATATCGGAAGGCAGTACCATCAGCATGTTAACAGCACCATTTCCCATCACGCAGGGTGTTTTAGAGAAAATCACGGTAACGGAATCCATCAGCGAATACGCATACCAATATCAGTTAATGACACCTGCAGTTTCGGATTTAAATGGGAACCCCCTAAAAATGGTCAGCCCGGAAGCAACAAAAGACATTGAAGATTCCAGTTGGTTTTCTTATGTCCGCGGCGTCTCTGATTCTAAGCTGTTATATGATGACACCATAACGCTCATGGAAGGGAAGCATATCGAAAGTAACTCCCAGCTATCGGCGATCGTCAGTACGGAATACGCAAAACTGAATCGCTTAAGCGTTGGCGATAAATTGCGGTTAACTTCAGAAGGCAATTCCTCAGATGCTGCACTAACACCGGTCAACGTTGAGGTGACGATTATCGGGTTATTTGAGCCTAAATTCTTAAACACTGAAGACGAAGTGCAGCCGTATGAAGTGGCATCAAATGATATTTATATCGATTTTCAAACCGCTTCCGATTTAGATCCCTATGATTTCGGCACGACATACGCTAAATTTTATGTATCCGATGCTGGCGCACTCAGAGATGTCATAAAAGGCGTGAAAGACCTCGATATCAATTGGAATCACTATAGCTTAATCGATGGTTTTAATGAATCCGTGGTGGATAGTGACTCCATTAAAAATCTTGCATACTTATTTTTATTGCTGACGGGACTCACTATACTGATCGGTTTCTTTATCATTACACTGATCTTAACCTTACAGTCCAGAGAACGGATTTCGGAAGTGGGAATTTACTTGTCCCTCGGTGTTAATAAAGGACGGATCCTGATTCAGCATTTTGTCGAACTCCTGTTGCCGGCAATACTATCCTTGCTGCCAGCACCCTTTATCAGTGCTTTTCTTTTGAAGGCTCAGCATTATATACAAATAGGCGGCAATTCACCGCAACTACAGATTTCCGTTCTCGCAACCGTTCTTCTGATGAATTTATGTTTAATCATAATCGCCACTTATACATCCAGCTTCCGGCTCCTTAACGCGAGGCCCAGGGACATATTAGTTAAATTGAGTTAACAGGAGGAATCATTATGAACCCAATCAGACGCGCGTTTCTCTATTTCACACGCAAAACAACCCACAGTGCAATAATGGTCCTGATATTGGCTGCAATCTCCATTTTAATTTTGACTGTGCTCTCAACCACCGCTGCAGCGAACCATTATATTCAGCAGATAAAAAATAGTTTCAGCAAAAATATCACTCTGTCCACCTATCGTTCGACTGATGTTCTCACTCCCGAAAACATCTTGAAGATCGCTGATATGGATGACATCGTCAATTTCAATTGTCTATCCAACACCCTGCCCGCAAGATTGTTAAATCATGCTGAGAAACCATTAAATGTTTACACAAAAAAGGATACTCTGGTGAGCCCGGGCTTTGAACATGGGGGGACGATACGGAGCAACTCGTCCTCAGAACAGGATGAATTGTTCGCCGACGGGACATTTGAGCTGACCACCGGGAGACATCTTAATAAAAATGACAAATGGAAGGTATTGATTCATGGAAATTTAGCAGAATCTAACGGTTTATCCGTGGGAGATTGTATCGGGCTGGATTTTCCAAAGGAGATCGTTACAGACCTTTCCAGAGATTATGACACGGCAAATATGGATTTAAAACGAATCAATGTGGAAATCGCTGGTATATTTCAGACAGCACCATCGGTGAATGAAGCTGCCGGATTGCAATTATCCCATTTACTCTACGAGAATAACTGCTATATCGATATGAATACCTATTCTTCCTTTTTTGGATTAGAAGGGAGCACTTTTTTTCACAAAGTGACGTTTACGATTTCTAATTCTGCCGAGTTAGCCGATGTCGTTAACGTGATTCAAAATATGGAATGGATTGATTGGTCTAACTGCAGTATTTGGTCTGATATTAATGAATACGGTCCGACGATTGATGCACTTTCCTCTTTAAACGGTTTATTGAAAATAGGGCTTTTGCTTATTCTGCTCGTCTGCTTGTTGATATTAATCATCATCATCTCCTATGGGGTGAAGAGGCGCAAGAAGGAAATCGGCATTTTATTAGCCCTCGGCATCACTCCGAATTCCATCTTAATACAGCACATCACCGAGGCTCTGCTTTCCACCATTGCGGCAATCCTCTTATCCATAATTTTAAGCGGAGGCATCGTAAAGAGCGGGAGTGACTATTTGTTAAATACCACAGTAAATCAAACAACTGAAAACGGCTCCACAGCCCATAATGAACCAGGAACTTTGACGGCAAACTCCAGGCTTACACTTTCCCGTACCACAGTGTGGCGTGTCGCCCTTTTAGAATTTGCTTTAGTGACGTTATCAGTCATCGCCGTAAGTGTTCCATATATGCGTAAGAAGCCAAATGATCTCATTAAAATATAAATTTAGGAGGTATCTCTATGTTAGAACTCAAAAATATCAATTTCTCATATAATCGCAGCACCTTCGTGTTAAAGAATTTAAATGCAGCCTTTTATCCTGGAAAAGTTTATGCCATTATAGGCTCCTCTGGCTGTGGAAAAACCACATTGCTCTCCCTTTTAGGCGGATTGGACATTCCGGATGAGGGTACCATTTTCTTAAATGGCAGACCCATAAATGAAAAAGAGCTCCCGGATTATCGCCGGAAAGAAGTAGCCTTTATTTTTCAGAATTTCAACCTCATCGATTATCTCACCGCCGAAGAGAATTTAAATCTCGTTTCCACTTTGGATGCGCTTCCCGTATTGGAAAAGGTCGGGATCAACAAGAAATTGGCAAAACAAAACGTGCTAAAACTCTCCGGAGGTCAACAACAGCGTGTGGCAGTCGCCAGAGCGTTGATTTCTGATGCCTCTATCTTGTTGGCGGATGAACCCACCGGGAATCTGGACGAAGGGAATACAAGCGCCATCACAAAATTATTAGTCCACCATGCGCACCACCTTGAGGATAAGTGCGTGGTCATCGTTACCCATTCCATGGATGTAGCGAATCAGGCGGATGTGGTGTTGAGCCTTGAAGGCGGGGTGTTGAAGCAAATCAGATCAGGGAATATTCCCGGAGTGATGCTCTAAAATTTTCTGGTTTTTCGTGTAGCATTTTTAACTCCTCATAGGTGTTAAGAGTGAAAGGAGGGTTAGATGCATGGATCAACAATCGTTGCGTTTGGATGATTACACTGAAAAAGTGATTCAATATTATTCGGATATGGTATATCGTCTTGCCTTTGCGAGAACAGGAACAAAGCATGATGCTGATGATATTTTTCAAGAGGTCTTTTTTCGCTATGTGAAAAAGAAACCGGTATTCCAGGAGGAGGAACACCGAAAGGCTTGGCTCATTCGAGTTACAATAAATTGCTCAAATAACTTTTGGAGTTCTTTGTGGAATAAAAGGACACAGGAACTTAGTGATGAAATGTTATTTGAAACAAAAGAATCCATAAACCTATATTTTGAATTGCAACAATTACCACCCAAATATCGTGAAGTTATTCATCTGTTCTATTACGAAAATATGTCACTTGAAGAAATAAGCCTTGCTCTTAATAGAAAGAACTCAACCGTAAGAACTCAACTCACAAGGGCACGAGCTATGCTGAAAAAATTTATGAAGGAGGCAGATTATGTTTAGAGAACAATATAACCAACTCATTAATGAAGTTTGTCCGGATGAAAATTTACTGCATGATACTATTCGAAAAGCTAAGAAAATTGAAAGAAAATCGCGCATTATAGTTTATTCATTCCGTAAGCCAGCAATAGCATTAGTATCAATTTGTCTTTGCTTATCACTCGCATTGCCAGCTTTAGCTGCTACGGTAGAACCGATATATGAGCTCATGTATATGGTTTCTCCAGCCATTGCACAGTTTTTTATTCCTGTTCAAAAATCCGATGAAGATAATGGTGTGAAAATGGAGGTTGTATCAGCCTACATCCATGATAATACGGCAGAAATATATATAACTCTGCAAGATTTAACGGGAAATCGCATTGATGAAACAACAGATCTTTTTAACAGCTACTCTATAAACCGCCCATTTGACAGCCAGGCACATTGCGAACGTGTCGGATATGACGAAAGCACAAGGACAGCTACATTTTTAATTACCATAGATGAATGGGGCAGTAAAGATATTGCAGGAGATAAAATAACTTTTTCTGTAACGCAGTTTTTAAGTAACAAACAAATATTTAACGATATTGAAATACCTTTATCTCTTTCATCAATCGAAATTGCAAAAGAAACACAAATTGTTTCAAATATCACAGGTGGTGGAGGAGTCAATTATAATGAATTTGATGAAGAAAATCCGGTTGCTTTAATTCCTTCTTTACCTATGAGAGAATTTCCTGTGGATGGAATCGATATGACGGGTATAGGATATATTGATGGGAAGCTTCACATACAAACGGCGGTTACTGATAGTTTAGAAAAGGATAATCACGGCTTCTTTTACTTAAAAGATAGCAATGGCAAAAAAATTAATTACAGCTATAATTTTTATTTTATAAATCAATCCGAGCAACCAGGGCGAATTGACTATTGTAACTATGTTTTCGATATCCCTCAAAGTGAAATTGCAAGCTACACCTTATATGGAGATTTTGTGATTTCCGGTACTATAACGAAAGGAAACTGGAAAGTTACATTTCCTTTACAATACCAAAGAGAATGAGCAATATGCTTATGGCTAAAACTCAACCACCGATGCCAGCTTATAACGGTTACCGTGCCGGCATCAACGGTGATAACGTGTATCAGTCTGTGGGTTGAAATCACATAACCTTATATGCACAATCCGCATCAAAGTCCGCAGTAATATTTACCTGCCCCCAGTCACACATGGCATCCAGTACAGGCATCAGAGATTTTCCTTTAACAGACAGACTGTATTCTACTTTGGGTGGGATTTGTGGATATTCAACACGATTAAGCAGTCCATTAGCTTCTAATTCTTTTAATTGAACGCTTAGGGTTTTATAAGTAATTTTTCCGATTTTACGCTGTAATTCGTTATATCGGATAGGCTGATGCTCTGATATGGTATATAGAATAAGCATCTTCCATTTACCTCCAATTACAAAAAGGGTATAGCGAAAGGGAAATTGCTGTGCATCCAGGCACGGCGATTTTTTTTCATTCATAATACTTTCCTCCAAGATAGTATGTGTCAAAAAAGTGCATACTTGTCAACGTTGCACTTACATTATATGATAGCTATAACAAAATTGTAAAGGAGATATTATTATGTCAAATATTGTATTGTTAAAAGGAAGTCCAAGAAGAAATGGTAATTCTGATATACTGGCGGATGCGTTTATTAAAGGAGCGGAAGCTGCGGGGCATCGCATAACCCAATTTTCGATCATTGATACCAAGGTAAAGGGGTGTCTTGCCTGTGATTATTGCTTGCGTAATGGCGGAAAGTGTATTCAAAAGGACGGTATGCAGGAGATTTATGAGGCTCTGGCTGATGCCGACACCATCGTATTTGCCACGCCAGTATATTATTACAGCTTCAGCACACAAATCAAAGCTATTATTGACCGCTTTTACGCTACTAATTTTAAGCCGATTCCGGTATCGTCTGCCGTGCTATTAACTACGCTTGAAGAAGCGGATTCTCATGCAAATGTACTTGTGGACAATTTTCACACAATCATAAATGCTCTGGGTTGGGAGGATAAAGGAGTAGTCGTTGCTGGTCTGGTAAAAAATAAGGGCGATATTATAGGCAATCCTGCACTGCTGAAAGCGGAAGAACTCGGTAAAAATTTGTGATGAATTGCTTGAGTTTTACGGTTAAGGAAGCACGCTGGCACTCCGCGGAGACAGTGTCCGGCGGGCTTCGTATTCAAAATGGGGGAAAAGAAAAATGCATTCATTGAAACTTTGGTGTGACAAGAGCAATCTAGTGAAATGAAAGAACTCAGAAAATCATCCAGGGTTAGTTGAAACTGTAGGCTGGCGCGTTTACGATACATAAATCGTAAAGCGCCAGCCCCAATTTTTTATTTCAGTGACTCAAGTATCAGATCTTTTTCTCCCATTTCAACACAGATAACAGTATCGATCGGATGGAAATCAGACTCATTTTCAGAGATATCAAACATCCAGCAAGAGTCCCCTTCACAGCTTTTAACACAGCTGCCGGTAACCGGTTTGCCGCTGTGAAGCAGATAAGCTTTTTCAATGGTATTGGCAATATTGTTCAGTAACAGTTTCTTTACAGGCTTTTTCAAGTGAATGTATAAACGGTAATCTTTGCCGGTAAAGATCACATTGTCCATTTCATAGACATAATGAGGAACAGGCTTTGTTGCATAAACACTGTCTCCACTGCATTTTAGATATTCCGCTATACAATCAAGGATGCGGCAGCTTTCTTCGGGAATACTTCCGTCAGATTTTGGACCGATATTCAGCAGGTAATTACCGCCGCGGCTGTTGATTCTAAGCATTAAGTGTATGATCTGCTCCGGGTTTTTCCAATTATGATCATGTTTACTATAAGCAAAAGTATCATTTAGAGTGGCTGGAACCTCCCAATCTCCGTGAAATGGAAGTGACGGGATTGCATTGTCACCTGTTGTCATATAATCACCAATCTGGTTGCCAATTCTGCCGCTGACTATGCAGTTAGGCTGTATGGATTTAATCAGGTCATAAATCTCCTGACTTTCTTCTTTTGTACATCCCATTGGAGTATCCAGCCAGAGCATGTGGACATCACCGTAGCCGGTAAGCAGTTCTTTAATTTGAGGGAGGCATTTCTCATCCAAATAACGGCGAAAGTTCTTTCCGCTGTTATCTTTCTTGTGTATATATCCGTCGGGATGATGCCAGTCCTGGGCCTGAGAGTAATAAAGGCAGAATTTCACATCATACTTGCGGCAGGCTTCTCCCAGTTCCGCCACGATATCACGTCCAAAAGGCGTTGCATCTACAACATTATAGGAAGAGCAATGTGAGTGATAAAGTGCAAATCCATCGTGATGCTTTGCAGTAAATGTCAGGTATTTCATCCCCCAGTCCCGTGCCTTGCGGACATATTCATCGGCATTGAATTTTACCGGGTTGAATTGGGCTGCCAGTTTTTCATATTCGGGAATAGGGATATCCAGATCGTTCATAATCCATTCTGCAATATTATCTGTCACTTGTCCGTTGTATTCTCCTGCTAAGATGGAATATAGTCCCCAGTGGATAAACATTCCGTATTTCGCTTCCTTAAACCATTTCTGTTTTGTATCATACATAGCGGCATCTCCTTTGATTTTTTGTGCTTGCATAAGTAGAACTTTTATTTTTTCATGTTAACATACCAATATTATAAGATTGACATCAGGAAAAAGGCAATATAATATTATAATGAAAGGATGTGATTTTTTGACTTTTCCGGATGTCATTACAAAAGTTATCCACTGCGTATATTACCGCAATAACCAAGACTGGGACTATCCTGTAAATATCTATCCCTATAATACCCTTTATCTTGTTTTGGATGGTGATGGTGAAATTCTTATTGGTGACCATATGATCCGTCTGCTGCCGGAACATGCTTATTTAATACCGCCAAACACACAGTTTTCCTGTAAGTGCAGTCATTATATAGAAAAGATATATATTGATTTACACGCGGAACTGCTGCCAGGACTGGATATTTTTGGTGCCTTGAATGGGATTGCTTCTGTGTCCCTTGCCAGGGATGAGATTCTGGCTGTGATCAGCCGCAGCAGCAATCCAATTTCCTCTGGGGACAACCCGGCATTTATTATTTTGGAACCCAATTCTTTCTGCGATAAGCTCTGGTATGATGCTTTTTTGTTAAAGCTTCTTTCACTCCTGATACCGGAGAACTGGACATCTCCAGATAGTCAGATCATGCGCCATCGGGCGATTTTAGATGATATTGATGTCAATCTTTCAGCAGCATTGCGGATGAGCGAAATCGCCGATAGACACGGCTGGCATCCTTCCACTCTCAGCAGGGCATTTCAAAAGGATTTCGGCTGCAGCATCAAAACATATGTGGAAAAACTGCTTTCCGCCCGACTCCGCCAGGAACTGGTAACCACTGATAAAACCATTAAAGAATTGGCAGCGCAGTATCAATTTTGTGATGCTTACTATTTGTCTGCTTTTTTTAAGCGGCAAGAGGGAGTTTCGCCAAGGGAATACAGGCTTGTTAATAGGAGAATAGAACTGCATACAGATGTATTGAAAGGTCAGATTCATGAAGCGAATGATTGTTAATGTTTCAGTTAATGGATATCAAAGCGGTCAAAATGTGTGTTTATAATGTAAGAAATATGTACCTATAGATGTTTGAGTCTGGTAATGGAAAATGGTATTAAAATATTCATACCTTAAATACTACTTCTTAATACATAGATTAATTTTTTGAAAATTATTATGCTAAAATGACAGACGATACTATTTATAACATACTACAGACTTGTTAAAGTAATAAGTAGTAGTCTATCAGAAAATGGATCAATATGGATCCAAAAAATTGTAGCATTTAAATTGAACAGAAATTATCTAACAAAAAGGAGAATGAGGTATGAAAAGAAAAATAATAACAGTAGTTTTATCTCTGACATTGGTAACAACCATATTTTCAGGTTCAGCAGCTTCTGCATCTGCTAGTGCAAAATCTGATTACCAGATGGATACCGTATCAGAAAGATATGTGGAGGCAGGAAATACAATTCAGTTTTTAGGGTATAACAATCGGGTTTGGCTTACAATTGACTATAGTAACAATTCCATGAAAGCCACGGCATCTGGTGTTAATTCAAACGGAGCATTTGGTTATTCCAGGTACGTAGATGTTGAATACTATGATAAAAATGATAATCTGGTATTTCGTGAGTCAATACTTGGAGTATCCAATGGACAAGCTCTTGCAAAGAAGATCAATAGTCAACCCTATCAGAAAGGTGCATATTTTGTAATTAATCATCAGGAACAGTATACACGCTTTAAAATATCCAGAAATGTACTCGGGGGCTATAATTTTTCAAACGGCAGTCCTATAGATGCAAGCAAAGGACGTTTTTATATTGGAGGAGATTATTTAGAGTATACAGCAGAAAAAAAATCAGTTCTTTTGACGGAATTGCAGGATGCTGTTCAGGAGGCGAAACAATATAAGGCGCAAGATTATACACCTACCAGTTTTAACCGGTTGCACAACGCAATAGAAATGGCGGAAAAAGAAATGGCCGCCGGAACAACAAACGCTAATTTAAAAGACTTAAAAGCGTTAATTGCAGAAATGACCGGTAAATTAGAACAAAGTAATACCATTATTTTACAAGGACATTATAACTATAACCAGGTAACCATTAAATTTGATTATGCAAACAAAAAATTGATAACAAGTTATAATAATGGGGTGCCTCATCCGGGATTTGGAAATAATCTTTACTGTAGTGTATACGTTTTAGGTAAAGATGGTAATATGAAGGTAAGTGTAGCTTTAAAAGGAAATGAAGAAAACCGGAAAATAGCAAATGCACTGAATAATCTGCAAATAGAAAAGGGCGATAAAATTATGCTCTTACATGAAGAGTCTGCATCACGCTTAAAAGTTCTGGGGACTGTTCAGAATGTATCAAAAGATTATCGCTATAAACGACTGTCAATTTTTACAGTTGGTAATGAAAATCTGATTTTTGACGGTGAAGGTAAGTCTGCAGAGTTTGCAGAATTGTCTAATTAAAATTATTAGAAATTTAAAATACACATACAGAATACTGCTTAAACTCAAGGCTTATCAGCAATAACTTAGGTTTTGTGAGTTTGATTTACTACTAATTTACCACTTAGGAAAGAGCTTTGATATGACAATATGATTAAGCACATAGAAAATATATGCTGAAAGCAAAAACCGTAGATTATATGTAACTCACTAATTAGTAATACATAATCTACGGTTTCTCTTTTGGGAATTATAACTCACTAATATTTTCCCATGATACCACCACCTTTTTTTAGTCATCCTCAATATATTTCTTTCGCAAATTAATTACCTATTTATAAATTCTAATATTTTACCGTTAATATAATCTGGTTTGCTTACAGGGAGCAGATGGGACGCCCCATCAACTATTTGTAAGTCTAAATTACTGATTATACTTTTTGCACGCTTGGCTGCTTTGTGTATAGAAAATGCAAATTCCTTTTCTCCAAACATAACAAGAACAGGCATTTTTAAATTTGATAAATGCTCTTTTTTTAACCATTTAGGAAAACTGGCATTTGAGTTCATATTCATTACTGAAATTGTAAATTGCTTAATTAAGCTATCAGGAAGTGGTTTTTCCTTTTCATTTGCCCACCCAATATAAGTTTCTACATTTTTTCTTGTTGGACTGAATCCCATTTTCATTATTTTTATCAAAAACGAATTGTACATTTTTGCAAAAGTTTGTACGGGACTTAAAAGTATTAATCTTAGTACATTTTCTGGGTAAAAGCCGGCATAATTGGCAACATTCCAACCGCCTATTGAAAGTCCACAAAGGTAAACTTTGTCTAATCCTAATCCAGTTAAGGTTTCATCTAGCCATTTAGCGTTATCATATGTCGTTTTCATTTTCTTTCTCAAAATGCTTTTAGAAGATTCGCCAATCAAATCTATTGCATATACTCTGTAATATTTACTCCAAAATGGTATGTTCTTATACCAAATAGGTGAGCCACAACTTGCCGCATGGAGTAATACTAATGGTGGATTTCCCCCATCTCCACTACATATCACATGGCTTTGACCAAAAGATGTAGGAATATATCGCTCAATGTAAGGAACAGAGAATAGATTAAGTGATGACTCATATGCCTCAAAATATTCTATTTGACTTTCTATTGTCCGAAAATTTAAGCCTTTTTCCATATCTATTCTCCTGTTTCCTTTTGGTACCGCTCTATCAAAATAGTAAAATGCTCAGTGAGTAACTCGGAAATAGTATCATCTTCCCAATGATAATAAGAGCTAGCAAGTGCTGTAGCTATACCATGCACATAAATCCATTGTTTCATATGAAAATTTCTAGCCTCATCATAACTCATTCCAAATTTCTCCATGAGTGCTTGAATGGCAATAGATGCGGGTTGATCAATATCCTGCTCCATTTCTTCAAAAGAGCGTTTCCTCATAAACAAATAATGAAACATTTCCTGTTCTTCTTTTGCAAAACATATATATCCAATGGCAGATGCCTTATATGGAGAATATCGTTTCTTTTTGATTTCATTCTCTATGTATGTTTTATAAGTCTTTTGAATTTCTATTTTTATTGCTTCTTTTACTTCATTCATCCCAAGGAATGATAGATAAATTGGCTGTGTTGAACAATTTAGTTTTTTCGTTAAACTTTTTGTATTAATAGCATCCATTCCACCTTTACGAAAAATAGCTAGTGATGCATTAAGAATTTTATCTCTTGATATTATTTTTTTTGCTGGCATATGTACTCTCCTTTGAACAATTTATTTATCAATAATATGTTTTATTTTATATTTTATTTTTCTTTATGTCAAGAAATATAACAAGCCAAAGCTATCTGATCCCGTAAAAACAGCAGCAGGAAAAGATATCAGGTCAAAAACACATCATATTCAGTCAAAAATTAACAATATTATAACGAAATATTCGATAATTTTACTTTTTCCCTGAAATAAGCAATTTCCAGTCAATTATGTTAAATTTACTTTCATATGTAAGATTGATATAATTTATAAGTAGCATTGTTAGCAATCATAGGCAGAACGACTAAACAATTAAGGTATATAAATCCTATGAATCGTAAATTTTTACAGGGAAAAAGGAGAAATGATAATGAAAAAGAAACAATTCACAAAGCGATTGCTTTCTGGTTTTGTGGCAATATGTATGTTGATTACCGTTCCCTCCTGGACGGCTTTCGCAGCCAGTGAGGAAACAAAAGTAGCATGGACAGCAGATGAGAAATCGGATAACTATCCTGCAGAAAGTATGGAAACAGAAGCAAAATGGATAACAGGTGGAAATTCTGATGCCGCTGAAACAGCAAGCGCAGAAATTGATGCTGCTGGAACAACAAGCAAAGATTCTGATGCCGCAGAAACAACAATGACAGAATCAGATGCTGCAACAGCACCCACAGAATCAGATGAAACTAATAAATCAGCAGGTTTGGAATCTGGTGCCGATCCAACAGCGAGTAAGGAATCTGACGCCAATTGGGCAGCAGTAGAAGAAACAGATTCTGCAGTTGTCTATAGCGGAAACTGGATTACGACCAATGAGGGCGGTCAGAGCAGTGGTCATGCCAAGCAGACCAACTCTGCCGGAGCTACGGCATCCTTTACCTTTCAGGGAACGGGGGTTCGCTGGATTAGCCAGGTAGATCCTACCTATACAACTCCAGCCAAGGTTTACCTGGATGGAAAATTAATGAAAACCGTCAGTTCTTTCGATGCAGATACAAACTATTACCAGAGAGTAATTTATTCCCTGGTTGGAATACCGGACGCCCAACACACGTTAAAGATTGAGTGTCAGGGCTCCACGTACATTGAAGTAGATGGATTTGCATTTACTACGGATACATCATCGGTACAGGCAGATAAAATAGAAGTATCACCTGCTTCTTTATCACTCCGTAAGGGAGATACCCAGCAGATGAAAGTATCTGCTAAAAGCGGAATTTCCGATATTTATGGGGCTGAAGCGGCATTTGCCAGTGAGAATGAAGCAATAGCCACGGTTGATGAAAGTGGACTGGTTACAGGAAAAGACACCGGATCCACCTTTATCACGGTAGCTGTCAATGGTCTTGAACCGGTAAAAGTTCCTGTGGAAATAGCTGTGGAAGCACAGATGAGGCGTGTGATTGACAATGAACATCCACTTATCATTCACCATATGCAGCGTGAATTTAACAGCAACTTACCGGGAACGATACAGGGCGGTCACAATGTGAAGGACTTTTGGGATAACTTGCCGGAGAGAACAAAGCCCTATCAGGCACTTGTAATTCATGGCGGTTACTATATGAACAATAATTATGTAGTGCGGGGGCTGACACAGGAACAGTTCTACCGTCAGCAGGCGGATCTGTGCAATACCTATAACATCCCGTTTTTCCTTATGATAGGTAACTCTTATACCTCTGATGTTATGTCGGATGCTTTGGTAGAGGAATTTTTCCAAACATATCCTACTTTTTTAGGAGTTTCTTATTCTGAGTGCCATATGAAAAACTATGCTGACGATGTTGCAAATAAGCTTGAAATCTGCAACCGGTACGGAGGATACATATGGTATGCGGATCAGGTTCTTTCGGCACAATTCACAAATATGCTGAACACGGATACTTTTGTGCAGGCTGCCAGGAAGTACAGTAAGAATCTGATATTAATGCACAAGACCTCCACTCCCAATTCCGGCAATATGGGAACAAATGCATCAGAAGGAGTTATAGAAGGAGCATGGCTGTCCGGTCTTGCCGATAACTGGGGAACCCTTACGGATTCCTGGATGTGGTATATCGACGGTTATTGGAAGCTGTATGGAGGACAGGGAGGCGGTATTGCCTCAGGCGGTGCAGAAGAGTGCCGCGGTCCATTTGCTATGCCGGATCAGTTGTTTGCCTATCGTATGATTCAGGAGGGACTCAGCGGAGCTACCGTGTTTAGTTTTGAACATCCGGTTGGAGCCGAAGGCGTGCGCAATACATTATCTTCTACCTATACGGATATTGTGGACAAAGCAACACAATTTTTGCTGGATGCAAAGATACCTGACCGAAATGAGGTGGCTGCCAAAACCAAAGTGGCAATCACTACAGAAAAAGGGCAGGTCAGCAGTATATTGAATACGGCACCTATCTATAATACCCTTTATGGTGATACCGGCGCAGGGGGTGCCTATAAGTCCATGGTTACCAAATCCACCGGACGGTATGGAACCATTCCGGTTATTCCATCTCTTGTTACAAACGAGTTTAAGACGAAATACGAAGGGAAGATGGATTTTATAAACAACGATAACAGTAAAGCTTTGAATAGTACCCAGAAAGTACTGGAATACTTTGATAACCGTTATCCGGAGACCTACACGGGGAATGGCTATGCAGAAAAACTTGACAATCAGTGGTTTACTTACAATAGTCTCTGGGAGACGGAAGGGAATCAAAACGTTTCTCTGGCACTGGATCATGGTTTTGCCGATTCCGTGGATATCAGCTATGATAACTTCACTTATCTGGTAATCACGGATCAAGCGGACAAAACCAGTGTAAAATTCAACAACTTTTTGCTGGACAAGGACGATGTATGGAACGGCTATAAAAATATTAACGATCCAAACGGAACCGTACATTGGGATACAGATAATAACAGTATGTGGCCCAATTATATCTGGAGAAGTGTCATTCCAAATGAATTCCGCCTGGATGAAACGAATCGAAATGCGTCAATTACAATCCATGGCTTAAAAGAGGAACCCAGGATTGTGGTAACTGACGGGATGTATGACGATTATCATAAGAAAAACCAGTATACGATCTCGGATGGGGAATGGGACGGTTCAACCGGAACTTATACCTTCCAGATCAGCGCAAACGGATGGGTTGAGTTTGATGTGCTTCCCAAAACGGCTGGAGTTGTCCAGGAAACGGATCTTACTTTAACCAATGACAGCGCTGTGGACTTTGCTGGTTTGTCAGAAGAATCCCCGCGTATTGAAACAGCAGATGGTTCCATCACAGGAATTACCCTGAACATGATGGAAGACTTTGATTTTGGACAGTCTTTCACCCTGAATGCAAATGTATGGCCCACAGATACTGCTAATAAGCAGGTAACGTGGAGCAGTTCTGCCTGGGGCGTGGCTACCGTGGCAGGCGGCAAAGTAATTGCCAGGCATCCGGGTACGGCTGTTATTACGGCTGAGACAGCAAACGGAATTAAGAAATCAGTCAGGGTAACCGTAAAAGACCTGCCCACAAAGGTGACCGGGGTTAAATTTTATAAAGCTCAAAATGGTATTACAGGTTCTGTTTCTCCTTCCGATGTGAGGGTAAAGGTTGACGGCACCGTGGCTTTAATCGCAGATACCATTCCTGCTATGGCAGTAAACCGTAAGCTTATTTATAAAGTGGAGGATCCCACGTTGGCTAGTGTAACACCGGAGGGTGTTGTAAAAGGATTGAAAACCGGTCAGACCACTGTGACAGCTACCTCGGTGGACGGAGGCTTTACAGACACTTGTAAACTCTTTGTGGATGCAAAGGCAGTACAGTCCAATCCCGTCACGGCTCTTTCCATCAGTGTTACGGAAGCAGTCATGAATATGGGGGAAGGAATGGATATCACTACGGCAACGGTACCTGAGAATGCCTCCCTGCAAAGAGTCGTATGGTCCACAGAAGACGGGCAGATTGCCGAAATCAGTGATGACGGTATCGTTGGAAGGGCTATGATTTTGGCGAAGGGTCCTGGTACCACCACCATTCACGGATATACAGAGGATGGCGGCAGGGAGGCAGTCATTAAGGTAACGGTTCTTGAGCCGGAAGTAGCGGTAGACAAAACGGACCTGAAGAAAAACATTGATGCAGCAGAAGTTTTAAAAGCCAATCCGTTAACCGATTTGGTTCCCGCCATTAAAGAAAAATTTGAAACAGCCCTGTCAAATGCATGGGAAATTTATAACGACGCCGCTGACAGCTATACACAGCAGGATGTGAATGATGCCGCTTCAGTATTGGTTTCCCGCACGCAAGAGCTTTCTCTTGCAGCCAACCGGGAAGGGTTGAAAGCTGCGATGGAAGAGGCAGACCGCATTATAAAATCCGATGAATACGTTCATGACGAGATGCTAGAGGCATATACAGCACTGCGCGACGAGGCAGCCAGCCTTCTTGCAGGACCAACAGTGGCAGACACCGAATACAGCAAGACGATGACAGCATTATCAGAGGCAAAAGAAAAGCTAACCAGAAAGCCTGTGCTTTCATTGGAGTTAACTGCCCTTGAACAGCAAATTTCCCTTGCAGAACAGGTAGATCTCAATCGATATCTGGATTTGCCTGAAAAAAAGGAGTTTTCAAATTTATTATTGGCAGGGAAAATTCTCCTTGAAAATGCAAAGAAACCAGGCACTGCTGTTAACCAGACGGAAATAGACAAGGCAGCAGACAGTCTGAGTAAAGCACGGTTAAATCTTAAACTGAAGCCTTCCAAGACTTCGCTTGAAGCATTACTGAAAAAAGCAGCTACTATAAATCTTTCTAATTATACAGAGGCATCTGCTTCCAGTTTGAAAGCAGCTGTCAATGGGGCAAAAGCGGTGATGGATCATGCACTGGCACAAGAGCAGGATGTGAAAAATGCTGAAAAAGCCCTTAGCCAGGCTATGAGTAATTTAGTTCTTAAAGAAAGTGAAGAAAAGGCAAAAATAAAAGATTTAAAGGTTAATGTAAAAGCCACGCTATCATCCTATAAGACAATAAAGCTGACATGGAAAAAAGTGAGCGGAGTGGACGGCTATCAGGTACAGCGGCGTTCCGGTTCAAAATGGATTACCGTCAAAGACCTGAAAAATACTTACTCCAGCTTCAGCTTTACCAAGGGCAGTCTGGGCAAGTCCTATACACTTCGGGTTCTGGGATATAAATCCTTTCGTGACGGCAGGGCATATACCCAGGGCAATGCCGTAACCAAGAAGGCGATTCCTCAAAAGGCTGCAGTTAAATCCACCAATCGTTCCTCAACTTCAATCAAGCTGAGCTGGAAGAAGATAAACGGCGTTAACGGATATGTAGTAATGCAGAAAAATGGAAGCAGATGGAAAACTCTTCTTGATACAAAGAGTTCCAGGACAACATCCTATCTGGTGACCAACCTGACCCCGGGAAAGAACTATACCTTTGCAGTAAAAGTTTATAAAAAGGACAGCAAAAACAAAAACATCTATGGTGAATATTCGTCATTGAAGATAAAAGCCGTACCGGCAGCGCCAAGAAGCATCAGCGCAAAAGTGTCTAAGGGAAAGGTGAATATTCAGTGGAAGAAACAGACCGATGTGAGCGGCTACCGGATTCAAAGAAAGCATGGAAGCAAGTGGATTACACTTTCATCAAAGATCGGCGCAAAAGCAACAAGCTATACGGATGGGAAAGTAAAAAAAGGCAGTAAATATGCTTATCGCATCCAATCCTATAAGACAGGGAAAGGAAAAGTTTACAGCGCCAGCAGCAAGGAAATTACAGTAACAGCTAAATAATGAAAAAGAAAGCTCTGTGGATACTCATCAGTTTTGTGTATCCGCAGAGCTTTCTTTGTATGAATAAAATCATATTTTGAGGATGTGATTTTATATCGTTATACAATTTTGGTTTTGCCGGGAAAGGGACGCTTTGTAACATCTACAAAGCGTCTTTTTCCAACAACATCTAAATTTAACACAATATATAAAAATATTAGCAGTACATATAAAAATATTATATGTAAATTGCTGTCTGATTTCTTTATACTGATTACATCTTGATCGAAGAGATAAAAAATTAAGGAGGAAGAAAACATGAAAAGAAAGGCAGTAATGAGGATTTTTGCTTTCAGTGCAGTGACAGTGATGGTGATGGGGGCGATGGCAGGATGCGGTACACGGGGCGGCAGTGCAGCCAAAACGGATGATACGACGAAAGAATCCGGCACTGAGGCTGGCAAAGAGACCGGCGCAAAGGCTGATGGAGAAACTGATGCGGCTGGCGGGGAGACTAATACAGCAGCTGGCGGTGAAGAGGTAATGATTGGCTCAGCAATTTATAAGTTCGATGATACCTTTATGACCGGTGTCAGGACAGCTATGACCGATCAGGCGAAAGCAGCCGGCGCAGAACTGGAATTGGTGGATTCCCAGAATAAGCAGCCTACCCAGAATGAGCAGGTAGATACTTTTATTACAAAAGGGGTTACGGCACTGGCAATTAATCCGGTTGATAGAACTGCGGCAGCTCCAATTATTGAAAAGGCAAAAGCGCAGAGTTGCAAGCGGCAGGTCTTCCAGTTGTATTTCTGAACCGCGAGCCGGAAGAAGCAGATATGCAGAGCTATGATAAAGTCTGGTATGTAGGTGCGAAAGCAGAACAGTCCGGTCAGCTCTCCGGTGAAATTATTGCAGATTATTTCAAAGCACATCCGGACGCTGACAAAAACGGTGACGGTACCATCCAGTACGTTATGCTTCAGGGAGAGCCTGGGCATCAGGATGCAACTCTGCGTACAGAATATTCAATCAAAGCAATTGAAGAGGGTGGCTTCAAAACAGAAAAGCTGGCAGCCGATACTGCAATGTGGGATAAAGCAAAAGCAACCGATTTGATGAAAGCGTTTATTACAGGTCAGGGATTGGATAAAATTGAGGCTGTTATTGCAAACAATGACGATATGGCATTAGGAGCTGTAGAGGCGTTAAAGGCAGAAGGTTACAACAAGGGCGATGCAGCGAAATACATACCGGTTGTTGGCGTGGATGCTACCGCACCGGCACTGGAAGCAATGAAAGACGGTTCATTGTTAGGTACGGTATTGAACGATGCCGACAATCAGGGAAAAGCGACGATCAATGTGGCTAAAGCAGCGGTTGAGGGCAAAGAAATTAATGAAGAAAATGTTGGTTATCCCGTAACAGACGGCAAGTATATCTGGATTGATTATGTAAAAGTTACGTCTGACAATTATCAGGATTATATGAAATAAAATAAGGCACAGAACAGGATAGGGTGAAAAATATTTCACCCTTTCTGGCAGAAAGGGGAATGGACGCATGGGAGAAACCATATTGGAAATGAAAAATATCACAAAGGTGTTCCCTGGTGTTAAGGCGCTGGATAATGTTAGCATTACCGTTAAAAAAGGAAGCGTACATGCTTTGATGGGTGAAAACGGAGCTGGAAAATCCACACTTATGAAGTGCCTGTTTGGAATTTACCATGAGGATGGTGGAGAGATTATCCTGGACGGTAAGCCGGAAAAAATCATGAGTTCAAAGCAGGCTCTGGATCTGGGAGTTTCAATGATCCATCAGGAACTGCATCCCATCCGGTTCCGTCCGGTTATGGAAAATATCTGGCTTGGACGATTTCCAAAAAAATGGATCGTGGTTGATAAAAAGAATATGATCCAAAAAACAAAAGAACTTTTTGAAGAAGTTGATTTGGATGTGGACCCGGAAGCATTGGCAGGAACGCTGTCCGCATCAAGTCTGCAGCTTGTTGAGATTGCAAAAGCGGTAAGCTATCATTCTAAAATTATTATTATGGATGAGCCGACTTCTTCGCTGACAGAAAATGAAACACAGCATCTGTTTAAAATTATCCGCCAACTGCAGGCAAAAGGCTGTGCAATTATTTATATCTCCCACAAAATGGAGGAAATTTTAAAAATTTCGGACGAAGTGACGATTATGAGAGATGGGCAGTATGTTGGAACCTGGGATGCAAAGGAACTGACAACGGATTTAATTATCAGCAGAATGGTTGGAAGAAATATGACCAACCGTTTTCCACCCAAAGAATATACACCATCTGATGAGATTGTATTAAAAGTTGATAGTTTGAGTTCCCCGCTGCCAAAATCATTCCAGAATGTAAGTTTTGGACTGCGAAAAGGGGAAATTCTGGGAATCGGAGGCTTGGTGGGCGCTCAAAGAACAGAAGTTGTGGAGGCGATTTTTGGACTGAGGGAAATCGCAGCAGGAACGCTGGCCAAGAATGGAAAGATTATGAAAATTAACTCACCGAGGGATGCAATCAAAGAAAAGATTGCGCTTCTCACTGAAGAGCGAAGAGCCACAGGAATATTTGGGATACTATCTGTTTTAGATAATACGGTAATTGCAAATCAGAAAAAGTATGCTCATTTCGGAGTGCTGAGAAACAGTGAAAGGCACAGAGATGCACAGAGATCAAATGCTGAACTGAAAACCAAGACCCCGAATATGGAAGAAGCCATTCAGAATCTGTCGGGAGGAAACCAGCAGAAGGTGCTGCTGGCAAGATGGCTTTTGACAGATCCTGATATCCTGATTCTGGATGAGCCTACCAGAGGGATTGATGTTGGTGCGAAGTATGAGATTTATACCATTATGCATAAGCTGGCTGGAGAAGGAAAATCCATAATTATGATTTCATCGGAAATGCCGGAGCTGTTGGGAATGTCTGACCGTATCATGGTGATGTGTGAAGGGCGTGTGACAGGGATATTAAGTTCCGGGGAAGCCGATTCTGTTAGTGTTATGAATTGTGCTACCAAATTTATGAAGTAAAGGTAATGAAAATAGGGATGAAAGAGAGGTAATAGAGATGCAGAAATCGGAAAAAATGGTTGCCCGCCAGCCTTTTGCAGTCACATTTATTATGATAGGTGCTTTTTTGCTTATCGCAAGTTTTATTACATACTGGGTCTTGGATCCGGCGGTATTTTATGATCTTTACCTGTACATAGCGCTTGTTGGGGCGGCTGCTCTGGGGTATGGTTTAAACCAGCGCTTTGCAAAAAGATTCAAAGGAACAGATGTGGAGCTGTCGCCAAAAACAGCAAAAAGATTTATTACAAATAACGCTATAATGATAGCACTATTGCTTTTGGTTGTCGTTATTATGATTATACAGCCGCGATTTATGAAACTGCAGGTATTGCTGGATATTCTGACGCAGTCATCAACAAAGATGATTGTTGCTCTGGGAATTTGTTTTACACTTCTGATTGCCGGAACAGATCTTTCGGCAGGGCGGATGGTAGGGCTGTCGGCAGTCATATCCACATCCATGCTTCAGACTGCGGAATATGCAAACAGATTTTTTCCGGATCTCCCTTATATGTCGGTAGTAATTCCCATTCTGCTGGCAATCGTGGGATGTGTTTTGTTCGGTATATTAAATGGTTTTTTGGTGGCTAAATTTGACATGCATCCATTTATTGCAACGCTTGCTGTTCAGGTTATTGTGTATGGAGCTTGTTCACTCTATTTTGATATGGCGCCTAATAAGTCACAGCCTATCGGCGGCGTCCGTGAAGACTTTGTATTTCTGGGGCAGAAGAAGCTCTTAGAGATCGGAGGATTTCCGGGCATATCAATCCTGGTTCCCATAGCAATTGGATTTGTAATTTTGATCTGGTTTATACTGAACAAAACAGAATTCGGGAAAAATGTGTACGCCATCGGCGGAAATCGTGAGGCAGCAATTGTATCAGGTGTAAATGTATTCAAAACCATTATGGGAATCTTTATATTGGCATCTGCACTATATGGAGTTGCCGGAGTACTTGAGGCGGCGCGGACAGCCGGAGCCACCAACCAGTATGGCAACGGATATGAGCTGGATGCTATCGCAGCCTGTGTTGTGGGAGGCGTTTCCCTTAACGGAGGAATAGGTAAAGTGAGCGGAATTGTAAGCGGTGTATTGATTTTTTCCGTAATCCAATATGGCTTACAGTTCATAGCAGTAAGTCCAATGTGGCAGCAGGTAATTAAGGGAATCATCATTGCGGTTGCAGTTGCCATAGACCTGACCAAGTACAGAAAAAAATAAGATATTTATGATAGAAATAGAATCCGGCATATTAAAAAGCTTGTATGGATACAAGTTATTTTGAGCTGGATTCTATTTTGCTGGAATCTGCTATGCGGTGGATTACTACAGATACGTTCTGGTGAAGAAAGGGGAATTTATGGCATTTTACAGAGTTTTACTGGCGGATGACGAGGAAGAGATCAGGGAAGGTATATTATGCCGGGTAGATTGGAACGCTCTGGGGTTTGAAGTTGTTGCTTTGGCTGAGAATGGAATGGATGCATTGGAAATGCTGGAAAAAGAGACGCCGGATGTTATTATGACAGATATCAGAATGCCATTTCTGGATGGTCTGGAATTAATTGAGAAGGTTATGGAGATATGTCCTACAATAAAAATTATCCTTTTCTCTGGTTTTGATGACTTTGAGTATGCACAGAAGGCAATTCGTCTGAGTGTGGAGGCATATATGCTTAAGCCCATGGCTACAGCTCAAATCGAAGAGAACCTGATGAATTTAAAAAAGAAAATGGATGCAGAAAGAGAAGAACGGCAAAATGTGGAAGAATTAAAGTTAAACTATCTGAAAAGTCTGCCCGTTATGAAGGAGCAGTTCCTGATCGGATGGGTGGAAGGCCGGATTCAGGAAGAAGATATTTTAAGAAAAGCAAAACAATACCAGATTGAATTACAGAAGACCTGGAGAACGGTTGTATTGCTGAAGCTGAGCAAGTCTCTTGCAAAAAATTCGGACAGAGAGGATGCATCAGGTGCTTCCGGGGAACTGCAGCTGATTGCGATTAAGAAGACTGCAGAATCCTTTTTAGGAAGATTTCATCATATACACAGTTTTATTTATCTGGATTATATCGTGGTAATTACGGAATTAGCATGGGATTCCCAAATAACCATGCTGATCAATGAGGCTAATGAAGTATGCAAGGCGGGCAAGAATTTTACCGGAAGGATTGTAACCGCAGGAATAGGTGGCATTTACAAAAACCCGGATGCAGTGAGAGTATCTTACCGTGAAGCTTACAATGCATTAGAATACAGTACCCTCCTTGCAAAAGAAGGTGCTTATACGATTTATATTAAAGATATTGATCCGGATCATACCATAAAATTGATCCCAAACCAGGGGAATGAACAAATGCTGCTGCGGGCAATTAAACTAGAGGACAGAAATGGCATTGAGGAAAAAATAGACATGTTTTTTTCCGAATTGGAAGGGTCCTGTCTGCCTTTTTACCAGTATCAGATCCACATACTGAAGATTCTGGCATCCGTGCTTGAAATTGCCAGTACCTATCAGCTTAATTCGTCCGAATTATTTATGGAGGGAATGGATATCAGCGATGTTCTTAAGATGCATTCGCTGGAAGAGATTAAAAAGTGGATGACACATATCTGTTATCATATCAGCGAAAATATCCAGCAGGAGCAGATGGATTCACGCAAACACATTGTAAAAAAAGCCAAAGACCTGGTGGAGGGCTTCTATTCCGATGATACATTATCAGCAGAAAAAATATGTAAAGAGCTTCATGTCAGTACGGCTTATTTTTCAACCGTTTTTAAAAAAGAAGAGAAAATGAACTTTATAACCTATTTAACGGAGGTAAGACTTAAGCATGCCGTTAGGCTTTTGGAAACTACATCGGATAAAACATATTTGATTGCAGCAAAAGTGGGGTATGCAGAACCTAATTATTTTAGTTACGTTTTTAAAAAAAAATACGGAGTGCCTCCGACCAAGTTCAGAAGAGGCCTGGATGGTGACAATTGAGGGGACAGATTAGTGAAAGTAATAAAAAACATATGGAAAAGTATAAAGGGAATCTACTACAGAAAAAGCTTGCAGTTTATTTTATCCATTACATTTACCCTCGCTTCTTTATCCGTAATGCTGAGCGTTACAATTGGGTTTAGCAGCAGGTATATCAAGTCAACGGAAAAATTGGTATTGGAAAATAATAAAATTATTCTGGAACAGGTGAATTTAAATCTGGATGATTATCTGCATAATATGATGAGCATATCAAATGCTGTCTATTACAATATTCTTAAAAATATTGATTTGGAAACAGAAAAACAGAGTAATATAGCCGAAAAAATGAAGCTGTTATACGATGCCAATGCCAGTTATCTGGTCAGCATTTCCCTCTTGTCTAATGAGGGGGAAATCATAGCTGCACAGCCATTTTCCCGAATGAAACCCAATGCTACACCAAAGGAGGAAGAGTGGTTTGTCAGAGCTACACAGGAGATAGAAAATGTACATTTTTCTGTCCCTCATGTGGAAAATATTTTTGTGGATTCAGATAATATTTACCACTGGGTCATATCGCTTAGCAGGTATGTGGAGTTAATCCGGGGCGGTCAGGTAGAACACGGTGTATTGTTGGTAGATATGAATTTTACCGGGATTGAAAAAAGCTGTAAAGATGTGGATTTGGGAGAATCGGGATATGTCTATATAGTAGACCGGGACGGAGAAATCATTTACCATCCCAATCTGCAGTTAATCTATGGAAATATTATCAAAGAAAATAACAAAAAGGCAGCATCTTATTCTGATGGTAGCCATTTAGAAAATTTCATCGGCGGATCCAGGGTTGTTACGGTTAAAACTATGGGGTATACCGGATGGAAAATTATCGGGGTTGCTCCAAGATCTGATATCACAAGCCTGTATCAGAAAAACAGTAACTTTTTCTGGTTCATCGCAATTCTAGCCAGCATCATTCTTGTATTAATCAACATGTTCCTGTCTTCAAGAGTTACCAATCCCATTAAACAGCTTGAAAAATCGGTGAGAGAGCTGGAGAGAAAAAATATGGAAGGGGACGTTCTGGTTTCCGGTACCTATGAGATCCGCCATCTTGGAAAGACACTGCAGTCCATGGCTATCAATATGAGGAAGCTCATGCAGGATATTGTCACAGAACAGGAGAGCAAAAGAAAGAGTGAAATGGATGTATTGCAGTCTCAGATTAACCCCCATTTTTTATACAATGCCCTGGATTCTGTCATTGAGATGATAGAAAGTAAACGTTACGAAGGAGCAGTTACCATGATTACAGCTCTGGCACATTTATTTCGTATCAGCTTAAGTAAGGGAAAGAATATTATTCCGGTAGAGTCTGAATTGGAACACGTGAGAAACTATCTGATCATTCAGAAAATGCGGTATAAAAATAAATTCGAGTATAAAATAATCATGGAAGACCAGGTCCGTCAATATTCCACGATTAAGCTGATTGTACAGCCCCTAGTGGAAAATGCTATTTATCATGCGATGGAATACATGTATGGGGACGGCAGGCTTTTAATACGGGCTTACCAAAAGGAAGACCGGTTGTATATAGAGGTAGAAGACAATGGACTGGGAATGCCCGGGGAACAAATTGAAGCTTTACTGCAGGGAAAACTGAAAAATTCAAGGAGTAAGGGATCTGGAATTGGGTTTTCCAACATTCAGGAGAGAATCAGACTTTACTACGGGGAGGAATATGGAATTGCCGTCTTCAGTGAACCGGACGAAGGAACGCTGCTGCGCATATGCCTTCCGGTAATCCCTATTTGGAGTATAGATGAGGTGAAGGAAAAATGAGTAGCAAAAAGATATATATGCTGATTTTAGGTTGCAGCGGGATCATCTGCGCTTTTATATTTTTATTTACGGGACGGGATATGGGAGCGAAGGAAGTATGCCAAATCTCCTGTATTTACCGGGGTTCTCCCGAAGAATACAGCTATTCAGCCCTGAAACAGGGGATTGATCAGGCTGCAAAGGATTTTGGAGTGACGATTACAGCCCAGTATCTGAATAATACAGGGGATTCACAGGCACAGATCAATCTGATTCAAAAAGAAGTGGAAAATAAAACGGATGCGGTGATCATAGAGCCGGTAAACAGTCCTGACGTGTGTGAGAAGCTAAAGGAGATTAAGGCAGTTATTCCGGTGGTTCTGGCAAACACCGGAATTGATCAATATGATGGGCTGCCCCAGATTTCCTGTGACAGTTATCGCCTGGGAAAAGAACTGGCGCTGAAAATACTGGAGAATGGGCGAAAAGGGGATAAGGTTCTCCTGGCGGGTGAGCTGTCGGATTTCCAGGATATAGACAATCAGTATCAGGGAGTTGTGGATGCACTAGAGGGAGCGTGTCAGACAGAGGTGTTGAAACTTCCTTCGGAACGGTCCCAAAAAGAAAAGAAACTGGAAGAGCGGCTGGCATCGGGGGATATTGGAACAGTTGTTGTATTCAATGGAGCAGAACTGGAACTGATGGGGAAACTGAAAAGAAACTTTCTGCATATACAGCCTGTCCACGTCTATGGCACCGGGAAAAGCAATGAGGTCATAGCAGATATAGAAGATGGCCTGGTTGAGGGGGTTGGGATCACAAATGAATACAGTGTAGGTTATCTCAGCGTCCAAAAGGCAGTTTTTCCAAAAAGTGAAGGGAAGGATATAAAGATAGCTATAATTGACCAAAGCAATATGTATGATAAAGAAAACCAGAGGCTGCTTTTTACACTGGTACAATGAGGAGGCAAAGCCATGAATAAATTAAAAATTTCCACAGCCATATGCATGCTGCTGATTCCAGTCGTTGCACTGGTCATTGTTATAAGGCTCAGGGATACTGCGGTTATAAAAGTGGAGGATCCGGTAAAAATTGGTGTAGTGATCTATCGTGGGGATGATGCTTTCATCTCTTCCTTAGCCGTTTCTTTGGACAAAGAAGCGAAAGCTGTAGAAGAGGAAGTAGGGAGAAAAATCATTCTCAATATTGCAGATGCGAAGAACAGCCAGGGCAGTGAAAATGCCCAGGTAGATGCATTTATCAGCGGAAAATATGATGTTATCTGCGTAAACATGGTGGACAGGACCGTAGCCTCTTCCATTATCAACAAAGCAAAGGAGGCAGACATACCGGTAGTTTTCTTCAATCGGGAACCGGTAGAGGAAGATCTTATGATCTGGGATAAGACCTTTTATGTGGGAACGGACGCCAAAGAGGCCGGAACAATGGAAGGACAGATCGTTGCCGATGCTTATCTTGAGAATCCCGATAAAATAGATAAAAACAGGGATGGGAAAATTCAATATGTGATCATGGAAGGAGAGGAAGTTCATCAGGATTCTCTAATCCGCACGGAATATTCGTGCAAGACAATTGCAGGTGCAGGAATCGAGATGCAGCGCCTAGCACGGGGAGTGGGAAACTGGATGCGTTCTCCGGCATATGAGCAAATGCTCTTGTGGATTGACGAATTTGGGGATTCTATCGAGGTTGTGATCAGCAATAATGATGAAATGGCGATGGGGATCATTGAGGCATTAAAAGAACAGGATATGTTAAAAGACGGTCCCCTTATAGCAGGGATTGACGGAGGAAAGGATGCCATAGAAGAAATCCGAAACGGAAACATGGCCGGAACCGTAGTGAATGATGCGGACGGGCAGGCTTATACGATCATTAAAATTGCCTGGGCGATGGCGGAAGGAAAAGATCCCGAAGATGAGGTGCCGGAATTACAAGGTAAATATGCATATATACCCCATTATACCATAACCAAAAAAGATCTTGGCTAGATTGTAGAGCTTGTGATAAGAAAAATAGTAAGAGACAGGAAAAAATGTATAAATCAGAAAGGATTAACAGGAAAAAAATAGAAATATATATAAAAAAATCTTAGACTGACAGAAAAATATTGTATGTAAAATATTGGGAAATACCGATATACTAATTACAGCAATTAACATCCGTACAGCATAATTTTTCTTATAAGGCACGGTATTAGCCACGTGGCAGTACATCATAAAAGGCAGGGATACGAATGGAGAAGAGAAGAGTAAGCAAAGCTAAAAAGGCAGGAAAAAGACCGGTGAAGCCG
>OBXO01000435.1_pt1 | contig 34317 bp, 51 predicted proteins | sample 1501431 | NCBI WGS metagenome assembly OBXO01 (sample SAMEA2580163, study PRJEB22360) | human gut metagenome | biome: human gut; feature: human-associated habitat; material: faeces | place: Denmark | collected 2008/2010 | reverse complement strand
CTTATGCAAGTTTTATTTTATTCACCTAGATGACTTATCAAAAAACTATTTTATTCTGTAATACATATCTCTAGGTAACGCATCCTTAACCCAGATAACTTGTCCAGCCTTTCTGTTTTGACAAACAATCGGCTCTGCTGCCTCATGCATTTCACCTAATAACCATCCATAAAGCTTTTTATAACCAAAAGCCACTAACGCATCTTCGTATGATAGACCTATCAAATGCTGGTCCCTTGTGTTTTCAAATGATTGTTTATCTAGCTCAACACAGTCTAGAATATAAACATCGCCTACAATTCTATTCATTCCGCTTTCGATAATTACCACATTCTCATTTTGTTTTTTGGTTCTACAACCTCGTACTTCCATCTTTTTCTTACCTTGGACAATTAAATTTGCCCAAGGTTGCTTTACTATTAGCCCATCCAAACCTTATACCACCTTCCAAAGAACTATTTTACTACTCTAATTCATCTATTTCTTTTTCTGTTAAATCAGTTTCTCCATCTATTCTTGAACCACATACTGGACAAAAGTCAACTTCTTCAACTTCATCCAATATATATATTTTAAAAACAGTTTCACATTTACCACATCTATGGATGCCATCATTAAACCAATCTCTCATGTTATCCCTCCAAAGAATTATTTTATTGATTGAATTTAGCTTTTAATATTTGTTATACTCAAGTTAACGATTAGATGATTCTTACTATGCTCAAGGTGTGGTATTATAAAAAATCAAGACCATTTATATATTGGTATCCCTATAAAGCAAAGGAGTTTGGAAATGTTGGGTGTATTAAAGCACTATAAATTTCATATTAAGATAATTGCATTTACTATTTTCGTATTAATTGTTATGTTTTACAGGTCATCTTTTGAGATTAATAGAGAGATTCATGCATTGTTATTTAACAGACATGATTTAACAATTCCGCCTCTACCTGTCAAAGTCACTGTAGATGGGATTGCTGAACCTAATTTCTTCGTCTCTTCTGATTTCTATGGCAACATCGAAATCGTAGATATGTCTACAAATCAAGTACTCTTCGAAGGCTCCAACAAAGACTGGCCAGTACCTACTCGTTCCTTTAGAAGTACTATAACTTCAGGAGATGAGATTTTTTTTAAAAACAATATATTCTTCGAAAACCTACTTATCTATTTTGGGGATACATTCGAAGAAATTACAGGTAATAACTCTGGGAATCCTTATGTTATTGCAGGTCCAGCAGATAACGTAAAGCATGCTAAGTTAATATACTTATTACTAGAATAGAAGGACATTTTGACAACACTTTATTAGGGATAAGAATAAAGCAATTAGTTATTTCTTAGCTCGAAACTCACTGTTTTAATCAGTGAGTTTTTTAGTTTCTCACCCAAACAAACTTAGATTCTACTTGCTAATCAGCGCTTCTATATTCTTAAGCCTTACTTCCACCGTTCCATTCGGATTAGTAATGATTTCTACAGCATCGGGATCATTAAGTATTTGAACAGGTAATTTAATTTCAATGCCAGTATTTGTTTTCAACTTGTGAGTGGTATATTTCTTACCTACTTTATAAGCTTGTTGTAATTCAATAGCCTCTTCTGTTATACCTTGCTCTTCAAGTGTATCCATACAAACGTTTATGATTTCTTCCCTATCACCAAATGTATCATGTAGTACATCCTCTATCATGATGCTACTTGTACTCTCAATGCTTTTAGCCAGGTTACTTTTAGCAAAAGAAAGGGCTTCTATCTTATTCTCAAAGTTTTCCTCAATAGCTTCTGCAATAACCTTTTCTACAACGTTGATTTTCTGTTTTGTAGAAAGTGGTGCTGTACAGCCTAATAATGTGTGCACATATTTCTCTTTATGAATATTTAGCAAAAGGATATTTAGTGTTTCTAAGTTGATAATAGCTGCCTCTTGAATTTTGCTAGTGCTCTCAGGAAATATACTCTTATGCTTTATGATTTGATTACTCTCTATACTGTGATCCATTGCATGAGTGTATGCTTCTTTATAGTTCAGTTTAATAAATGCCACATATGGTACTGCATCACGTTCAAATTGAGTAACAATCAAGTCACCACTTGGAATGTTTTCAAATGTTTGTAGGTATGCAAAAAATTGCTGAGCCATATCACATGAAAAACTATAAAAATCTTTAATACCACTTTTAATAACCTCTAGCCATGGCGAGCTGTCTTCAAACACCGCTTTAGCCATGCTATGATTTTCAAATAGACCTACTACATAACTTGTAATATAAGCCTCTGTATCATCTGTTAAGGTTAAGCACTCTTTAGATAACAGTGGTCTATCTAATGACGTATCTAATGTATGCATAATTACTTTTTTAAACATAATACTCATTTTTATCCTCCGTTCTGGTACCGACATTAATGCCGGCACCAACAAAATATTTTTATTTATTGCTCGTACTTAACATAGCCGGTATAAGCATAGCCCATAAGCATACTGCTGACCCTGTTATTAAAATCCCTATGCTTACTGCTATTGCTGTTCCTAACCAAGCACAAGCAAATATTTTCCATACATCCTTACTTTCCATTTAATCCTCCCAAAAGTTACTTTGTTTCTTCTATTTCCCAATCACAAGGATCTTCATCTCCTATTCTGCATTCATCAAACTCTTCACTATACATATAACAGCCATCACAACATCTGGTATATTTGCTACACTCATTCTTAATAAGTTCTAATGCTTTTTTTAATTCTTCGCTCATCTTAACCCCTCATTCCTTAAAAATTCACTTTGTTTCATCCAGTAGCTCTGGATGTTCATGTATGTTTCCTATGACCTCAACCATGTACAGATAATTTTCTATACAGCATAGGTTCCAGTAGATCTCCCACAATGAAATGAAGTTGTCATTAAAGCAACCTTCAAACGCACTTCCACAACATTCTTCATCTTTATCCATAAATTCTTGTATCCTGTCGTAATCTACATCATCATCTATTGCTATACCAAATGCTCCACATTCAAAAACAATAATCCCTATTTGACCATTAAACCTAACGATGTCGCCTTCATAGATAAGCTTTTCATTTTTGTCTCTTAATCCTACTGACGACATATAGGTTATAAAGTGTATATTGAATAAAGGATGATGTTGTTCTTTGTATTCCATTGTTTTACTATGACTATTCCATCCTCTAATTTTAGGTACCATCCTAGTCCCTCCGTTTAATAAAAAATTGATTTTATTACTTTATTTGAACTTTTCTTTAAACCACCGTATAATTTATCTATCAGCTCTGCAAAGCTGAAATACTAAAGAAAGGCAGTGTCTTATGAAATACAGTGAACAACATGAGCAAATTGCAAAAGAATTATGCCTCATGCTCTTAGAAAAAAATTGTTTTGCTTCTTCAGCTTCATTTGAAACTAATGATGAATATAATCAGTATGTTGCAAACGAAGTTGGTGCAATGTATCAAACTATTTTAACTAAAGTATGTGAACATGCTAACTCTAATTAATAGTTCTATACTTTAGTAATGTATCCGCTAAATTACTAATAGCTTTCAATGTCTCTGGAATAGCTGCAACTACTTCTGGGGACATTGTTTTGTTCTTCATCTCTTTTTGCACCCATACACAACTTTCATTAATTGTTTCCTGAATATTTTCTTTTACTTCTTTCACTTCTACACCTCCAAAAGTTAATTTGTCTTATCAAGAATGCCTTTAATTTCTTCTATGCATTGCTTGACTTTAGCTGTCCTTGCTTCAATTAAATCCTCGTACCCACGCTCTGCAAATAATTGCATTCCATTAAGTACTCCCTCTATTGAATCTAGATATACTCCTAATCAAGTCCTTATCTAATGCCTTCATATGCCACCTCCATCAATAGATTAGGTTATTACCTTTTTGTAATAAGCTTTCTTAGCTTCTTAAACCATCTTTTTAATCGACTTTCTTTTTTCTTCGCCTGGATTCTGTTCAATCTACCTCTGTATAATTCACTGACTCTGCGTGCTCCATATTTATATCTCAACACGCTTCTTTCTATTTTTCTTGTTGTACTAATGATGTTTCATCCTCTCTTGTCTTATAGCTCTATTTGCCCCGGCATAAGTTCCATAAGCTTTCTCATATCACAAACAGCTCTATAGTACTTATTGCTTCCCTGTATGCTATCTATTTCTATTAACCCAAGCTTTTTAAGCTTCTTTATGTATCTAGATGTATTACCTTTTGCAATGCCAGTCTCTTTTACCAACTGTGCAGCTGTATAAGGCTTTGTAAGCAGTACAAGTACAATCCTATATTCAGTTGCTTTTAGCTTCATATCTGCTAAATAGCTGTAATAACGCTTGTCCATTTATGTCTCCCTCTTTGTTAGTCTGTTTTGACTATTCCTTTAGTCTATACAGACTGTTCTTTAACTAACTCTTGGCATAAGCCATTAATAACCTTTATCCCTTGTAAGGTACATTCTCCATTAGTGCACCATTTGCACTGGTTGCTGTTGCAATTTATAATAGCCATTTGCTTCCTCCTCTTATGCTAGTTCGAATTTTAATTGCTTTGTAGGTACATATCCGTTACCCTTTAAAGCTCTTCTTACTGTCTTAGCTGCAATAAAGTTGTCGCGGGCTGCCGATACAATACTTGGATAAATTTCTATTACTTCTCCTGTTTCGGCATCAATTTGTTTTACCCTAATTGGTTCTGTGCTATATGTAGTTTTCATAGATTATCTCCTAACAAATTGTTAGCTGTTTATACCCTGTTTCCTTTTCTGCTTTTATTGGTTTAACAGCTCTTTCTCTCTTTTCCACTTGAAGGTTCGTGCAATACTTAGATGCATAGACATGCATTGCCACTTCTTCAATGGAGTCATGCTTATTCCAAAGCTTTACGGTCGATTTAATTTTTTCATAAGTTTCTCTATTTGATGTTTTTTTGATATGGTTCTCAACTAATCTTGTCCATTCATCTTTTGTAAGCTTATGCCCATTCATTAAATAATAAATCGTTCGTGCTCCTACTTGTTCCTTGCATCCTAATGTTAAGTCCATTTTAATCACTCCAATAATGATACTTGTTTACCAAAGTCTCGATCTCTTTGTTCAGCTACCTTATCTCTCACGCTTTCTTCTGGCATCTTAATTCTTCTTGCCTGCTCTTTAAGTTTGCTTATGACCCTTTCATCGTATGGCAACTCATCTATATCGCAATTCGATGTGAGGATTGTTATTTTTTTATTGGTGCCTCTATTTTCTATAATTCGAGTGAGTATCTTATTATCTGAATCGCTTGCGTTACCTACTCCAATTTCATCTAAGATAAGTACGGGAATATGGCATATTTCTTCTAGTATTTGATACTCACTATACTCCGAATCCTCTCTGTAACTTTCTTTGACTTTACTTAATAGATCTAGGCATCTTACAAACTTTACATCCTTGCCATAGGATGCCATAATGGCATTTCCAATACTTATCGCTAGCCTTGTTTTGCCACTTCCTTTAGTGTGGCTATGTAGATATAAACCTTCTCCACGCTCAGCATTTTCTTCAAAATGAGTGAGATAAGCTATAGCTGCCTCTTTTGCGTTACAGGCTAAGATTGCATCATTTTTTTTGTCATACAAACTGCAATCAAAAGAATTTACTGTAAACATTTTAAAGCGTTCGGGTATATTAGCATTAATGTATCGTGCCTTATTTACTCTATCCTGTACACATTTACAGATGCTTGCAGACTCATTTTCGTTGGCACTATTTAAGATGACACCATTCCCATCACATACCCCATATGGGCACTTAGAAATTGGTATGCCTGCTCGCTCTAGCCTTAAGTTCTTCTGCTGTACATCCTCTTTCTTCAAGGATTGTCTGTGCTGCTGTGTTTTCATCTTGGCCCTTAATACTCTCTGTACTAATGGATTTTCTAGAAGGTCTGCTGTCATTGCTTGCATTTTTCTTTCCCCCTTTTAGAGACGCTCTAAATTCTAGATTCTTAATTTTAAACTGGTCTATGGTGTAGCACATATTTGCTACGCAATCATTCAGTATCCCTGCTGCATAATTCCATGTCTTTTGTTTAGAGACAGTTTCACAAATGATATAGCATATAAGTTCTTGACTAATGCCATCTTCTATAAAACTAATAATCATATTGCGAACATGTGCTGGTATCAATTTGCAAAAGTTTTGTTCGTAGCACTCAAAGGGATCTACATACATACCTAAATACTTATTGGTATATATATTTGGTATTGGTGTGTGATTTTCCACATTTGCATTTGCGTTTTTCTCGTCTTTGCATTTGTGATTTTTCACAAATGCATTTGTGTTATCTCCACTTTGCATTTGTGGTTCACCATCATCTTTTGAAATAAGTTCTTTTATGGATTGGGCTTCTACCACTTGCATAAATTCATCTAACTTCTCATAGTTAATGGTGTACCATAATGTCCTGTCTACTCTTGATTTGTTGTAATTACCGACTAATAAAATCTCCAGTTTCCTTAACTTTTCTAAAGATTTTCTTACTGCATCTTTCTTTAAAAAAGGAATCTTTTTATGCCATTCTTCAATGGAGTTATATGTCCAGAATCTACCCTCTTTTAAGTTCCTGCCTTCTTCCTTGTTCTTTACTATCCAATAATGAATTTGCTGTAGTACAATTGCCTCATTAAGGCCTACTGCTGTTGCAAAATCAATGTCAATAGTTATAGGTTTTCTGTTAAATAACACCTTGCTCATAAGCCATCTCCCTTAATGCATGAATTTGAAATGTTGCCGTTGAGAAACTTAACTGTGCCTCACATTCCTCAACAAGCATTTCATAGAGCACCGAGTCTGTATAAGCACTGTACACTTTAGGATTTGATGCAATCTTTTGATTGGCTATTTTTATTGCTTGATTATGTAAGTTCAAAGCTTATCCCCCTTTTATCTATAAGTTGTAAAAACCTACTAGAATAGCACACAATGGTATACTTGCTACCAATGCGCCTCCTAATAACGCTCCTGATACAACACTTAAAATGTATATAAAGCTATTAAGCTCTTGAGCAATAAAATTAACAATTGCGTTTGTTTTACTATTCACTTTTCATTTCTCCCTTTGACTTAAGTGCAAAACCGTGCTATACTTAAGTCATCTCTAAAAGTATTTTTTAATTGAAAGCCTTTTCAATGTTCCCGCATTGAAGGGGCTTTTTCATTTGCATAAAACTCAGTCCCATACATGCACTAGCAAGTTCACTAATCTCCTTAAGTGCCATACTCCACTGTTCCTGTTCATGGGAGTCTATTTGACCATCACAAGCAATTTCTATCATGGTATCCTTGACTCGGTTTATGTCTGTATGTTCTTTTTGCAAAAGTAATACCGAGTTACCTAAGTCACGCCTTTCTATTGGAGGAAGTACTATCCTTCCTATGCCTGTGCATTGCTGTAAATATAAATATCCAAGTAGAGGATCATCATAAACATCCACAATTTTTTCTATAGTTTTCATAGAAGGAATGTCTTTTCCATTTTCCCATCTACTTAATGTAGCACTATCAGCTACACCAATCTGAAAACAAGCTTCTTCCTGTGTAAGTCTTTTCTTTTTTCTCGCCATCATTAGTTCGACAGCAAATAAATTTGTTTGCATATTTTCACTCCTAACTTGTTTGTTAAAATCATTTTTTAATATAAATTTGATTTATAGAATCATTCTTTCGACTTTGATGCTGTGCTAAAATGAACTTATAGAATAACCTGTATCATTCTAAAACATCAGAAATCATCCTAACCCCTATGTAAATTGCTATTGTCCCATTTTAGCTTTGACTTGTTCAGGTATGGGTGACACAAACATCCAAATAGGGATGCCTTTATAGTCAGAATCATACCAACTTATAAACTCTTGAAGAGTTTCTATGCCTAAGTCTTTTAAATCATTAGCGTAATGCTCTTTAACGTAAGCCCACGCCTGATCTCTTTTAGTTATGTATTCTTGATGATTAGCTACGCCAATCTTTTTATAATATTGCTCTATTGTCATAATACCTCCTATTACAAAACACAAGTTTGAGTTTCTTGTACTTTTAAGTTAAAAAAATATTCAACTGGTCTATTTAGTATTGAAGAAATCTTTAACATTACAGATAATTTAGGCTCAGTTGTTCCATTTTCTATGTACATATATGTACTCTTACTACTATAACCTAGTTTGCGTGCCATATCTTCATACGAAAGATTTAATTGTAATCTAGCCTCTTTTAAACGATCACTATAAATTAATTTGTTATACATATAACCTCCTTGAGTTCAACTTTCTTGTACAAATATATAATATCCAATTTTCTTGAACTTGTCAACTACAAATTTGATTTTCTTGAACATAGTCCAATTTAAATGAACTTTATGTTAAAATACATACGGAGGTGTGAGATGAATATAGGTATAAAAATTAAAAAAATAAGAACAGAAAATGGGATTACACAAACAGAACTTGCTAAAGTATTAGGAGTAGGAAAAACTACCATTTCAAATTATGAAACAGGATATAGTACACCAGATGCATCTATATTAAAAAGACTTTCTGATTATTTTAATGTGTCTACAGACTTTTTTTTAGATAGAATAAATCAAAGTGATAATTCCCCTAAAAAGTTACAAGAATATAATGATTTTATAGAAAATGTAAAAATTCAATTTATGGATGCGTCTGAAAAAGATAGAGATGCTATTTATAGAAAAATTAGCGAACTATATTGGGATGCTAAAGAAAAACAAAACCAATCTGATAAATGATCCATTTTTACAAAAGACAACGGGGTAATATAATAGTATGAAACATGTAATAGACTTAGTAAGGGAACTAGTTCATAAACATGGTACTAGTAATCCTATGGATTTAGCTAAATATGAAGATGTTCACATAGAATTTGACTCTTATGAGGAAACAAAAGGATACTTTATTAAAATCGGCAATATAAAATATATTGTCATTAACCAATTACTCAATGAATTTCTTATGCTGTTTGTTATAGCGCATGAACTAGGACATGCGCTTATGCATCATAATAATTTTTGTGTGATGAAATATGAAAAAGGTGTTTATTTGACCCAGTCACATAATACTTTTATAAGTAACTGTATATATGAAAAAGAAGCCAATTTATTTGCTGTATATCTTCTCAAAGATTATTTTGAAGCTTATCGAGCAGATTTACCAAATGAACTAATTGAAATCATTGATTCTTATACATTATCAAAAATATATAAAAACAATATCTAAATTGAAATATACATAAACGAGCACTAGCTCTATTATTTTTAACCATAAGACGAACATATGTTCCTAGAAAGGGGATTTTTTATGAAAGCAGCTCTTTATATACGTGTAAGTACACATCACCAGATTGATAAAGATTCATTGCCTTTCCAAAGACAAGAATTAATAAATTATGCGCAGTACGCTTTAAACATTAGTTCATATGAGGTATTTGAAGATGCAGGGTATTCTGCCAAAAATACAGATCGTCCAGCTTTTCAAAAAATGTTTGAGAGACTACGTGCTGGAGAATTTTCACACTTAATAGTTTGGAAAATAGATAGGATCAGTAGAAATCTAAGGGACTTTAGTGAGATGTATGACGAGCTAAAGCAGCATAATGTTACATTTATAAGTAAAAATGAGCAGTTTGACACCTCTTCTGCTATGGGTGAAGCCATGCTGAAAATTATTTTAGTGTTTGCAGAGCTGGAACGAAAGCTGACAGCCGAAAGAGTATCATCTATTATGCTTTCTAGAGCCGAAAAAGGACTCTGGAACGGCGCAAACTGTCCTCTTGGTTATATTATACCTAATGATGCTAAATTCCCTGTAGTGGACGTAAATGAGGCTAAAATCATAAAGTATATATTTAATGCCTATGAGCAAACACGTTCAGCTCTGCAAGTTATGAAACTTTTAAATCAAAATAAGTTAAAAACAAAACGTGGAGGCGAATGGACAAGCAAAACAGTAGTCGATATTATCAGGAACCCTTTTTATAAGGGAACATATCGCTATAATTATCGTGAAACTGCACGTGGAAAAATAAAACCAGAGTCAGAATGGATTGTTATCGAAAATAATCACCCTGCTATTATTTCTAGCGAACAATGGAATAAATGTAACTTGATTATGGATACTAACGCCGAAAGAAATACTGCTGAGTTTAGGGGGAATGTACACACTCACATATTTAGTAATATTTTAAAATGTGCAGAATGTGGGCGTCCTTTCATTGCAGGAAAAGACAGAGCCAGGAAAGATGGGTATGCCCCTTCTAAATATAGATGCCAAAATAGAATGCGTGGAATGGGCTGTAAATCTAAGATGGGGAACGATGACAAGATTGCTGCATTTGTTTTAACGTATCTAGCTAATTTTAAAAGAGCCTCTACTAACATTTCTAACATAAGCACTATTGAAGAATTTGAAAAGGAATTGTTATATGGAGAGCATTTAAAAAATGTTAAGCACATAGATAAGACCTATTTAGAAAATACTTATATGTCAGTACTATATAATAAAAATAAAGATATATTCTATGAGAGGCTTGATGAGTTGGAGGATAACGATTCAAAACTCTATGATTATGAGCTTTTAGTCAGGGAAAAAGAAAAATTAGAACGTGCACTAAATAGATTGAAAAAGCTATATTTATTTGACGAGGAAGGTATATCTGAGAAAGAGTTTTTAGTGCAACAGAAAGAATTAAAGGATAACTTAAATGAAATAAATGAAAAATTAAATAAAACCTCTACTACTTCTCTTGCAATGGATATAACGGATTTACAAAAAATATCCAACTTTATATTAATGAAAGAGATAAGTTGTATGGAGAAAGTTGAACTAAAGAAATTATTACTTAATGTAAATAAGGAAATAATAAGAGAGTTTATTGTTTCTATAATAAAAGAGATTGTAATTAAAGATGGGAAAGTAATAAGCATACTGTTCCATAATGGAATAATTAATAGATTCATATACTAGAAACCTTGATATATAAGGTTTCTTTTTTCGTATGTACAAAAACCTTTTGTCAACCAAATGTAGAGATGCAGAATTTAAGATTTTTGTCTTTTATATGTTGTGACAGCTGGGCAATAATATCCATCTGTCTTTTTGCTTCTACTGTAGTAATTTTAATTTCTTTTCTTTCTCCCATAAGGACCTCCTTAATTTTTTCAGTACTTTATTATAACATAATATCTAAAAAAAAATAAGGATAGTTATTAAACAAGAGCAATTTGTAAAAATAGAGCTAGAACTGTCGTTCTAGCTCTATTTTCCTATTAGGTTTCTACCATATTTTCCATCTATAAATTTTAAAAATTTACAAAACCTATGAAGTAAGGATTTTTGATATGAAAGGAGCATCCCCTTGAAAAAATGTAGCTATTGCAAAAAGTTTATAATAGCCACAATACTTCTTAGTATAGGCTTATCTAGTAGCATTTATGCTACTGAAACGACTTACCTAGATGATTTACCTATTGAAATTGAACTTCCTGTTTTGCCAGAGCCACCAACAGAAGATACGGTATTGGATCAAAATACACCTTCTGATAATCCTCATCCTTTATCAGAGGAAGAATTACAAGCTAAGTTTTTAGAAATTTTAAAAGGGATTCTTGAAAGTCGTAATCAAGACCTTCTTAAAACAGATATAGAGCATTTAAAAGATCTTTATGATACACATATTAAAACAGGGTTATATGCCTTTGAACATGAAGAGATTAAAGCTAAATATTTAAAAAACTGGGCAGATAAACAAGGGATTACTTTCTACGATATTCATTCCCAGATTCATATGCGTAAAGTACGTGATAGAGGAAATGGACTTTTTGGAATGACTTGTAATGTGGCTACAGAATTTACGTATAGTTATACGGATAGCCCTGAAGCAATCACTTCTTTCAAATTAGGTACTTCTCACTATATTCATCTTCAAGAGAAAGATGGTACTTATAAAATCGTAAAAGAGTGGTATACAGACCCCTTTGCAGACTCTTTAGATATTACTAACGAGAAATCCGAAGAAATGAAGCAGTTCATCCTGAATCATAAAGCTCCAGATTATAAAATAGATGAACGTACACAGAAGGCTGTGGATTATGCTCATATGTGGTGTGGAATTGGTGAAGGAGAGAACTTATTTAGATACAATAAAAAGTATTTAAATTGTAACCCAAGAGGTGGGGACTGTGCCAACTTTGCTTCACAGATTCTTTATGAAGGAGGTGGATTTAAAAAGAATGGTACCTGGAATTATACAAATGATGGAACTAAGGCATGGCTGAATGCACAGGCTTTTAAAAATTATTGGGTAGGCAGTGGACGTGCTTCCTACATCGCTAAGGGAAGTTATAAAGAAGTTTATCAATCAGCCTACCAGCTTCGTCCTGGCGATATTGTAGCTTATGAGAAAAAAGGCCGTATCACGCATGTTTCTACTGTAACAGGATTAGATTCGAAAGGTTATCCACTTGTAACATGCCATAATACAGATAGGCTTCTTGTTCCTTATGATTTAGGATGGAGTAATAAATCTATTACCTTCCATTTGATAGATGTACATTATTAAAAAAGAAGTGCTTGCAAAAATAATTTGCAAGCACTTCTTTTTACTGCTCATTGTCTCGGTACATATCTAATGCTTCTACAACAGCTTCCATTAGCTTGTGTTGGTAGCTTGGGTCGGAAAGCATACGGTCTTCATTATAATTACTCATAAAGCCCATTTCAAAGATCACTACTGGAACGCGTGACCAGTTAAAACCAGTCATATCTCCTCGTTCAAAAATACCGTTTACTTTAACACCTTTTTCTTTGAGCGCAGTTTTTAGGCACTCTGCATAGGCATTACTCTTTTCATAAATACCGCTCGTATATTTACTTGTCTTGGAAGGAACAAGTAAGGTTGCGCCTGTTTTACCGCTGTTCCCAATACTATCACAATGAATACGTATAGTCATTTGAGCACCTTTTTGATTGGCGAATTCAGCACGTTCAGCATTACTAATATTAACATCATGACTTTCACGTGTCATATAAACGGTATAACCTTTTTCTTCAAGAAGCTGTTTAAGAATCATAGAAGCTTCAAGATTTACTACATATTCAGCTTTTTTGGTAGCCACGCCTGCTGTACCAGAAGAAACTCGAGCTTTTCTTTGACCACTACCAGGCGCTACGGCTTCACTTTTACCATCTCCTTTGGCTTGGTGCCCAGGGTCGATACAGACGATAAAGGATGGTTTTTCAGGTTTACTAGGTGCAGGAGGTTCTGGAAGGTCAATAGGTTCAAGGCCATAAGTTGGTATAAGGCTACTTAGGGTAACAAGTATTAAAAGTAGCACAAATAAATGTAATTTTTTCATGGTTTATTCTCCTTTTAAGCAATTTTATCTTTATATAAAGTGTGCTTAAAAGAGGGAAATTATACTTATTTTATCTTTGTAGAAAAGCAAGAATCATACTCTGTAATCGCTTTATAATAAAGATTACGTGGAACTATCTTAAGCACTTGATAAGCAGCTTTATTCCATATTCCAGGAATACAGATGACTTGCCAGTTGTGTTTAAGTGCTTTAAGCGAATCCTTAACCACTTCTTCTGGTCCCATCCATGTCACAATACCTTTTGTATGACACTTTTCTTTAGCAATACCTAATTTATCATGGAAATCTGTGTGTACAAATCCTGGACATAAGGCTTGTACTTTAATCCCGTAAGGTTTAAGTTCCAAAGCTAGAGACTCTGAGAATTTAACTAAAAAGGACTTAGTACTACAATACATAGCAGATGTAGGTAAAGGAATCATACTTGCTAATGAGCAAACATTAATGATTGTCCCTGTAAGTCCTAGTACTTTAAGGTTAGCTGAAATGAGGTGTGCAAGATGAATACTTGCTTTAACATGTACATTGACCATATCCCATTGCACATTAAATGTATCCTCTGTAAAACTTTTTTTAGGCCATAGCCTGCATTGTTTACTAAAACATGAATAGGCAAGGCAGTTTCAATATAACTTATAAAAGAGTTAAAAGCTTTTGTATTCGTAAAGTCTACAAGGCATACTGTTACTTTTATTTTAAAATATGTAGAAAGATCATGAGCAAAGCTTTCCAAAAGCTCTTGCCTCCTACCTGTTAAAATAAGCTGATAGCCTTGTGCAGCATAAGCTACAGCATAGGCTTTTCCTATCCCACTTGTAGCCCCTGTAATAAGTGCTGTTTTCTTCATAAAATCCTCTCCTTTTAAAAAGTATAATATGGATTATCAAACTATAAAACAAAAAGACGTAGAGGATTAATCTACGTCTTTTTGAGCTTTTGCAAGCATTTCTTTTACTTCATCAATACTATAAGCTGGTATTTTGCTATGAATAACGGCATCACAGTTACAGCAAATAGGTACTAGATCTTTATGAGGGTCTAAAGTCTGAAGGGTTTCATCCGAATAAGGTTTGATAACATGAACTTTAATAAAGTTTTCAAAAGCTTCCCCATAAGTGTAACCAAAATCAAAACCACATAAATCACAAACTGGACCATAGTAATCTAAACACTCTGTCTTAAGGGCTGCCCAGGTAGTATTTTCTTTAATAGCTGTTTCGTCTAATACTTGATCTACTATCTCCAACGGTGCAGGTATAGCTGTTTCAGTTGCAGCTATAGCCACTTCTTCTAATACAGGTTCAGGACTAGCTAGAGAAGTTTCTTCTACTTTAGGTTTAGAAACTTCCATAGAAACGTCTTCGGCAATAGGTGCTTCTTTGATTTCAGGCTTACTTACCGTACTAGGTAGCTCTTCTACTTGAGCTTCAGCTACTGGAATAACTGTTTCCACTTCTTGAATAGTTTCATCTTCTTTAATAGGACGTTCTACTTTTTCAATTGTTCCAAGCTCCATAAGATGATGAAGAGCTTGAATAAGCTCATCTCTTAAAGACCAACTAAAATCTTGATTGCTATGATACATGCCTATAAATAGAATTTGCCACCAAACCGGTTTACCCATCTCATTAACAGGCACCTCTAATTTAAGTGCTGATTTAATACGTTTTGCAAGTGTCATAATAACTTCATAAAATGGATATTTAGTAGTATAGCCTTCTTGAGCACCTAGTTCTCCTGGCGTAACATGTTTGCCACCTAATCCATACATTTTAATGATCATATCTTGATTTTTTGATGTAAAGATAGAAGGTGTTACAAAAAGTTCTTCCCATTCTTCTTGTGACACTTTTCTTTCTAGAATATCTGTATCAGATTTAGGAATAGATGGTGCCTTCGGTGCAGGTTCTTCTGCTTGCACTAAAGTATCAAAATTAAAAAGATCATTAATAAAGTCATCTAGCTGAGGATCTTCTTCTTTTAGTTTTTTAGGTGCATAATTATATTCATCAAGACGTTTTTGACAAAACTGTATAACGTCTGGTGGAAAAAGTGTTTTATAACGTTCCTTAGTGACTAAAGCTTCAATGGATAAATCTAGACGTTCTTGTTCCCAAAGTAAAGTAAAGTCAAATGTATGAGCATCTGTTGGAAGAATTTTAATAACAGCTTCATAACCACCGTATTTGTTCATCATTTCTAATAGACGTGGTGATTTATATTTTAATTCTTTTACAATACGTTTATATAAACCTAACAATTCTTCATGAAAGGTTTGTTTAAGTAAAATTTCTTGTTCGTTCATCGTATCATCCCTCTAGTTTTTTCTATTTAGCCTTTATTAGACTAATCTACAACTTGGCTTATGTCAATACATAAATGCCAGAATATTACTTTTAATACTTATGGTCAATTAGACTAATTTATGAGTTTATAAAGTGTATTTTCTCAAAAGATACCTAACTTTATCCTTCAAAACTAAAAACCTAGAAATATTTATAATTTCTAGGTTTTTATAATATACCTTTAAGCAGTTTTTTCTGTTTTACAAAGAAAAAGTTTAGAAACTGCAAAGGCTAGAAGTGCCGGTGTAAGCCATGCAAAATCTACGCTACTTAAAGGTAAATAACTCATTAAACGTTGTAAAATAGTTATATTAAAGAGTTTTCCAAGTACATCAATAAGTACTACTACAAGTGTTACATAGACGGTTACTTTATAAACACATGATGAAGATACATATTTGCCTATAAGTGTTAAAAGGACAAGTACAATAATAATTGGATAGAGAATTTTTAAAATAGGTGTTGTAAGGCCTACAATATGATCTACCCCAAGAAGCGCAATCGCCATACTTAAAACAGAAATAAGGATAGCAGCTACTTTATAAGATAGTTTACCACGAGATAAATTTGAAAAATACGTAGCACCTGTTGTTGTAAGCCCAATAGAAGTTGTAAGGCACGCAAGTGCAACAGCTACAGCGAGAAAGACAGTTCCTGCACTTCCTAATATTTGTTTAGCAAGCATAATAACAAGTGCTGTCTTTTCAATTTCACCTACAAGGTTTGTCGTATGTGCACCAAGATACATAAGACCACCATAGATAATACCAAGCCCTCCAATAGCAATTAAAGAGGACTTAAGTGTCATTTTAATCACTTCATTTGTACTTGTATAGCCCTTAGATTTAATAGTTGTAACAATAATTCCACCAAAGCATACTGCCGCAAGTGCATCCATTGTTTGATAACCTTCAATAAGAGAAGCTGTAAATGTATTAGGTAAAGTATTGTCAGTAAGTGTACTAACTGGTACGAGTACTCCCTTTACAATGAGAATTAAAAGCGTAATCAGTAAAGCAGGTGTTAAAAATTTACCTATAATATCAACAATAGAGTTAGGACTTAGTACAAAGAATAAGTTAATCCCAAAATAGATAGCAATAATGATAAAAGGACTTACACTTGGTAAGAAAGGTCTAATACTAATTTCAAAAGTTGTAGCTGCTGTTCTTGGAATAGCTAAAAAAGGTCCAATAGCTAAAATAAGTGCTGTCATTAAAATAATAGAGAAGGTCTTTCCTACTTTATTCCCGATCTCATCAAAACTTCCTCCGGCTTTAGCCGTTGCCATAACGCCTAAAAGTGGTAAACCTACCCCCATAATCATAAAGCCAATCATAGCTGTAACGTATTGCTCTCCTACTAATCTTCCCAAATACGGTGGAAAAATTAGGTTACCTGAACCAAAGAACATGGCAAATAAAGCAAAACCAATAATAATAATGTCTTTCATTGTGTTATGTTTTTTCATATAAACTCCTATAGATGTCAATTTTTCTTGAAATAATATCTATTATTTTTATACCACAGTAAAATGCAAATTTCAAACAAAAAGAGTTTCCATAATTCATATAATAGGAAACTCTTTTTGTTTATTTTACCAATTTCTTTTAATACCATTATCTACAAACATAATAGCACCTTCTTTAAGGAGACGCCCTACTGCTCTTTTAAAAGAAGCTTTGCTCATATTGAGTTCTGCTTTAATACGTTCTGGAGTACTTTTATCATTAAGAGGAAGTATACCATCTCTTTCTTCTAGTATTCGCATAAGTTTTTGTGCATCATCTTCTATTTGCTGATAAGCTTGTTTACGCATACTAAGCTCTAATTTACCATCTGGTCTAATCTTTTTAATACGTACCTCTACTACATCACCTACTTGGTAACGCCCAAATACTTCTTTTGAAGGAATTAAACCATGGTAAGTATAGTCTACAGCAACTAATAGGCCAAGTTCTTTTTTTATACTATAGATAAGCCCTTTAGCACTTTGGTTTTGTTTATAAGGTGATTTACAGCTTAGTACATCATATACTTTCATTGTTGCACATAAACGGTCACTTTTATCAATATAAAGACCTACAATAACTTTATCACCTTTTTGAAGCTTACCAACTTGTTGTTTAAAAGGTAAGAATAAGTCTTTTTGAAGCCCCCAGTCTAAGAACGCCCCAATATGTGTCAGTTCTACAACTTCTAGCTCTGCTACTTTGCCAAGTGTAAGTTTTGGCATAATAGTTGTGGCAATAAGTCTATCTGCTGTATCTCTATAGATAAATACTTCTAGTTCATCCCCTACTTTTGTACCTTCTGGAAATTGTTTATTAGGAAGTAAAATATCATTTTCACTTTTTTCTTCTTTTGAGTTTAAATATACACCGAAGTCGCTCTCACGCACCACTTCTAGCACTTGAATTTTACCTAATTCAATCATTATCTATCTCCTTAATGCTATTTTTGTCTATAGCATAGCATAACATAAATTAAAGGTATTGCATACGCGTTATTTGCTAAAAGTTGTTCTAAGTAAAGTAAATGGTCATTATTTAATGAGTATTTGATGTATAGAAATAAAGAGGACTAGGTACTTTTAATCCTATTCCTCTTCATTTTAAAAACTAATATTTAATTGCTTTTTTCATGTTTACCATCATGTACACCAATTTTTTCACCATTGATAATCCCTTTATCTGCATAACGACTAGGGTCTATCTTTCGCATTGTTGCATTGCTTTTATCTCTATCTTTCATTCTATTTTTATTATTATTCATAAAACAATCACTCGCTTCTCGATTAATTATTTTTATTCATAGCTTTTTGTTTATCTTTGTGTCTTTGCACACCTGCAAAAGGATCTCCAGCTTGTCTTTGCTGCTCTTGTATATGATTTTTTGCTGCATCTGTTGTAAAGCTTGCAAATCCAGTTTCTTTCGCCATTTTATAAACCTCCTTTAAAAATACTCCATATTTAGTATCTAGCCTTTTAAAATTTATTATTTATAGAAGTCTAAGGTATTTTCTGTCATACTCATTTTTCTTAATAGACTCTATGCAAAGAAAGTAAATATGATATGATAAAGATATTATTATATTTAGGAGGATAAAATGAGACCAGAATCTAAACATTTTTTACAACAATTAATTGAAACACCTTCACCATCTGGCGATGAGGTAGAACTTCAAAAACTCTGGATTCAATATGTAGAACCATTTGCTCACAAAATTGAAACAGATGTAGTGGGCAATGTCATAGCATCTGTTAATCCTGATAAACCTTTTAAAGTAATGCTTGCAGGACACTGCGATGAGATTGCTTATATGGTAAGCTATATTGATTCAAATGGTTATGTGTATGTAACCAAAGCAGGTGGGATCAATCCTAAACTAGCGTTAGGTATGACTGTAAAAATTTTAGGTAAAAAAGGCGTTATAAAAGGTATAGTAGGTGTTAAACCTGAACATCAAGGGGGCCCTAAAGATAAGGTGGAGGTACAGGACCTCTTTATCGATTGTGGGGCACGTAATAAAGAAGAAATTGAAGAGTATGTTTCTATGGGTGACTATGTAATCTACGATACAAACTATGAGTATTTACTTAATGATGTTATGGTAGGACGTGGTTTAGATAACCGCACAGGTGCTTTTATTGTAGCCGAAGTACTTAGAAGAGTTGCGGATCAGAATCCTAATGTGGCAGTTTATGCTGTAAGTACAGTAAATGAAGAGACTAATATGGGTGGTGCTTACTTTGCAGCAAGTCATATTAATCCAACTATGGGTATTGCTTGTGATGTTTCTTTCGCAACAGATCATCCAGAAATGAATCCAAAGGAATGTGGCTGTGTATCTCTTGGTAAAGGACCTATCCTATCTAAAGGTGCACCTATTAGTAAGAAAATCAATGAGCTATTAGAGAAAGCTGCTCAAGTACATAATATTCCACTTCAGTATGAACTCACTCCAAGATCCACAGGTACAGATGCCGACAGAATTAGATTAACAGGTAAAGGTGTTCCAGTAGCACTTGTTTCCTTACCACTTCGTTATATGCACGCACCTTGTGAAGCTGTCAACCTTCAAGATATCGAAAATGAAATTGAACTCCTTGTACAAATGATTTTAAGTATGAGTGCCAATGAAAATTTAAATCCACTCCAATAAAATATTATAAACCTAAAGGCTAGAAATATCTTTATTAAACTGTAAAGATATTTCTAGCCTTTATTGGCAATTAAAAAGTAAGGCTGCGCTTCAGAACATTCGCGTGAATGCTATTTGGCTAGAACGCAAACTGTTATTCATTCACATACTTCTTTATACTACTCCAACACATACATTATCACATGTTCTATTGCTTAGTTCTTTAATTGGATGAGGTGCTATTTCAAAACGATAATCTTCTCCATTCTCATCAATTATCTTTTCAATTGTTTTATGGCTAGGTACACTGCATACATCATGATTTAAAGCTTCTTGGAATTTAAAGAATGATGCATCACTAGAAAGTTCACAAGGCTCTGCATAGTCCTCTTTTACCGATGTTAGATACACGGTGTTTCTAATGACATCCCTTATATATTCCTTATTAGGTCCTAATCTTAGAAGTTCAGGGAAATATCCATTTGGAATAACTTCTTGCCAACACTTTCCTTCAAATCGTTCAAGAAGTTGTACTGCTTTATGGAGATGAGCAATTTCTTGTTCTAAATGTTCTTCCCAAATCTTTTTAATGTAGCAGTCTGTTTCATCTTCATAACAAGAGTAATATAAATAACACTCTGTATACTCATGTAATAATAAGTCCTCAAGCCAAGTTAATCGTGTATCTTTTAAGCTCTCGTACTGGCTTACATGCTGTTCTTCAATTAAGCCAATTTCTTGATAAAGCTGTCTTCCAAGATCAGAACAATAGAAACCTGCTATATTCATATAATAATTCATAGTTTGTTGTTCAGCTGCTGTAATAATAGATATATTAAGTTTAGTAATAGGATCTGCTGTATCGAAATTTACGAATCTTCTAATATTATCTATAGGATAACGATGTTCAGATATGGTTGGTCTACCTGGCATAATCTCTGTATAATGCCCAACTAAATACTCAGATTTTGTCCCATATTCCATCTCTAATAAATCAGAGTAACGATAGAGGTGATCAAAGTCTTCTAATAATGCAAAATCAAGAGCTGCTTTTACATAACAATCTGGCTCTCTTTGTGCTAATATTGCTGTTAAATCAACAGCTAGCTGCTCATAACTAATTGTATGTTCAAGAATACTTTCATTTGCTGGCTTTAAAACACTAATTACCTTTTGCTGTTGCTGCTCTATTCTTCTTGTTAGGGCAATTTCACGTCTTAAATCATTATTGGGGCAATGCCTAGAAAATTGATGAGAAAACCAATTTGCTTCAAATTCTGTTCCATTCATAAGTATAATACGTGTCTTGGTATAAGGATCTATCTCATATTTATTATAAGGTTTAGGATAAATACTCTTCCAATCCTTAAATGAACAGTTTAGATTCATGGGCTTCTCTAAAAAGGGATTCATACTCATACAATTCTCTCCACCTTTCTACAATCAATTCTATTTAATAGTCTATTTACTACTTTTTATAAGTACTAAAAATTTATATTTATCTTCTGCAACTATTACGTTCCCTAATAGATACCTCCTTTTTTAAAAACGATACTACACTTATATACTATGTATGTAGGACAACATTGTGATTAAATTACAAAAACAAATGAAAAATACAGCACTTTTAGTCACTAAAAAAGAGTAGATATTCTACCTACTCTAAAATAATATTTGTATTTACTTTTTTAATAACTATTCTATTGAACTGTATGAACTATAAAGTCTGCAATATCTATAATTATTTTTTAGCTGTGTTTCTTCCTCTCTTTAGGGAATATATCAAATATATTTCCTGATACCTATAACAAAAAGCCCTAAAGCATACTTGCTCTAAGGCTTGGTATTATCTAATTCTTGTTTTCACACCCCCTATAATACTTACTATTTTCAATTTCTCTGTATAATTTCATTTTTTCTTTAAATAATTCGCAGTTTGTAGGTGGCGTATATGTAATACAATTTGCTCCAGCTCTAATAGTTTGTAAGATACTTTCCTTATTCGGACCACCTGTAGCAATGATAGGAATATCAGGATATTCCCTTCGTATTTTTTCTACTATACGAACAGTGTTTGCTCCTCCACTTACATTAATAATATCTGCACCTGCTTTAAGCTTCTCTCCTATATCTGTTAATTCACTCACGACTGTTATGATAACTGGAATATCTACATGTTCCTTTACATATGTAATTGTTTCATTAGGAGTTGGGGCATTCAATACCACACCTATAGCTCCTTGAAATTCGGCATGTAGTGCAATATTAGCTGAGCGAATACCATGTGTAAGCCCGCCACCTACTCCACATATAACAGGTATATCTGAAACAGACAAAATAGCTTGAGTAATAGCTGGATGTGGTGTAAAAGGATACACTGCAATAACCGCATCTGCATTTGTATTTTTTATGATAGCAACATCTGTTGTAAAGATAAATGACTTTATGCGCTTACCAAATATACGAATACCACTACACTCTGCTATTTCTTCCGGCATTCTTACAAAGTTTTTTCTAAGATTACTTGTTACTTCTGGTACATACTTATTTGCTATTTTTCTATTTTCCATCTCGTACCTCCTTTTTCAAATATGAACCTATTTTAGTACGTTAAATTTCTAATCGGTCTTTAAACAAAAAGTAATATTAAGCTACAATCTTACCTAAAAAATGATACTTCTCGTTTTTCATTATCTTTCTTCTTTCAGACCTATAGGCTCTTGCTTTTTACTTCGTTCTTTAAGGCTATGTAAAGAATACGTATTCCATCCTAAAATACCTCTTAAACATAATCTTATTATTTCTTTTATAATCTTTTTTACTATCTCACCGCCATAAGCTATTATTCTATAAAATATTTTTCACTCTAACTTTATCATATTTTTTTTACAAAATCAGTATTTGGATAAAAAATAAGAGATAGGTTCATAAAACCTACCTCGAAATAACTATTTGTTTAACTTGTGGTTATGTTGCAACAAACCTTTAATAAACTGAAATATTATCCTTCATCAATATCCCTCTTAAGGTTAATATGATAATCTTCGCTGGTGAAAATATCTCTTCTAAATCTTATAATATTTACCTATAAAAATTATTATCTGAGTAAAAGCTAATCTTTATGAAATATATTCTATTCAAAAATAAAAAAGGTACTAGATTAATCCCCAACATTAAACATTATATCACTTTATTAGACTTATATCTATATAATGTCTCAAATTAACTATTATTTTTTATTATAATTGTATAAATATTGACTTTTTTGTTTTTTATATTTATTATATATTCATAAATATTACTTGTCCGTTGCGGTAATATTTATGAAGGAGCCCTACAACTCCCCTAAATTTATAGGCTTCTTTGGCTTAAGAAGTAGATTCCCTAGTCTACTTCTTTTTTCATGAAAAAAAGAAGGCTAGAACCGAAGTCCTAGTCCAAAAGATATTTTTATTGACTTGTTAAATAACTATTTGTTCCATACAAGACTGTATTTACAATGAGTCTAATAAATCCTAAGGTGCTTATTTCGCATTATGTTTGCTCATTTTGTACCATACTTAATTTGAGATAGAGTTACATAGAAATCATTATATCTTTGTATCTAAAAAATCGATAATTGCTTTCGTATAGGCTTGGGGTTCTTGAATCCATGATAAATGTGCACTATTTTGAAATTCGACAATATATCCGTTGTGTGAATACTTACAAAAGTAATCCTGTTGGTCTTTACCACAAGTTAAGTCATATTTTCCAACTAACAATAATGACGGTACCTTTATATCTTTTAAATTTGGAAGATAGTTCTTATAGAAATCTCCCTGTTCCATAAGTTTTTGTGTATGTACTACAAACTTCCCCAAATTAGTGGCATCAGTATTGATTTGAGGTATATATTTCATGTTATATTGTTGGTAGTCATGCGGATCAATTACATGACTATATATTCTTATCCCCTCATCTTCTTGCATCATTCTCGATAACATTATTGCTTTATCAAATGCATCTTTACTGGTAATTTCTTCATTTAGGATGTCATTACAAATATTCACGCCCTTTTCGCACCCAACCTTTTCAAAATACGGTAATAGAAAAGATGCAACTGTTTTAGATGTAAGAGCTATATTCCATGTAGGACAGTCATAAATTACAGAATCCACATGCTTAGAATACGTATGAACATAGTGAGAGGCAAGCATTCCTCCATATGAATGTCCTAGCACTGTCCATGAATTAATCCCTAATTTTTTCCTCATTTTTTCAATCAATTGAGCATGGTCTTTAACTCCAAACACTTGATTTTCTGGGATAGCATCTGACCTTAAAACCCCATATTGGTCAAAACTAATAACATGATAGTTCTCCCCTAGAACTTTAGCTTGGTGTGTATAACTAAGACAGCTCTCACCAGGTCCACCATGAAAATAAACTATTGTATTCTTATTATGTTTGCCGTATTCTTCATAATAAATATTTTTTTCATCTATTTTAACGAATGGCATTTGTCTTCCACCTCGCATACTAACAATAATTTCAGTCAAACACATCTATTTTTTTCTTACTCTAAATTTATCATATATTTCTAATTAAGTCAGTATTTTATCATAAAAAAATAAGCCTATCCTCTACATACTTATCCATCTTCTTCATTAAAGATGGTGCATTATTCATATTCCTCTTATCTAATTGCCATGCTACTGGACTTATAATATTAGTTTCTACAAGAACTTCCAAAAGATCCTAAAACTAATCATGTGGAATTATTATCTCTCAAGGAAATTAAAACTCTATTACAACATTATTCAACTGAAACTAATCTATTGCATAAAGCAGCTTTTTATTTAGCTATTGGTTGTGGACTTAGAAAGAGTGAGATGGGAGCTTTGACTATTGATGATATTGACTTCGAAAATGGTATATTAACAAAAGAAGTTGCAACAAGTATTGATGCAACTTCTTTGAGGAATTATTTAATTAGAATTTGTCCACCTATTCTTTTAATCCAATCTTAAGTCTATAAAACCATTGAAAATACTAGTTTTCTTTAACTAAATAAGCAATTGTTTCCACATGATGTGTATGAGGGAACATATCTACGCAGCATACTTTCTCTACTTTATAACCAGATTGTTCGAATACTGGAAGGTCTCTTGCAAGGCTTGTTGGTTTACATGAAATGTAGAGAAGTTCTTTAGCATCAAAACCAATAATTTTATCTATTGCTTTTGGATGAATTCCTTCACGTGGTGGATCAAGTACGATAAGTTCTGGTTTCACGTGGAAGTTTTCTACTTCCTTAAGAACATCTCCTGCTACAAAGTGGCAGTTTGTAAGATCATTAAGTTTAGCATTTTCTTTAGCTTTTTCTACTGCTTCTTCTACAATTTCAATACCGTATACTTCTTTTGCTTTGGTTGCCATAATTTGTGCAATGGTACCTGTACCTGAATAAAGGTCAAATACTACTTTACTTGTGATATCTTGTGGCATATCAAGTGCTGTCTTATAAAGAAGTTCTGCACCTTTTGTATTAGTTTGAAAGAATGAGTAAGGAGAAATATTGAATTGAAGTCCTAAAATTGTTTCTGTAAAGGCATCTTTACCATAAAGTACTCTCGTAGAGTCTGGTTTAACAGCATCTGCAAGTGTATCAGAATACGTATGAAGGATCCCTGCAATTTTGCCTTTTGTTCCTAAGTCTACAAGGTAGTTAGCAAGCTCTGTAAAGTCAAAGTCTCTTTGTGTCGTTGTAACGATATTAATCAGAAGGTCTCCTGTTGTTTCAGAACGTCTTACAATAAGGTAGCGTAAGAAGCCTTCATGGATTTTCTTTTTATAGAATGGTAGATTGAAAGACTGTGCATAGCGTAATACAAATCTTAAAATCATATTAAAGTCTTCATCTACAATTTTGCAGCCATCTACTGTAATAATATCAAATGTACTATTTTTGCGGTGCATACCTAGTGTCATTGGGCCGTCTTTGCAGGCATCTCCAAAGGAGAATTCCATTTTGTTACGGTAAGCCCATTCAGATGGACTACCTAAAATCCCCATATCTTCATATCCTGTAACACCAGCATTTTGAAGAAGTGTTTGAACTTGTTCATGTTTATGTTCAAGCTGATTTTCATAGCTTAAATGCTGCATAGCACAGCCACCACATAGACCAAAATATTCACATGAAGGTTTTACAAAATGAGCAGGGTTTTCAAGATGCTCTAGAGCACGTCCCTCCCATGTCCCTTTTCTTTTACGTTGTAATCTTACGCGTACTTTCTGACCTGGAAATGTATCAGGTACTAGAACAGGAATACGCTCTTCTTCTATATACATAATTCCTTTGTTAGGAAATTTTACTTTTTCAATTAGACCGTCGATAATTTCATTCTTTTTAGCCATAAAGACTCCTTTGCATATATTTAGTTTAATAAATTGACTTTTTTATTGTTACACATTGCATTAGGATTTTCAAGTAGTTTCAGATAGACCATGAATGAATATATAAAAAAGCTAGACATATGCCTAGCTTTTTTACTATGCTTCTTGATGCAGAAGCGCATTTATTGTTTCTAAAATCTCAAACTCAAGCACACTATTAAAACCTTCCTCTTTGAGTGTCTTAAGTTGTTCTAACACACTATGGAGCTGCATAAAGTAATTCCATTCCCATTTTCCTTCTTCATAGGCCTTGAGCACTTCTTTTTTCTCTTCCCTAGCCTGTGCTACTGTTATCTCACCTTTTGCATATTGCATATATAATCCTCTAGAGGCAATATAGTAGGACTGTTCATAGGAAGCAAGCCCTTTAGGCATCTCTAAACCTTTTTTCGCAATTTTATCTAATTCTTTAACCGTCATAGTATCCTCTCATTCTCCTTAAGGATTTCTACTTTTAGTATAACAAAAAGGATATATTTTTTGAAGTTTTACTTTATAGGCTATTCCTTCCTTTAAGTTGAATGGCCATTCTAGTATTACAGTGTTTGTAATTTCAATTTCTTCTTTGCAGGCCCTTTTTTTAATATCTTCCATAGCCTGGTGAGCACCTTGAACAACGCCTGCCCTATCTAATCGACCTAATTCATAACCCATAATCACATTTTTTCTCGTAGCATTTAAAACTGTTTGGTTAAACTTTTCTACTACGCCATCATTCATCATGGCAATAGCATGACGTACTTCATACTCTTCTTGCTGAATGGTTTGTAAAATGATACTCCAAATCCATTCTAGCATAGAGATAAGTTGGCTATGGACACCTATTACAATGGCGTAATCAAAACTATTCTTTTCTATAGGAATGGCATGATAGATTGTCTTTCGATAAAGATGCTCAAGTACTTCTAATACCACTTCTACTAAGCAGTTACACTTTATGTGAATACCCTTTTCCCTCACTTCATCTACTAAATAAGCAGCATATTGTCTATAATCTTCATCCGTTATGCCCACAAAATCTATAACTCTTGTATGAATATTTTTAGAATCGCCCAAGTTATAGCGATAGATAGCAGCTTGCATAGCGTTTTCATCTTGGTCTAATAAAGTAATAGATTGAAAGTGACTGCTTAACCTTTCAAGATCTAAGTCATTGCATCTTCCTGCACCCCAAATAGCTAGACTTTGATTTGACAAAGTATGGGTGATAATATAATCTGTTAGATCTTTTCTATAGTCTGTCCACTCTGTAAATGCATTGTCCATAACTTGGAGTGTTCGTAATTGATCATATAAATTCATGTTTATAAAGCTCCTTGCTGTGGGATACTTTTAGATTAGTACCTCTTCTAAGTATAGCACAGGTTTAAGGAAAATAGGACTAGAAGGTAAAAATCCATGCTTTTGGTATATACTGTTCTATAATATGTTGATTTAAATTAAACCAGCTCATACATTTATCTAGTATAATCGCATCACTTGAAACAACACCAGGTAATTGCTCTAATACCCTATCTACCTCACTCAGTACGGATACTGTGACTTGGGTAGGATAAGACTTGGCAAGCTCCATAATAAGCACTTTTAATCGCCCTGAATTAGATACAGGCTGGTCTAAATAAATCTTTGCTTCTTTTACGTGTAGGTTTCTGAGAGTCTGTAATATCAGTTTAATAGCTTGTTCTGTCTGAGTAATAATGCCATATGTCCCCCGTAAGCCTGCTAAATCTCTTAGTGTACCATCCATTCCTTTTATGAGGAGGGACCGAGATAAAGCGACTTCTAATGTAATGATTGTATTAAAGCCATCTATATGCAGACAAGATGGAAGCAGCTTAGATGAAAGTTCCTTTTCTTTTCGTTTTTGTAGCTGCCAAGATGCCGAAGTCATTCTAACAAGTGCTAGACGCTGACGCTCAGATAATAAATAATGATTTCCTATAAAAGTCGAGGCCGATTTAATAGGATAATTTCTATTCACGAGATAATATAACTCTTCACTTGCCTGTTCTAATGTATCTACCCATTGATTCCCAAATTCTATTTCATCTTTCACTACAAAACCACGTCTTACATTTTTACTCATTTAGCTCAATCCTTCTTTAGCTCTACTCTTATTATTAGAGACTAGTTTGCCATACTCTTATATACATTATCCATATAGATCTCTATTCACTTCTAATCATATGCCTAATGTACGAATCCCCCTAAAAGAATTGGGGTGTTGAATAGGCTGGTAAATTGCTTGACCATTCATAGAATAAACTTTATAAGCTTTTTTATCTAATCGTTTTAGCGTAAAATAATAGGATATACTGCTTAGCAGATGCTTTATAGCCTTATGGACTTTCTTCGATTTTTCTTTTATATTTCATTAGGTTTTCAGAGTAATATTTTGTATATCCACACTTTTAGGGGTTCTTTGCCTTTCTAATACATACAGCTCATGTATTCTATTTCTTTCCTTGTTCTTGTATGATTTAGTATTCCTATGTAGGGAGTATTTATGGGTATAATCTCCTTTCTTAGCATAAAAAATACTCCTAGTAAAGTTTTTACTAAGAGCATCGTTTATTATTTGATTTATGAAATAACTATTCATTTGTTGAGTTTAAGACTATAACTGATAGGCTACTCGATAAAGTGGAATTTTTACAAATCAATATCCACTTTATATTCATCCTCTATTAAAATATAATTACAGTCATACTTTTTACACATATGCAAATTTTCCACATTTTCTTCAATCATTGATTCTATTGTACAGTATGAATCATCAAGTCGACTTTCAATAGTATTCGCATATTTTTTGATAGCTGAAAAATGCTTTTCAATATACTCCTTAGTCATAATGAGACAATAAGACTGAATCTCTTTTAGATACTCATTATCAAAATCATTTTTCCAGTTGAAAGGAATATACACGCCTTCGACCACAAGGTTTTGTTGATTTTCAATTGCTGTTTTGATAATTTCTTTAACAATAGGCCATAGATAAGACACAAGTTCTTCGTCATCCTCTGGTGTTAATTGGGTATTACCACTTCTAATAAGTCCCATTTTTAAGTGGTCAATAGATAGGTATGTGATGTTGTATTTTTCTAATATTTTTTGTGCTAATACAGTTTTCCCTGTATGAGAAGCACCCATAATTAAAATAATCATTGTTTTATTTCTCCATAAGATAATTTGTCAATAAAACGCCTTTTCTCTCTACATGCTGTTCATTAATAACTTTATATCCTCTTTTTTCAAAGAAAGATTTTGCCGTGATAGAAGCGTATGTGGTAATTGTGACTTTATTAGCTGCATGCTCCAATTCATTACAAATTGCAGTTGCAATCCCTCTGTTCTGGTAATCTTTATGAACATATAGGCGATCTAAATATCCCATCTTATCTATATCTCCAAAGCCGACTATAATATTATCTTCAACTGCAACAACTGTAAAATGTTCTAATAAGGACTTGTTCCATTCTTTTAAATTCACACTGCCTGTTGCCCATGCATTCAATTGTTCCTCTGTATAATCTTTTGCATTAACTGAATGAACAGTATCATAAAATAATTCTGTTAAATATTTACAATCTGTTTCTTCATACTCTCTGATAATCATTTTCTTACCTCCTTTCAAACTCTACTTTATAGATCTATAAAATATCCACTTTGCAATCTACAATTTAGTATATTATAACAAATTAATCTTTTATTTACACCTCAATTTAAATACTTACACTCAATACAATATCCTCAATTGCATCCAATATTCCTTCTAGCACTAGCAACACCCTGAGTTCCAATTTCATGCCCTAATCGTTCTTCTAAGGTTTGTTCAAATCCTTGTATTGGCATAATATTAGCCCACATTTGCTTTACCATATGCTCTTGTAGAATTGTTTGTCCTATAGAGTTAGTCGTTTCTGTGTAGGCTATAAATGTTATACGTTTATTGAGTTTCCCTGCATCAAAGCGGATTATATCACCTACTTTCTAAGCTTATTACTAATTAATGTACTAATCTTAAAATAACCTAGTCATGCGTTAAGCTCATCCGAACTGGTGCAATAAGATATTTATCATGCTCCCCCTGTGTTAGAGTGATGACACAAGGTGTTAAAGGTGATCTAAAGCCTCTTTAACCCCATCATCCACGCCAAAATCATTAAGCCCATTCACCTTATACGCTTCATTTCCTTTTACAATTAGCTCATCCAAAGTTAATTCATATGATTCAGCTAACTGGCGTATTAACTTACTTTACACATTGTAGCTAGTATCTTTAAGTACTTTCTGTTACCTCTCTTGTAGCAATTTCTTTATTCGAATCAGTTTGTAAAACTCATAGTTCATTTAATATGGATGTTTGATTTTACTTATCGTTTGTTGATGGATCTCTTTCATTACGGGCATCAATACTCTAGCTTCTTCTTGTGTTTGAATTGAGTATCAATCTGATTCACTTCATCTGTATAACCATTAATTTTATCTAGCCCATCTTTTTAGAAGGCTCGTTTTTCTAGTGATAATTTCATTTAAGTATTCTTTCTAGCTTAATTTTGAGTATAAAAAAAGTACACCTTGTGGATGTACGGCAATCGTTGGTTAATTCTTTCTGTAATGAGTATGGTTTCATATAGACGTATCATTCAGCCCCTAATAAATAATCGGTTACTTTCTTTGTCAAGACTAAACTTATAGCAAATCCTATTAGCATTAAAACAAAACCTACTAAGTCAGCCCAACCATAAGGAAACTTATCACATATCCATAGAGATAATCTATAAATCATATTCCAATTGATAAGAAATACAACAACCGACACTATTGTCCTTTTCACCTTTTACCTCCTTATATTCCTATTCGTAAAATATTTATTAATTAGTGTATATATCTAATCTTTATTATATAACCATTAATAAACTAATGCATTCTTTAATAACCACACCTTAGTAATTACTAAACTTCTTTGTTTCGCTATTTCTTCATTACTCTCCTTTCCTTCCATTGGGCTTATCCCTGTTACATCTTTGCTTCATACTCTAGCCTCTTATCAATATCAGTCTTACTCATATGTTCAGTTCTTGTTGTAATACTTTTAGTGGATCTTGCCATACTGTCAACTTCGTTCTCTATTTTAGGATATGAAAAAAGAGCCTATATGTAATATTTATATAGACTTGTTATTTGTTCTCATTTAATAAAACAACTATTTTATTGAGTAGTACTACGCTATTAACTTCGTGTTTTGTTCATTCGCTTTATTAAAGAGTAATCTTGTACACTTCCTCATCAAGTGTTCTGCCATCAGGAGTAATTACCAATTTATTGCTAATTATCAATTCTCCACCATAGAATAATGGTATTTTTTTACTTGCAATGTTTTTCTTATCAACAGGGTAAATTAGCTGTGTATATCCTTGTTCCTTTGCATATTCAATTAATCCACCTATGGCTTCTCTACCATAATGGTTTCCATGAGAACTAATTTTAGTCCATATTCCAAGTTCAGGCATATCGTTATTTAAATTATGCAACCCTGCTATCCCCAAGAATTCAGCTGTTTCTTTAAGTGTTATTGCATACACATAGTCTGTCTTATTTGCACATTGTTTTATCCAACATTCAACTATATTTTCAGTTTCACTAATGTCTTTAACAGGACAGGGAAACATATATACTGTCACTTCATTTGTAAAATTATTGAAAATATCAAAAATATACTTTTGTGTAACCGGCTTGAGCATTAATCTATCTGTTTCAATATTCATTTGCAAATCCTCCGTCAAATATAAATAATTTCAACTCAACAAATATCTAATCTGTTGGCTTTGTATTTCTACCAAGCCTTTTATATGTCGTTTAATTCAGAATAGTATAACATAAAATATTATCTATTAAAATACTAAGAATCTAGCCTTTTCTGCCTCATTTTATGGCTTTTTACATCAAAAAAGATCCCTTTTCAATAGTGTTTTCCACACTATCAATTAGGCTGTATCCTTTGGCATATCTAGTTTTATTCTATTTTCCACACATCATACCCTCAAAAATTTTCATTTTAGGCATTGTGTTTAAATGATTGGGCCCTCGTGGTAGAGATACCCCTATGTGCTAGTATATTGGCTATAGGGGGGCTTATAAATTTCCCTATTAGATCTTCATATACTTAACTCATCAAGCTTATACTGACGGTATTTTAATACCTACTACCAATCTACCATACTACTATACTTACATTCTTACTAATGAAAAAATATAATGATTAAATTGTAGAATTCCCGCATATAGACCCAATCCAAAAGTAGCTATAAGAGTAATACCTAATACCAGCTCAAATTTTCCTTGTGTTTCTTTAAATTCATTAAGCTCTTTTAATCCCAAACCAAATGCAGTAATTCCTACCGCAATAGGAGTTAGTCCTGGAATCGTTATATTAAAAAATACAGTAAGTGCTCCTGCTACAAGTGCTATTATTGCAGCAACAAGAGTAAGTATCTTTGTTCTCCCTTTCCATTCACTCATGTTAAAGTTAGACATCGACTTCTCCTCCCTAATAATATAAATTTATAATGTTGAAATTATTATATCATTTAGGTAATCAATTGTATATTAAATTGAAACTAAGCCTTTTACCAGTCCACCACGCTACTATCTCCAACCTGCAAGTTACATGTCCTACACAATACAACCACATTATCTTCATCTAACCTCAACTCCGAATAATCCTTAAACGACTTAATGTGATGCCCTTGAAGGTATTCTGTTGTGATAATCTTCCACTTACTCCAGCACCTCTCACAATAAGGATGTTCTTTCACTTTCCTGTTCCTGAGCTTTTGCCACGCATAAGAGGAATAAAAACGTCTCTTCTCATCTGATACTTCCCTGTTATATTTAGGTGCACACTCACATCTTTGTTTATGTAAAATGATGTTTCCACATCTACTGCAAACTTTTTTCATGATATTTCTCCAATAAAAAAGAGTAATCACATTGACTACCCTCATATATTACCATTTACTATTTTATTACTTCATGCTTAACATTCTTAAATAATATTTTTGATATGAAATACGCTGATACACCTAAAAATATTAATCCATATATTCTCTCCCCATTTATCAAATTTACATTACCGGAAACAATGCCAATGGATTCATTTCTATATGCATCTCCTAGCATGAGTGTATTTACATTGTTCCAAACTGAATGCATAACACCTACTAGAATTACATTTTTTGATAAGCTATATAAATATGTATAAGAAAAATTAACAAAAAATACACACCCAACTTGCACTGCTGTAAATATTATTGCGCCTCCTAGCCCTGCACTTAAATTAATCAAGAAAAATGCTGGTAAATGAAATAGGCACCAAACTATACCTACTATAGTATTTGCTTTCTTAAGGCCATACTTATGCTCTAATTCCACTAATAAATAGCCTCGCCAACCGTACTCCTCCCCTAATGTAATAATAGCAAAAGGAATACTCATAATCACTATAGTCAATATTTGTGTGATATTACTACTTAGATCACCCGTTAGCTCTCCTGTTCCTGTAACTAAGGCCATCATCCCACACAAGCTTATAATAGTTAATGGAAATATAAAACTAAATAATATACCCTTAATACTAGGTCGATAAAAAAGAGGTTTAAATGGTTGCTTAATAGACTTATACTTAATCATAGTTATAATAAACCCCAATATTGCTGGAACCATCATTATAATAGTAGTAGCACCTATCGCCCCCTGTGGTATAAAAATTAAACTTAAAACCCAACTTATACTTAATGTAGCTACTGTAAATATTTTTTCAAACATTTCACCACTCCTTGTTGTACTAATCACTTAATACAATAATACATCATAACTAAAACGTCAATAACTTTTTATTTAATTATAATTTTTAGTATTTTTATTTTATATATGATAATACCCC
>OBXO01000434.1_pt1 | contig 34319 bp, 30 predicted proteins | sample 1501431 | NCBI WGS metagenome assembly OBXO01 (sample SAMEA2580163, study PRJEB22360) | human gut metagenome | biome: human gut; feature: human-associated habitat; material: faeces | place: Denmark | collected 2008/2010 | reverse complement strand
GATTGCTGCTACAAGTGCTTTTGTCCCTGCAATAATCGCTTTGACTGTCGCAACGGTAGCTTTCGCTGTGGCTTTGACGGTATCTGCTGTGGCTTTCGCCGCTTTCTTTGCCGCCTGAGCTGCTTTCTGTGAAGCCTTAACCGTCGCCTGAGCGGTTTTCTGTGCGGCTTTTGCCGTCTGCTGACTGGTCTTAATGCTTGCCCTTGCGGTATGCTCGGCAGTCTTAACAGACCTCTGCGTTGTTTTTGCCGCTTCCTTACCTGCAAGTTTAATATTCTTCTTTCCTGCGGAAGTCGCAGATTGTTTAACCATTTTCTCCGGCTTTTCAAGTGTCCTGATTGCCGATGTTGTTTGTGTCTGTGCTGAAGAACTACCAACCGTTGTAGGTCTACCTTGCGTTTTCTGAGCGTTCATTGCCTTTTCTGCTCTCTGCTGTTTGAAACGCTGTATGCCCTCTTTGGCAGATTGAATATTCTGCTTTGTTTCCTGAACGCCTTTTCGTCCAGCTTTATTAAAAGCATACGCACCTTTATGTGAGATTTCATCAATTCCGGCTTCCGTCTTATCGGCAGCATATTCTTCCGCAGTATTCTCATTTGTATTTACCGAATGTTCTGCTTTGTCCTTTGTGGCGATATACGCCTGTTTCATTTTCTGACCGGCAATGGCAGCTTTATCCAAGGTCTTTATTGTACCTTTGACCGTATCTCTTGTTTTAATATCAGCCACATCAAACCTCCTTCCTAAGCCGGTTGAATCACTCTCTTGAATTTTGTCGAACTGTCGGCAATATACTCGTTAATCAATCGGCTTTCTGCTTTTGTTTCGGGATAAGCGGTAATAGAGATTGTCTTTGCGTTCCAGTCAAGAGTGTAGCTGTCGCTTGCAACATTCGTGATGTGGTGCTGTGCTAGAAAATCTCGTAAATGCTTCATTTCTTCAAGGTCATCGGACATAATCACATTCACATAGGTTCTATCCTTTGACATTTTCTCATTGATAAAGCAGGCGAGAGAACAACCGGCACCACCTGCAACGGCAACAACGAGCATTGCAATCTCGTTATTCGCAGAAACAACTCTTTTCGTTATCCAAAAATAAATAAAGTCGGATATGATAACCGCAATGCCTGCAAGTATCCACCGACTTCTCTGTACCAATATTGTTTTTGTTGTACTAAGGGCGTTGTCCGCAACCTTAGCCGCAAACAATACCACTAAATTTATGAAACTAATCATACAAGATTCATTCCTCCTTATTCAGCTATTTTCTTTGCCACAACAACCATTCTTCCGTTGTTACGGGAATACTCACAAGTGGAAAGCGTAATCAATTTGTCGCCGTATTCTGCATTGACTCCTGTATCATATATAGCAAGTTCCTTGCACTTAGCAATATACGCATTGAAATCATCTGCCGTATCTGCATTGACAAAATCATAGTACCTGAAGCTATTTGGACTGTCTGTATATACTTCTGTCTTGAAAGCAGCCACTACTTCGTATTTGCCTTTCTCGGTCAGCGTATCAAACTGAATGGTTTTATGCTTTTTCCAAAAAGATTTATCAACATACTTCATCAATCCGGCGAACATCGACTTGTCGTTCATATGATGACCGTAGATAACAAGGTTATCTGACGGAGCGTCCACATCGCAGTTTTCCTGCACATACGGGCAACCATAAACTGTGTAGCCTTTATCAAATCCGTGTCTTAGATAGAAATTCGGATTGTCTTTTGACTGCATAACCGGATAGTTGATTTTTGTATCCTCAACTTTTATCCAACCGACCATATCGTTGTTCTGCATATACAGTTCCTGATAGTCCGGCAGAAAGTCCTTATCTTCGGAATAGGACATTGCATCTTCCATATCATCTGTATCCTCGATGGCTTCAATCAAGTTATCATAGAGTTCTGCCTGTTTTTTTGAGTCGCAGTAGTCTTTGACCAAGAAGCCAACACTCACAGCAAGTACAACGCTTAATAGCGATATAACCGCAATTCTTAATTTCTTATTCATCGTTTTATACCTTTACCTTTCCATATCTTTTCGTTTGGACGGAGTCAAATCTCTACAATATTCGGGATACCTGAGTTTGATACCCTCCATAAAGTAGGGAGCATATCCGCAACAGAATAATTCCTCCGGTGTGAAATGGTTTTCTTTTCCCTCCTCCGTAAAACCGTTCCAAAGATTAAAGGCAAGGTGGCAGACCTTGACTGTTCCACTGGTCTGCCAGCCACCATACATCCCCTCCGGCACAATGCAATCGTTCTTAAAATCAAACATTTTTCCGATATTCATTCTGGTTTCTTCTGAAATGCCCATCACATAGAAAAACGCCTGATGATAGCAGTCATTGTGTCTGCACTTTTCGAGATTTTCAAAGACGAAATCTCTGTGTGCTTTGTTTCTGAATTGAATTTTTGCCATAGAAAACACCTCCTTATAAGCCTTCACCGGGCTTCGTCGTCATCAAGCGGTACAACTTCGTATTCTTCGGGAACTTGTTTGCAAACGGTACAAGAGAACTGCCAACCTTGATAAGTCCGTGTCCTGCATCAACATTCGTGATATACGAAAGCTGAAGGTCGGAGATATTCAAAAGCTTTGCAAGTTCCAGTCTGTCGGTAGAAGCCTGATTGAGCATAATGATAAACTCGCTGTTTGCAAGCATTGTTCTTGCGGTATGGCTCTGTAAGAGGTCGTCCATATTCTGCGTGATACCGGTTGCGTATGCACCGTACTTTCTTACACGCTTCCAGAGTGTAAAGAGGAAGTTTGCAGAATACTCGTGCTGGAACAAGAGGTAAATCTCATCAATGAAGATAAAGGTATGCTTACCCTTTGCTCGGTTCTGTGTGATTCGGTTCAAAATGCTATCGAGGACGACAAGCATACCGATTGGCATAAGCTGCTTACCAAGGTCGAGAATGTCATAACAGATAAGTCGATTGTGAGTGTCTACATTTGTCTGCTTTGCAAATGTGTTCAGCGAACCGTGGGTAAACAACTCAATAGCAAGAGCGATTTCCTTTGCTTCCGGCTCATCCTGTTTGAGAAGTTCATCTCTGAAATCCTGCAAGGTCGGAACCTGACCGGTGTAATCATTCTGCTGATAGGTGCGGTAAACGCTTGCAGTGCAACGGTCAATAATGGACTTCTGCTTTGCTCCGAGATTTGTACCGCCGATAAGCTGTTCGCAAAGGGACATAATAAACTCGGATTTCAAGATAACAGGATTTGCTCCGTCGCCATAGTCCTTGTTCATATCCATTGCATTGATATGGTTATTCGATGTTGCGGAGATATTGATAATCTCGCCACCAAGTGCATTTACAAGATGGGAATACTCCCTCTCAGGGTCGATGATGATTACATCGGCGTCGGAAGAAAGTATAATATTTTCAATCTCCCCCTTAGCCGCAAATGACTTGCCGCCACCGGATACACCGAGGATAAAGGAATTACCGTTAAGAAGCTGTTTTCGGTCGGCAATTATCATATTTTTACTGATAACATTCTGACCGTAGTAAATACCGTTCTCGTGGTAAATATCCTGAACTCTGAACGGAATAAACACTGCAAGGCTCTCGGTTGTAAGGGTTCTGAAGGTATCAATTTTCCTTGTACCGTATGGCATAACGGTATTGAGTCCGTCCATCTGCTGAAATTTTAGAACCGCAAACTGACAAAGATGCTTTCTCGCTGTTGTGAGCAACGCTTCTGTATCATTATCAAGTTGTTCTTTACTATCCGCCGTATGCACCATCGTAAGCACTGCAAACATCATTCTCTGGTCACGAGTAGTAAGGTCGTCAAGGAATTCCTTCATTTCCTTTTTCTGCTGTTCCATATCATAGGGAACGGTAGCCGAAAAGTTGTTGTTCATATTCTGCTTTCTCTGCCAGTTCGTGATGTTGGTTTCAACACCGAGCAATCTGTTTTCGGCTTCTCTGACTGCTTCATCGGTAGGAACAGGTACAATATCAATGGACATCATCAGATTTCGGTTCATATCCGTAAGTTCCGCCACCATACTGTCCTTGATATAGGACGCATATTCACGTAAAAAGATAACTCTGCCATAACGATTGCCGATTTTGAAATAATCACTTTCAAATTCTAAAGAGTCTGGGCAAATATAGTCCTTGAAATCGTGTCCTTTCTTTCGGGTTTCCTTAACATCAAAGTGATACGAGGTTTCCTCTCCCACACGGAAGAAATCGTGAATAATGCGAAGTCGCTCATCTGTTTCAAGTTCCACGCACTTACTGCCAAGTCGTGAAAAGTGTGAAATCAAATCCGCACCCACACGGGCAAAATAAGTTCTTGCGTCGTCTACATTCTTTTTGTTGATGGAGATGGTCACATACTTATCCTGCACCGTTGAATTTGCTCCCGTCGCCTTATCAAGAAGCATTTTATTGTATTCCTCTCGATACTCATCAAGTTCATCTCCGGTTTCAGGAATAAGGATTGTTTTCTCAAAGTCCAAACGGTTCAGTCGTCTGTTGTTGATAGTGAGCTTTGTTGTTGCTCCACTGTCAAGAGAGTTAAGCAGTTCCGAATACTCAAGGAACATCGCTTCCTTATCTTCTCGACTGGCAACCGCATAGTTAATATCCGTAAACTTAAAAGATTTGGAATACTTATCTTTGCCCACTCTGAAAACACCGTCGTCATAGATGGCAGTAACCGGAATACAGTCCTGCACACCCTTCGGTACAACGAATTTTTCCTTATCCTGCTTAAAGATGTTGTTTAATGTCTTAATCATTATTCTTGTAAGCCTCCTTTGTCTTTTTCTCAATGCTCGGTTTCATCAGTTCTAAATAGGTGTTTGTGGAGTGAAATACCAACTTCTTGGGCATAAGAAATTCAGACTTAATCCACGCCCATATGAATTTCTCCGCTGTCATTCCGTTGTATTTCACAAATCCGAGAGCCGCAAACGGTGCTGCTCCCAAAATACACACCCACGATACTGTTTCTGTTCCAAGATGCGGTTTGAGTAAGAAGTACAACCCTACTGCCACACCACACGCAAGGACAGAAAAAATGAACTGTCTGAGCGACAGCCCAAAGAACATTGATTCTGTGTAATTTCGTATTTCTCTGTTAATCTTCACTTCCACAGTTCTTCACGCTCCTTAACAAGCAAGTATTTGTTTCAAATCGGTCAGGTTCAGCATCAACTCTGACATCTCCAGTTGCAATATACGCAATATTCTTTTTCGGAATATAGCAAGAACCTAAGAGCAAATCGGTAATGAGAAAAATATCCTCATCATCTGCTCTTTGAAAAAGGCTGACGATTGTTTTCTTCCCTTTAAGTTCATAATCTTCAGCCGCCTGAACAACCTCGCCGGTAACGAGGTGTAAGTTATATATCTGTACTGTTTTCATTTGTTTTTCCTTTCTCTGCGAATCGGTCGAATTTTTGAAGGCACGACACAAATATCCGTAAGACAAATACGCTCGCCCCTTCTTTTACCGCCGTTATACACGCAGTCTTTACATCTACGGTCAGCAGAGAAATATTTCTGCCGACCTGTCCTGTTTCTGTTTTTCATTTTCTTGAACCTCCGTTATAAGCCCATCATTTCTCTGATAATACGGTCACTCATCTTTACTGCACCGACAAGAACAAGCATATTAAATACAAGTTCTCCGATATATGACCATACCTGTGTAACTGCCGCAGCGTCCGGGTTTACTACCGGCGGACTTGACGCAAACAGTGAGAAGATTATGCAGGCAAGCACGATTACTGCACCTTCAAGCAGTACCGCACAGTAACTTTTAATAAAACTCTTGCCCACATTCTGCGTTGGTTCTCCGGCAAAGGTAGATAGCGGTATCGGTGCTAATGCCGTATACATATACAGTTTGAAAAATCTGCCGTAAACCGTCATTATCAGAATAAATGACAACACCGTAATAAAAAGACCGCCTATCAGAGTCACTGCCCATAGCGGAATGCTTTCAAAGAATCCGCAGTCCTCAATGGTTGTTACCATTTCGGATGGGAGCGTCGTTTGATTCGGTGTTTCAAATCCCGATGATGTCATAATGGTTGAAATGATACCTTGAACGATATTGAATAAAGCAAGCATAAGCTCCATACCGTAGGTTATGACACCTTTGGCAATGGCAAAGCGAACAAACAATTTCAATGCGTGTTCCGGCTTTTTCACATCGGTAAAGCTGCCACAGGTACGGACAACGCCTACCACAAAGAACAGCACTAATAGTGCAAGCCCGATTGCCTGAACTGCTCCGTTAATTGTTACCATCACATTCCATATGCTTCCGCCTTTGAAATTCTGCGGTGTTGTGGTTAAAAGCTGCCATATCTCGCTTAATTTATCGTTCCAAGTTTCAAGAGCGTTTTCGAGGTTTTGAACTACCCAGTTATCGCTCATTCATTCGCACCTCCTTGTAAAAATGGAGGCATACCCGTTTTGGCGAGTATGCCCCGTGATAACTGTTGCTTCTTAGCCTGTGATAAGAGTAAGGATTTCTTTTGCGAAAGTAATGATGATACCTCCGGCAAGAGTAAGAAAACCGTTTGCTCTCTGGGACGGGTCGTGGGACTTCAAAGAAAGTCCGACCTGCACGATACCGAAGCCGAGCAGGATAAGTCCGATTGCACGGATAAGTCCGAAAATGAAATCGGACAGATTGTTTACTACCGTGATAGGGTCGTTTGCCGCAAATGCGGTTACACCTGTGCCGAGTACAATGGTCATTGCCAGTACCGCCACACAATATGCACGGTAGCCTTTCTTAACCTTTCCGGTCATAGGCAGTTTAGAGGTTGCTTTGTTTTCTGTGTTTCTCTTAAAAAATCTCATTATCATTTCCTCCTGTGATTAAAAATTGTTATCTACTTCAAAATCCTCATCGGACAGAAGTTCATAAGTGGTTTCTCCGTAATTGCTTTCCTCAACCTCATCAGGGTCAATGGCAAGAACGGAAATAGATGAGTGCGGTATCGTTACTTCTCCGTGCTTGTACGGTTTCTCTTTTCCGTCTGTGGTCAGTGCCACATTCGGGTGCTTCAAGATGTCGTACTTAAAATCCATAATCGGTCGCTCCCCTCGGATAAATAAAATCGCATATTGGTTATCCAGCATACGCACTTCATCCGGTGTGAGAAGTTCTCGACCACTTATCTGATAGTTGGTGGAGTAGTTACCGCTTCGACCGGAACTCTTACCGTAAGTGTTCGTGTCGATAGTTTCTTTGCCGAGTAGTTCCGACACATATTTGTGTGTACTTTGCTCGTTGCCGCCAAGATACAGAAATTCATCGCAGTTGCCCACGATACTTTCCCATTGCTTTTCAAACAAGGCTTTAAGCTGTGCCAAGTTCTGTAAGATGATACTGACCGACACACCTCTGGAACGCATTACCGAAAGTATCTTGTCAAAGTCATCCGGCAATGAAACATTGGCAAATTCGTCCATCAGAAAATGGACGGGAACGGGAAGCGAACCTCCGTGGATATGGTCGGCGGCATAGAATAACTGCTGAAACAGTTGGGTATATAAAATCGACACCAGAAAATTGAAACTGGAGTCGTTATCGGGTATCAGGGCAAACAAGGCAACTTTTTTCTCGCCCATAGAGGGCAGGTCTAACTCGTCTGCCGAAGTTAAAGAAGCAAGGCTTTCAAGATTAAATTTCTCAAGCCTTGCGGCAAGCGTTATCTGAATGGATTTCAGTGTCTTTGCCGAACCGGAATGATAGGAACGGTAATACTTTAGAGCAATATGGTCGGGATTGTTCATCTCAAGCTCTGCAAATAATTCATCGAGAGGAGATGGTCTTGTATCCTCCTCGTCCTCAATCGAACCGGCTCTGAGCATTTCCATAACCATTGCAAAGTTCTGTTCTTCCTCCGGTGCTTCATAGCGTAAATAAAACACCAACGCCAAAAGGAGCATAGAAGCTGAAGTGTCCCAAAACGGGTCTTGGGACTGACTGCCCTTTGGTGTGGTGCTTTTGAATAAGTTAGTTACAAGTTTCTGCACATCGTTGTCGTTCTGAAGATACACGAACGGATTGTAACAGTGGCTCTTTTCCATAGAGATAAGGTCAAGAACTCTGACCTCATATCCTTTTTTCTCAAGAAGTTTTCCCGTATCCCTCAAGATTTCGCCTTTCGGGTCAAGGATTACAAAAGAGGTATTGCACTGCATAAGGTTGGGCTTACAGTAAAATCTTGTTTTACCTGCACCGGAACCGCCGCATACCAGTGTATTCAGATTTCGTCTGTGCTTTTTCGCATTCAATCCGATACGGACATTCTGCGTCATTAGCTTATTATCGGAATACGGAGACTGTCTGTACTTCTTATCCACGGCTCTTGCATTGCCCCATTTTGCAGAACCGTGTTCCTCCCGCCTGCGGTAATTTCTCTGTGTGGAGAAATATATCCCGATACCCATTCCATAGCACAAAAGCAAAATGAGGACAGTTTTCACGCTGTCCTCACAAACTTCTATATGAAACGGATTGTTAAATACATTCATCAGGCTCGACAATATCTCCGGCAATCCGCCTTTAACTGACGGAGCTATGAGAAGTGCCAGCCACACAACCGGAACAATACCGATGACAGAAAGAATAATTGCAGACTGTCTTTCGTTATCTCGCATCGCCGGAGCGTTCCTTTTCGATAACCTTGAATTTTTTCTTTGGGGCAGTCCCGACCTTGATAATCAGGTCGTCCACAGCATCGGTTGATTTCCCCTCGTTCATTAAATCTGTTTTCTCATCATTAAGAGAACGGATAACGATACCGTGTTCATAATCATCCAACGCTATATGGTAAAGTTCTTCTTTTGCCATATCAGTACCTCTTATCTTTCATAATCTTTTGAGCGTGCCTGCTTTTTCTTATACAGTTCATCGGACACACGGGAATGAATATCTGTCATCGCATTTCTCGTCTTGGATAGTTCAAAACGAATGTCCTTCGGCTCTTTGTTTGCCAGCTTATCCGGAATACGGTTGATGGCAAAATTCTGTGTATCAATACCGTACTTTTTGCAAAGCATATATCCGATACACACCGCCTGAAAGCCCATATCGGAACGACTGTAACTGTCGCTGTTGATGGAAAGCTGTGCGTGTCCCAGTTCCTGTGCTACGCACTGTGCAACCGCTACGCTGTCTCCCACATCACGCTTTACATACAAGGTCTGTTCCTCATTGTTGTAAAACGCCGCCATATTTGGATAGGGGAGGTCGTTTGTTGCTTCTACATTCACAGGAGAAGAATCAAGCATTGTGGTAATCAGTGCTTTCGGGTCACGATTAGCTGTCGGTGCAGGCGGTCGTTTCCCATTGGTCTGTGCCACATCAAACACTTTCTTCACATTGTAGGAAATGCCTGTTGTTCCGTCACGCTTTGCATATTCCACCGGTTCAAGAATGGATATGCTCTTAGCACCTTTTGTAATTTTAATGTTGTCTTTGCTCCAGTCATCAAAATCTTTAAGCTGTACCGCCTGCGGATACTGCTTGTAAATCAAAAGTGCGTTGACTGTCGAATATCTGTCAAGTCGGCTCTGTGTATCAAGGAACGCTTTGAATTTCTCCGGCGAAGATACAATCTCTTTCGCCGCTTCATCCGCAAGCTGATACACAGCGTCTTTCTCGGCTCGTTTCTTCTCAGCATATTCCTCTTTGGAAAGTCTCGGTCGCTGACCGCCTGCTTTTGCAGGAGTAAAATTTTCTGTCATTGTAATTACCTCTCTTTCGGTTTCTTGGATTTTGTTTTTGGCTGTTGGTGTACCGTCTGCTTCGGTACAGAAGGATGCTTTGCCTTATCTGTTTCCGGCTCTTTGCGTTCTGCTTCTTTTTGCTGTTTTGCCTGAGCCTTATAGCGGTCAAGTTTCTCTTTAACCGATGGCTTCTTCTGTCTGTCAACAGCAATACCCTTATCAGTTTGCATATCTTCCGGCTCTGAGTTTTGCCTTGACGGAGGGTTTTTGTCCGTTTTGGCGGTTGTGGGGTTTGACTGTGCGTTTTCCTCTTTCTGAAGTGGTTTTCGTACAGCTTCCTCCGTGATGATTTCATTCTTGGTTTTTGTCGGCTTATCTTTTTCCACGGCTTCTCGTTTTTCAACCGCCTTCTGCGATTCTGTTACGATTGCCGCCTTATCCACCTTACCGAGTTCAAATCTCTCAACGATTCTCTGAATTTTAGAAGCGTCCTCCGCACGTGCGATAATATCAATCGGGACATTATCTCCCCTTGTATTCTTATCTCGGAGAACACAATAGAGAACACCGTAGCGTTTTGCCTGTTCGGTGAATTTCTTCAAGTCCTTATTCGGAATAGAAAACACTTTCAATTCTTTGCCCGATTTAATCATATTGGTAAGACGGGCTTTTCCTCTGGTCTTGTTCGCCTGCGTTGCTTCCTGTTTTAATACGGAAGCAAGAAGAATTGCGATATTCTTTGCGGCTGAACCGGTAAGTCTTGCAGCAACTTCAAAGCCTTCAAGGGATAACCTGACGACCTGTTCGGCTGCGTCACCTGAATTTGTCATTTCGCTTTTGCTCCTTTCGCTGTTGTTTTTCTTCTTCGGCTCTGATTGTTTCAAGGTTCTGCTCCATAACCTTTGACCTCTCGGCAATGTCGTTACAGAGTCGAACCTCTTTGTTCAGTTCCCGAATTTTGTCGCTTACCGTCGAAATCTGTTCTTTGACCTTAGACAGCTCATCGTCACTCATCTTTGTTCTTGCTTTTTTTCGCAGGTGCGTTCTGTCGTCATTCAAAGTTTTAATTTGACCTTTCAGCGACTCTTTATATGAGAAAAGCTGCTCGTCCGTAGAAATATTTTCTCGTCCGAGCAGCCTTGTCTCTGCTGTGATTTTATCCAGCTTCAATAAATCCTCTTTCAAAAGATAGTGAAGCCTTGCTGTATTCTGTTTTTTATATTTTGGCAGATAACCGAGCCTGTAACAGTAATGCAGATACAAGCCATACAGTCCGCCCACTTTTTTGATTTTATTTTCTCTTATAGGCAATCGGTACTGCCTGATAACCACCGTCTGCTTTGCAAACGGAACTATGCGTACTCTCTGATTTTCCATAAGCCTACGCCTGATTGCTTCCTCGGTATAATCTTCTCCGAGATTTTTAAGTCGTATGGGTTTCGTGTACCCTTTCGGTACAATCGTCCAATACTTCCGGCTCTCGCTTAGACAATGCTCATATCCCATCTGCGTAAGTGCGTAGTCAAGACTTCTGATATTTGTGCTGTGGGCAATCGCTTCATCTATGGCTTCTCGCACCATAGAATATCTGGTCGGCATTCCCACCTGTTCCTGCTTATAGTAGTAAGAGGATTGCTTACTGCGATTCGGATTCGGATTGTAATATAATCCATATTTCTCACAAATACGGTCGGCAACTTTTCTGAACTTAAACCACGAGGTATCTTGACATCGCTTGCCGTCTTTGAATGAAACAGAGTTAATTACATAGTGGCAATGCAGGTGTTTGGTGTTCAGGTGCGTTGTAACAACAACTTGAAATCTTTCCCCCCACACTTCGTTTGCAAACTCCATTCCGATTTTCTGTGCAAGCTCCGGTGTGATATTTTGTTCCTTAAAACTCAAATATCCGTGATAGGCTTGTATGCCGTCCTCTTTCCCATATGCCTGCTTAACTGAAACAAATTGGTCACGGGCAGTGGTCGGATTACAGTTGATACCTTCCACGAAATATTCCCGTTCGGTTTTTTCTTCGTCCTTTGCATAGGAGAGAACATCTGCAAGTGCCTGATATTGTTCCTCGGTATAAATATCTGCCGCTGTCTTTTCAGGATTAGCGGCATAATCAATAACCTGACCAAGCCTTGAATTAACTGCCCACAACTTGCTTACTGCCATTTCATTTCACTCTTATCGGGTCTTAAATAAGTACGCTCAATATCTGCCTGAAACTTATGCCAACGCTCCGCTTCCTTTTTAAGCTGCGGTGCGTCAACAAAGCCAAGAGCGTTTGCTTTAACTGCAAGTTGATTGATGTTGTTGCCGATAGAAGAAAGCTCACGCATCACATCATAAAATCTTTCGTCCGGCTTTTCCCTCGGCTCATATCCTCGAAGAAGTAAACGGATAAGTCCCGCTTCACTCAGGCAAGCCTTTTTTGCCTTCTTCTGCAAATCCTGTGCTTCGTCTCTACTGAACCTAACAATCTTCTGAATGTTTCTTTTCCTCATTTTCTGTGCCATCCTTTCTTGTGATGATATAATGTCTGTCCTTATTTATCTGGAACAGACACATAAAAGTAACTCCTATAAAGCCGCCGGCAATTACACCGACGGCTACCAATGCTATCTCACGCATAGCGTTCTCCTTTCTCTTGGGGTATTAGGGGCAACCCCTAACGAGGTATTTGGTAGTGTGCTATCCAAATACACTGCTCGCTAAGAATATGCAGACTCTCCGGGTTGCCCCATCGTCTGTCTTTTTATCGCTCCATATCTTTTGAAATTGGCTTATATGCTTTCGCTTCAATGCCCTTGTCCGTCTGATAAAAACGCTCCGGATACCGGAACTTATCCTCATACTTTTTCATCAAATCCTTTGGCATACTGAGAAAACTCTCCGACTCAATCGGTGCGTATGCGATAAAGAATTTTCCTGCAATAATGTCGAGGATTTCTTTATCATCGGAGTAAATTGCACGGTTTAACTCAGCACCGTTCATCTTCCCTTCCTCGTTACATACGATTGCAATCTCATCGTCAAAAGGCATATATTCCTCAATATACCCGCCTACGGTTTCCTGCATTGCTTCCAGCGTATCCTCAATCTCAATCTGTTTCGGATACTTGCCCGGTTCAATGAGAAGTACATTTATTTTTTCGCTCATCTCTCAAAACTCCTTTCATTTTTCTTGGAAATTCCTAATTTGATACACAAAAAGTCGTTGACATCTTTCCCACACTTGGGCGGTTCGTCAACGACTTCGTATCTGTCTTTTAATTTTATTTTCAGTGCATTTGCCGCCTTTCTTCCGGCAATATCATTGTCAAAATGAAGCACGATACGGCTAATGTTCTTATTCTTTTCAAGCAGATTTTTAAGTGTAACCGGCACTTTGGATTTTTCCATTTCTCTGTTAGGCGAATACACGCCGGAGAGAGAAACAAGGTTTAATTTGTGCCAATCCCTGCCCGCCATCTTTGCTAATGTGGCATAGGATAGCAGGTCGATGGCACATTCAAACAGGTGTACCTCTATGCTTTCTTCATTTGTCAGCCTGAAAGAAAACTGCTTCTTGCTACCGGTGCAGTCGCCCATAATACGACTGCTGTTTGTTGCCCGAAATGCGGCATACTTTGCTTCTTTTTTCTCGTCATAACCGATAAAAACAACATTGTGATATGGCAGTGATTCAATGATAAGTTCCTTATCAAGACAGTAGCTTATGATTTCATAATCAATCCCTCGACTGAAAAGATACTGCGTAACCACATCGTTACTCGGACTTTTTTGCGGTAAAAGAAGCGGCTGATTTTCATAACTCCGGTTTTCTTTTTCATAGACCGGAGCAGAAACAGCACACTGTCCCATAATGGTTTCAACCGCTTCTACAAAATCAAGTCCTTTGACTTTGATAAGATAGTCAAGGGCAGACTTACCACCGATACCTCTCGACCACCACATCCATTTCCCGTTTGAAATCTTCAAACTGTCGTGTTCTCTGGTACAGTAAGTGTTACCGCTGTAACGGACAAGTTCGCCCGGTTCATAGGTGCGAAGATAGGTCAGCAAATCCATTCTCTTTGCTTCGGTTATGACTTCCGGTGCTATATATGGCATACTGACCACCTCACATTTCTTTCTTATCTTTCATACGACTTCTCCTTTCGCTTCTCGGTGGATTCGCCCTCATCAGGCTCGCCGCCTACAATTTCATTTTCTTTTTTATCCATATTGAGCAGGATATTCAGCTCGTCCAAACGGGCAAGTTTTGACTTCAATTCTTCTTCCTGCACAAACGATTTTTGGACTTCTTTCTGTGCAGTTTCAAACTGATTTTTCGTATCAGCAAGACTGTCCTTTGCTTTTTCAAGGTCGTCTGCAAAACGCTCTACCACATTATCAATACGAATAATATTACCGAAAACATCATCGCCAAGCGATACCTGTTTGCCGATTTCTCCTTTGACCGTTACGCAATAAGAACGCTCCGTCGTATCAAAAGATAGTTCTGTTTCAAATCCTCTATACCTGCCCAGAGGAACAGGTGCAGGACTTGTCATCTCCTTGCAGGCTGCAATGATTGCTTTGCCGGCTTCTGCTTTTTCGGGATAAAAAACACCCTTAACCTCCATCCCGACAAAGCGGTCATCTGTTGGTTTCGGGTGTTGTTTTGCAGTTTCCACATCTGCCGTCAAACCGTTAATTCGGTTTTCAAGAGAAGTGATACGCTGCGGATAATATTTAATTATCTTGTCCTCAAGGCTGTACTTTTCAGATAAGAAATTGGATTTTAAAAGCTTCAATTTCTGTACCTGAATGTCCAAATCCATCTTTTCCTTGATATATGGATTGCCTGTTGCAAGCATTTTAATCTCGGCATAAGACAGTGCGGTTTCATCAATATCTTCTGCACTCCTAACAGGAGATTTGCTCGTCATAATCTGACTTGCAAACTTCTGCTTACCCTCAACAAGCTGATACAAATATGCGTCAAAGGTCTGCTTTGTAACATAACGATAGATTTCCACCTTTGGATTTGAATTGCCCTGACGGATAATTCTACCACTGCGTTGCTCCAAGTCTGCCGGTCTCCAAGGACAATCAACGTCGTGAAGTGCGATAAGCCTGTCCTGAACATTCGTACCGGCACCCATCTTTTGTGTTGAACCCATTAGCACTCTGACCTCTCCTTTACGAACTTTCTGAAACAGTTCCTTCTTTTTCACATCGGTTTCTGCTTCGTGGATAAATCGGACTTCGCTTTCGGGAACACCTCGCTCTATGAGCTTCTTTCTGATGTCATTGTAGACAGAAAATGTTCCGTCATTCTTTGGTGTCGATAAGTCGCAGAACACTAATTGTGCTGACTTTTTATCTTTGTTTTCTTCCCATATATGGTACACATTATCAACGCAGGCATTGATTTTGCTGTTCTCGAAGTCCGGCAGCATAGCATTTAGCATACGCTGGTCAAGTGCAAGTTTTCTTCCATCGTTTGTGATTTTAAGCATATTATCTACGCTTGAATCCACACCGCCACTGCGAACTTTTTCGGCTCGCTCTGCAAGGGAGGCAACCATTTCTTTCTGCATTTCGGACGGTTCTACCGACACATTATGATACTCTGCTTCCGGCACAGGAAGATTAAGCATATCGGCTGTTTTAATATCTGCAACTTCTTTGAACATCGCCATAAGTTCGGGCAGATTATAGAACTTAGCAAAGCGTGTTTTCGCTCTGTAACCCGTTCCCTCCGGCGTAAGTTCTATTGCTGTTACCGTTTCTCCAAATGTGGAAGCCCAAGCGTCGAAGTGCTGTAATCCGTTTTTAACAAGGGTATTATATTGCAAGTATCGCTGAATGGTGTAAAGTTCCACCATACTGTTTGAGATAGGCGTACCTGTCGCAAATACAGTTCCTCGTCCGCCGGTAATTTCATCAAGGTATCGGCACTTCATAAAGAGGTCGGAAGATTTCTGTGCCTCCGTCTGTGCGATACCTCCTACATTACGCATTTTTGTGTAAAGATAAAGGTTTTTGTAGTAATGGCTTTCGTCAATAAAAAGCCTGTCCACACCTAATTCTTCAAAGGTTACAACATCATCCTTTCTGCTTTGGTCGTTGAGTTTTTGGAGCTTTTGCTTAACGGATTTCCTTGATTTTTCAAGCTGTTTGACAGAGAAGTTTTCTCCTCGGTTACGCTTTAGTTCTGCAATTCCTTCCGTCAATTCATTCAACTGCTGTTCAAGAATTGCCCTCTGCCTTTCAATCGACATCGGGATTTTTTCAAATTGAGAATGTCCGATGATAACTGCGTCATAATCTCCGGTTGCAATTCTTCCGCAGAACTTTTTACGGTTCTTTGTTTCAAAATCTTTCTTCGTTGCAACCAGTATATTTGCCGACGGATAAAGTTGCAAGTATTCCGCCGCCCACTGTTCCGTCAGATGATTCGGTACAACAAACAGCGATTTATTACATAGTCCGAGCCTTTTCGACTCCTGCGATGCCGCTACCATCTCGAACGTCTTGCCTGCCCCGACTGCGTGTGCAAGCAAGGTATTTCCACCGTAAAGAATGTGAGCTACAGCATTTCTCTGGTGTTCCCTTAATGTGATTTCCGGATTCATACCACTAAATGTGATGTGACTTCCGTCATACTCACGAGGTCTTATGCTGTTGAATTTTTCGTTATACATCTTCGTCAGTTTCTCTCTGCGGTCGGGGTCTGCCCATATCCAATCCTGAAAACCTTGTTTGATAAGTTCCTGCTTTGCCTGTGCGATTGCCGTTTCCTTTTTGTTGAGAACTGCCTTTTTCCTGCCCTCATCATCTTCGATATAATCAAAGATACGGACATCTTTCAGGTTCAGCGTTTCCTCGATTATCTTGTAGGCATTGATACGACCTGTGCCGTATGTGCTATATGCTTTGACATTGGAACGGTCATAGGATTTACCCTCGATATTCCACTCGCCCGTATAGGGAGAGAAGTGAACTTTTATATTCCACTGTGCATATCTCGGTGTATCAAGAAACTCAAACATAAACTGCTGGATTACTTCCTGCGGTAGCCAAGTAGCACCGAGCCTTACGGAAATCTCACTTGCAGTCAGGTCTATCGGCTGAACCTTTTCCAATGCTTCTACATTGATTTTGTAATCTTCAGGATACACCTCGGCAGATTTTTTTGCTGTGATAAGTTTCTCCCTGACATTACCAGAGAGATATTCATCTGCCATCAAATACTTTGCCTCGGTTACATTCCCGTACCCGTGAAGCGGATTTAAGAAGATAACACCTTTCAAATCCTGATAGAGTGTTTCTTCATTTTTACCTGTGAGCTTTGACATATACTCCATATCAATTCCGGCTTTTTCTCCCATAGAAACAGCGAGTGCTTCACTGGCGGTATCTACCTTTTCCACCGGCTTATGCGGCTTAATTGTACGCTTGAAAAACATATCTGCCTTGCGTTCCAGTTCTCCGTTTTCATTGATAACCTCAAGTGCAGAAAGCAAGGCAAAGGAACTGTCATCACTGAAAGCAGAGATATTTGCTCTGCTGTTAATCAGTCCATATTTCTTGGTATAACTGTCATAAAGACTGTTGAGCTTTGACTGTTCGGCTTTGATTTCTTCATCCGGATAATCCTCCGTTTGCAGTTCAATCAGGTTGCGAACGCTGTCACGAACCGCAATCATACCCTTGATTCTGTTTTCTGCGGTTGCCGATACCTCAACCGGAGTCATACGGGAATTTTCACGGAAATAGATTTTATCGTCCACAACTGTGTAAGAAAAATTTCTCACATTCGGGTCTGCCGGGATAGAATTGTCTTCTTCCTCAAGTTCATCTTCCACTTCATAATCGTTGATTTCTCCGTGTATATTTGCTACCGCTTCCGATAACAATTCGGATAAATCTGCATTTTCAAAAGGTACGCAGGTTACCTCTTCTCCGAAGCGACCGCTTACTGTTTTCATCTCGCCCAGTATCATTTCGGAATGTTCCACAAAGTACGAGTTCATCGTGATACCGTCATCGGTTGTGCCAAGTTGTACCCAATTAGGCTCTATATCTATGAGCCTGTCATGCTTTTGCAGGAACAAAATATCTGATACAACCTCTGTACCGGCATTGCCTTTGAAAGTATCATTTGGAAGTCTGATTGCTCCCAACAGGTCGGCTCTTTGTGCGATATATTTTCTGACCGACGAATTGGTTTTATCCATCGTACCTTTACTTGTAACAAGTGCCATCACACCACCGGGTCTTAATTTATCCAAAGACTTGGCAAAGAAATAATCGTGAATAAGGAAGTTATACTTATCGTACCTCTTATCAAGCACCTTGAAATCGCCAAACGGAACATTCCCCACAACTCCGTCAAAGAAGCTGTCCGGCACATTGACTTCTTCAAATCCCTGTGCTGCTATGGATGATTTCTGATAAAGTTGCTGAGCAATCCCTGCCGAAATCTTATCAAGTTCCACACCGTAAATCTTAGTGTTTTCCATTGAATTCGGCAGCATACCGATAAAATTACCGATACCGCAGGACGGTTCTAACAGATTGCCCTCATGAAAGCCCATCTGCTCCATTGCCTTGTATATAGCGTCGATAACTTCGGGTGGAGTATAAAAGGCGGTTAATGTGCTTTCTCTTGCGGCGGCATATTCATCGGGAGACAGTGCTGTATATAACTCAACAAATTCATCTGCCCAAGCAGAATTGTTCTCGTCAAAGGCTTCGGACAAACCTCCCCAGCCGACATATTTCGACAAAACAATCTGTTCTTCCGGTGTGGCAAATCTGTTTTCAAACTCACATTCCTTCAGGACTTTTATCGCTTCCATATTTCTGCGAAAACGTTCTTTCTTGCCTGCTGGTTCTACCGGATTGGATCGCAAATCAAAAGTGTTTCTCTCCGCCATCGGAATATCCGGGTGCAAATCAAAACTTCTGACCTTGCTCTTTTTGTTTTCCCATTGTGGCTTTATCGGTTCAGGCTCTTTATCATAGCCATTGCCGATACGAATGCCCTCGTTATACATTTCATCGTAGCTGTCGAAGCCATTCTGATTTGCAATGATTTCTCTGTAATCCTCAATCGGAACATTGCCGATATTGGTTACTACCATATCACTTCTTTCGGCATTTTCAATGAGTGCTTCCATTGTGGCTGAAGTACAGTCGGTAAAATCCGGTGTCTGTCTAAAAGCATTATCTGCTTCTTCAAACCATTCTGTGCCTACATCGGCAAGAGTTTGATTTGCGATACTGCCGAGGTAATCAAAGAACTCATCTGCCGACTTATTGTCTTGTGCCGCTTTTCTGATTTTATCAAAAGAAAGCGTATTTGTAACATACTGACCGCCGGCATTACTGTCCGGATTAAAGTACATCCAAGTAACGCTTTCTTGTTCTCGGTTAATATAAAACGCATCTTCATAGCCTGTTTTCTGTTCGTTTTCAGTATCATTTCGAGCAATATTTTCGCCTGTATCGACTTTTTCTGCTGCTGGTAATACCGTTACTCTCAAGTGGTCATTAAGCGGATTTTCCTGCACCTTACGGTCAAATTCTTCCCTTGAAAACTCCTTGTTGAACAGTGGCATTTCTGTATCGTAAAGCATTACTCTCTCATCATCAAAAGATAAAATTTCATACTCCGAAGCACCGATATATACCGTGTCTCCAAGATGATATTCATATCGGGTATCAGGTAATTGCTGTTCCTGTGTTTGCTCTGCAAGCAGACTGCGGACATAATCAATCTTCTCTACACGGTTAATCGGGAAACCTACGCTGTCCTCAAAAGTGACATCTCGCATAGAAACATCGCCGCTTATTTTACCGACACTTTCAATAACAAATCGGCGGTCATCAATCACAATTTTCTTACCTATAATATCGTCATCATTTGCCTGCTCAGCTTCTTCCGGTGGTGCAGTAGAAAGAATTTCCCGATTTCTTTTCTGCTCCTCGATTTCTGCCCGTCTTGCTTCCTGCTTCTCAAGCCACTGCGGATACTGCTCCTTTTCCTTTGGATTTAAGTATCTGTCTGCACGGATAAGCTCCCCGATACGCTTTTCCACCTGTGTCCATTTAAGAGCGAGTTTCGGTGCGTCGTTTCCAAATCCTCTTGAAAGAGTTATGCCTTTCCCATCGTGGTTTTCATCAATACCTGCACCGATAATGACAGGATATGAACCTCCCCAACCGTATTCGTTTTTGAGAAAGTCTGCATTTTCTTTTGAAGATAAACTCTTTTGAAACTGCTCATAGATACGCATTTTACCTTCGTGAATACCGCTTCCACGAGTTAAAACTGCGTCGATAATCTCCTGAGAAAAAGTAAAGGCAGAGGTTTTGTTTTCCTCTGCCTGACCGTCTAATATGAAGCTCATCTGTCCGTCTGCCGACGGTAGCGGTTTCATTCTATCATTTAATTCTCCCAAAAGACGCATTGCTTCAAAGTGCTGTGCAATCACGCTCCAGTTATAGAAACTCTGTGCAGTTCTGCTGTCATAATGACCTTCCCAAAGGTGCAAAACATTTTGAAATGTCTTATAACCTACGGTTCTCCCGTCCTCTAATGTGAATTCGGTATAGTCGTTATTGAAGATACTCTTGATATATTCGGTACGGGTATCGCTATCGGTATTTCTCTCATAGAAGTCTTTAATATCTTCAAGAGAAGCCGATAAATGCGGTGTAGTACCGAGTATCTCTCGGATAGTATCATCCCCACCGAAAAACGGCAGACTCTTATCCTCGTTGCTTCTGTCGTAATACTCTAAACGAATATTACCTGTGCTTTCACGATTTCCTGTGCCGAGTTCCTGATGTTGTTCATCAAGCGAATCCAATTCATCATATCGTCCGCTTTCATCTTCTCCGTCAGTCCCTCTTGCTGTGCCATCTGTCTGATAAGCGTTTCCTCCAGTTCGGTCGCCCTCTGCTGGACTTCCGACAGATGACTGCTCAGTATCCCTTTCGTCAGGAGATTGTAATACTGAACCTTGTGGTGTTCCTTCAGATAAGTTTTCCTCATCTGCGACCATTTGCCCTGAATGACCTCCGGCTGTTCGGGCAAAGTCAGGTTCGGAAGATTGTAATTCCCGACCATCGTGTATGTTATCTCGTTCATAATCGCTGCTCCTTTCGTCTTTGATGTCTTTATTGTATTCCGATTGCCTGTTTGCTTCAATTATGCGATTTTGACGGTTCAGTGCCATCACTGTTTTGGAGATTTCCGAAAGCCCCATCTCTGCAATATCGCTTGTGGCAAATCCCAGAGCGTTCATCGTATCCTGCGTATTGAAATTGGTAACATCTCTAAAATCATCGGCTTCAAAATATTCGCCGGTATCAATTTCAAGCCTTGTCATCATCATATATGCCACGCTGTTTGTTACAACTTTTTTATACAGACTTGCAATCATCGTTTCGTCAAGTCCTTCAAGGAAACTGTCCTCGGAAGCATAGATGAGGTCATTAAGATAATCCGGCAAATTATCTTCGGCGGCATTTTGTGCGGCACTCACAACTGCTTCGCCCAAAGTGGATTTGTTATCCAGTTCCCCAAATGTGCTTCCAAGCGTTTCAATAACATCGTCTGTGTATTCGTCCCTCATATCCCAAAGCGGAACAGGACGGGAATATCTGCTCTCGTGAGTATCGGAAATATCGAAGTAGTGGATAAGTCTTTGTCTTGCTCTATTTTCATCGGCAAATACCGCAATACCTCTTGCTCCTTTATTTACCCATCGTCCAAAACTCCTGTTCCAACGCTCGATTTCAAGAACTGCCGTAGCGTCCGGTCGCTGTGCATAGATAAGCAACTGCTCATCATATCGCAGCTTGTAGTTTCTGCACGCAGACTGCAAGAAATTCTGCCAGTTCTGCGGATTGGAAACAACCGTCTTGCAGGTTCTATCATAGAGTTCGGATATGAGTTCGTATTTTCTTGACACTGCTTTTGCACCTCCTTATCGTTCTTTTTCTTTGCTTTTTTCCGGTTTTATCTTTTCCTTTCCGGCTGGTTCAACGGTATGACCGTTTCTTTCACACAGCTCTGCAAATTCACAGATATGGAAATCATCCGAGCCGATTTGTGTGTGATAGTCGTCGATATATTTACACTCACGCTCCAGTGTTGTTCCGTTTCTTGTGTGAATCAGGATTTTATCTCCGTCATTTACACGAAATTTCTCGTTGTATCCACTGTCAATAAAGCGGATACTGTTTTCTTTATGTTCCTGACTGCTCATCCGTTCCACCTCCCAAATACGAGAACAACTTGTTGGCTTTGGTTTCTTTCTGAAGTTCGATGATGAGTGCCATATCCGGTATCGTGATACCCGGAATCTTCAAAATACTCTCCATATCAAGCTGTTGTAGTTTCTTTTCTGTATTACAACCGGAATCAAACAGCTTCGCCATTAACTTTGTTTTCTGTTGAAATGTCGGTTTGCTCATCTTGCGTCCTCCTTATTCAATTTCTATGACTACACGAATACTGCTGTCGCAGCCACTGCACTGTCTGGAAAGTTCCGGGAACAAAGATTGCACCCTCTGTCTTGACCTGCGGATAGTTTCAAAGCACGGTAACCCGTAGCCCTTGTAGTTGTTGACTATATCCTCAAGAGATAAGTCGCCGACTTTCAAATAACTGTATCGGTTGTAATAGCAGAGGATAAGCTGCATATCGTCATACCTTGTTTCAGGGCATTCTCTGAGGATTGCAAGCACCTTGCTGTCAACCGTTCTCTGCTTATTCATAAAACACCTCCATAAAGTAAGTGGACGAAGTTTTTTACGCTTCGCCCACCGTTTTGTTACTTATTTTTTTCTGTTTTTAATCTGTAAGAAGATAAAGCCGCCGATAATAAAGGCGACCAAAACAACTGCTACAATTGTCTTTGCGTCCATTATTCATTGCCCTCCTTTTTCTTCTTTCTCTTGGAAGCAACAACCGTTGCAACGATACCGAGTGCAGAAGCACCTGCAAGTGCTACCCAAAGACCGGTTTTTCTGTCATCGCCGGTTTTCGGTGTGTCACGAAGTTCGTTATGCATCTCGATTTCAACCGTTTCGCCGACCTTTACGGTTACTTTCTTATCGGCAGGTAAAATATATCCGGCAGATACATTGTCGCTGACCTCGGACACTGTGTATTCGCCGATACGAAGTCCATCTATGGAGATTTCGCCATTCTTATCGGTTGTAAAGGTGCTGTCATAACCGTTGACACCTGTTACTCTGAAAGTGAAACCTTCCACCTTACCGTCGGAAGATGTCTTTTTAATTTTCAGGTTTCCTTTCATTGCTTCGTTGATAAAGCCGACTCCCGCTTTGTTTTCTACCTTGTAGGTAGTTTCATCTTTTTCAATGAATACGGAGTAAACGCTCTTATCAAGCACAAATCCCTCCGGTGCTTTGGTTTCTCGTACAAGATATTTACCGTAGAGAAGTTCTTTCATCTCATAGATACCGGTTGCGGTTTCTTCAAGATTTCCGATAAGTTCATCGCCATCGTCCAGTTTACCGTCGCCATTAACATCCTTATACACTTCAAAAGTTGCACCTGTCAGTTTGTTATCCGGATAATCAGCGTCCACTTTGGTAAGTTCAATATTACCGTGAATATACTCGTCGGTAATTTCCACTTCGATGACCTGCTCATTCTCCCCGATGTTTACTTCGTAAGAAGTATCATCAAGCACAAAGCCTTCTGGAGCTTCGATTTCTCTTACAATCCACTTTCCATAAGGAACTTTTGCAAAAGAAAAACTGCCGTCCTTTTCAGATGTGGCAGTCATAATAGCGTGTTCTTTTGTAAATTCGGTTTCATCTGCTTTGAAAATGCCGATTAAAGCACCGCCCAGTGCTTCTCCGTTCTCGTCAATCTTCTTACCGGATACAGAACCGTAAATAAGTTTGTTTTCAATCGGCTTTCCGTCATTCACTTTGATTTCAACCGTTTCTGTGTCCTGACCGGCATACTCGAATGTGAACGGATACTGTGTATCAGAGAGGATATAATGCTCATCTGTGGCAATTTCCTTGACATAGTAGCTGCCAAATGGAAGGTCTGTATTTGCAGTCGCTGCTCCGTTTTCATCAAGCGTGATAATCTCAATCAATCCGTCAGCCGGAATAACTGTGCCGCTTGAAGATACAACATCTTCTTTTGCATAGAGTCCGAAACTGATGTTTTTGATTTCATCATTCTTGCCGATACCAAAGGTTTCGTCCTGCTCTAAGATTTTTTCAAGAGAAATCTTCACTTTCTGTCGCTCGTTTACGAAGCTGGTTGCAGTTTCAGTTACCGCTACATCCTGTCCGGCATAAGTGAGTTCCACCGAATGCTTTTCTTTGTTGATGACCATACCTGTCGGTGCTTTGGTTTCTACTACCGTATATTTACCGAGATAGAGTTCCTTACTTTTAGCTGTTCCGTCCTCATCGGTTGTTACAGTATCTACTACATCGCCCTTGTGATAACGAAGTGTACCGTCCGGCGTGATAACATCTTCGTCGGCAGTGATTTCATAAACCGCACCTGCAAGTCCTTTGACCTTATACACCGGCTGATAAATCACATCTTTATCTTCCTCGCCGGATACATTGACACCAAAGAATACTTCGCCGGTTTTCTCAACGGAAATCGTACCTTTCTGTGCCATATTCGGCTTATCCACCTTAATCAATGTGATACCGCCTTCCTGTGTGGAATTTTCTTCTGTCACATCAAAAGAAACAGGAGTACTGTCGAGTACATATCCATACGGAGCCTGAACCTCAACAAGTGAATATCCCTTGCCATAGTCCAGTTTTTCAGGTGTAACAAGCTGACCGTCTGCGTCGGTATAGAATGTGTCGATGGTTGTCGGTGTAGGATAAGTAAATGTCATACTTACTTTGTTACCGGCAGGGTCATAGATTTGGAAGCCTGCACCTGCATACGGGATTGTCTTTCCTGTTTCTGCATCAACCTTTACGACCTTGATATATGACTCAAAGTTGGCATTGTTGATGAGATAACGGTAAGTCTGACCGTCCTGAGAAATGAAAACATCAAAGTCTTTCATAAACTCACGACCTTCCCAGCCTTTCGTCTGATGAACGGTATATATGCCGTATGGCATATCCTTTGTCTGAGCAAAACCGTTTTCATCACAGACGATAGTATCTCGTTCATCTTCTTCTGCTGCTTCAAAACTTCCGGAAGATTTAAGATAGATTTCAAAAGTTGCACCGTTTTCCGGTGTTTCAATCTTGGTTTCCCCATCATCGGTGTGTTTGATGATAGCAATATTTCCTTTCATAACCTGTTCTGTCACGTCGTTTGCCACAAGATTGTGTTCAATCGTAAAGAGTTTCGGTTCTGCACCTACCTTGTGGACTGTCTTATCGAGAAGATAACCCTCGCTCGGTGTGATTTCTCTGATTGTCCAATCGCTATCGCAGACATATTCCTTTGTTGTGAACTGCCCCTCGCTGTCGGTTACATACTTATCCACAAGTGTGTCGCCTTTATAAATTCCGTAAACAGCACCGGAGAGTTTAGCGTCGCCCTGAGCAGTACCTTCTTCTCGGTCGCTCTTTGTTACAGTTACGCTGAACTTCTTCAAGATATTTGTGAAATCACGGTTTGTAACCCCTTTCCACCGAATCGGTGCAGTCTGCTTTTCAGGAACGACATAACGGATTGCTGTATCCACTTCTTCGAGCGTATATGGTGTGCTTCCGCTGATAAGCACATCTTTGAATGTTGCAACACCGTTTTTATCGGTAACTGCATATTCATCAACTGCAATGCCTGCAAGGGAAGTACCGTAAAGGTGGAATTTCACACCCTCAACAAGATTATCTTCCGATGATTTAATGACCTGAAGATTACCTCTCTTGAGAACATTGTTGAAGTTTACTGTTGCTACTTGACCGGCAACAACAGTTACTCTGTGAACCTCTTGCGGTACATATTTGTCGATAGATTGCTCTGTTACCGTATATACGCCCGGCATAAGGTTGTCAATCTGGAACTTACCGCCGTTTGCTGTAGTAACTGTCTGATTTACTCCGTTGCCGGAAATAGTGAAATTGATACCGTCAACCTTTCCGTCCTCAGATGTTTTCACAATCTGACAAGAACCGTAGCTGACTTTCATCTTTACATATCCGGTCACAGGGTCGCTGACTTCCTGTGCATAAGTAACTACATCCTGCACGCTTGAATTTTGACCGTGCTTACCCTCAGACCATACGACAACACCTCTGCGGACACCGTTTTTCTTACTTGCGGTAATGGTAAATTCCTTACTCGGTGCTTTATCCATTGACACCGTAAGTTTGTTTCCGCTTGTAGAAAATGTTACACCACTGATACTCGCCTTGAAAGCATAATTGGAGAGTACACCGTTTGAGTCTGTAAGAGTCGCAACATATTTGCTTCCGTTCCATTCAAGTTCATTTACTTTCGCTGAACCGCTTGATTTAGTACAGAAGCTCGGCACAACTGTATGATTCTGCACACTGCTGACCATACTGTTGTAGTAATTCATAATCTTACTGCGAAGCGGATGTTTGGCATTGATAACATCTTTCACATTGCTGCAACCACTGGCTGCTTTGTGATTAAAGTTTGCGTCACGCTCTCCAACGACTGTTTCCCAAATAAGAAGCTGTGTTGCATAAGCGTGAGCAATACTGTTTGCCGCACTTTCGTTCTGCGACCTCCAGCTTGTTGAAATCGTTCCTCGATAGCCGTACTGCAAGATACGACCGATAAAGAGTCTGATTTCATCGCCGGAGATAACTCCGTTTGCTGTGATATTGTTAAAATAATTTTCATCGTACTTGTTCATACTCTGACCGGAGCTGAGTGAAACACCCGGCTCGATACAATAGGCAATATTACCGGAATATGAACCGATTGCCTTTAAGTTAGTGTGGGTAGAACTGCCGGTATGCCAACCGTTCTTCAAAGTAAGGTTACTGTGTCCCCACACACCGTCGTAATTTGCGTCGCCGTCACGAGGGAAATCAACCATATACACTTTGGTCTTTTCTCCGCTTGCAGCAAACGCTGTGCTTGTCCCAATACTCATAAAAGCACTGAGACTGAGAACCGTAGCCATAACAAACGATACGGCTCTCTTGATTTTCGTCTTTACCATCTAAGTTTCCTCCTTAAAATGAAAGAACGCACCGATTATCTCAGTGCGTCCGATACTGTATTTTATTTTGTTTTTTAGCAGTAGCCGATATAGATTTCATATTCCGTATCGGATACCTTTTCTGCCCATACCCACACTGCGGTAAATCCTTACACTTTTTTGTATCTGTTCAGCCTGCTTTGAATATCGTCCTTAATGCCTGTGCGTTTGGCATTGGCGGTTATCGGATTATCCCAACAATCCGTTGCGGTACTGTCCAACTCCAAACCGATACTTTGAGCATAACTCTTGGCGTAACTCAAATAAGGATTAACATCAAAGCTCGGCTTCGTTTCTTCCGTCGGTTTTGGCTTTGTGGGTTTCACTTCTTCCTTAACTGGCGATGTTTCCGGCTCTGGCTTCGGTTGTTGCTGTGGCTGCTCCTGTTCTTGAATACTGTCAGGCTTTTTCGTTACCTGAACGGATTCATAGCTTTTTGCAGTTTCCGCCCTACTACCTGCCGTAGAAGAAACATCCGACTTTTCCTGCTGACTCGGCTTTGTTGTTGCTTCACTTGATACTGTTTGCTCCGTTTCGGGAACAACACTTGTATCCTCTGCTTTTTCTGTTCCGTTCGTTGTTTCGGTATTACCAGCCGTAGAAGAAATCCTTTTATCCGTGTCATTTCGTGCGGTTTCTTTGGCTGTGTTACCGTTACATCCGGCAAACAAAATCATCAAGCAGGCAATCATACAAACCATCCATTTCTTTCTCATAAGCTATCGCTCCTTTCGCCTTAATCGTAATCAATCAGACAAAAAACAGCAAAGGTGCGAATATCCAAACTTTTTATCGTATCAGACACTTTGTTTACACTTCAAATGTGCGAACCCTTTATTAGACAGCTATAAGTTATGAGAGATAGGTATATTCAAGTGAGATAGAATATATCTTTTCAGCAAGTAAACAGTAGGTATTAGGGGGTAGAGTGTGAGAAGGGGGAGTAACAAAATCGGCTATCTGCTGTCACGGTCTGCCCGTTGCCTGAGATACTTGTTGTAATGCTCCAATGCCTTGCACACGAAGTCCTCCGTTTGGCTGATTGGGATATTTTTCGGGATGAGTTGTCGCACTCTGTCGCCCCTTAGCACAATCTTCTCTTTCTGGTTTGGCTTTTCCTCCGACATAATGGCTTGGATAGCTTCGGTTGTCAGTTTGCGCTCATCGAAAAACTTTCGCATACGGATAGTCTGGTCGTGAGAGGGAGTTGCGTCGTTCATATCAATCTCGTCAACCACATCACGCTGACAATCTTCGTCAAGATACGACAATTCAACCGCCGGTCGCATTTTAATTCGACCTTCATCAACAAATTCAAGCAGTTCGGGAACAAGGTTTGTAAGGCGAATATAACGCTGTATTTGTGTTTTGCTGTCATTTGAATTATCAGCAATTTTCTCAACAGAGAACTTCTGCCCCACTGGGTCAGAAGTTAAATCAGAACGAAAGCCCTGCCTTTTCATTGCTTCCAAACGCATTTTGTAGGCATAGGCTTTTTCAGAGGGAAGTATCTGCGACCTTTGGAAATTACTTTCCACCATTAGAATTGTGGCTTCATCTCGATTAAGGTCAACAACCTCACATCTTAGCATTTCAAAACCGGCAAGTTCACTTGCTCGTTTTCGTCTGTGACCGGATACGAGTTCATATCTTCCGTCCTCTTTCTGCCTTACCGTAGCCGGAGTAATTACTCCACGTTCCTTGATACTCTCGACAAGCTGTTGCATATCTTCATCGTCCCTGACCTTGAACGGGTGGTCTGGGAAATCGTCAATCAGCTCTAATGGAATATCTCGGATTTTAGAAAGTCTTTCTTCCTCTCTCTGTGCCTGCGTTGTAAAAAGGTCATCGAGCCTCGTGAGAGTGAAGTCGCTCTTTCTTCCTGCCATCTGCTAACACCTCCTTCGTAAATTCGGTGTATGCCTTAGACACCGTACTGTTTGGCTCATAAGCAAAAATGCTCTTGCCTTTGGAAGAAGTTTCGGCGGCTTTTACAGCAATCGGAATAGATGTGCGATACAGCTTAATCTGATTTCCGAAATTCTCCCGCAACGCTTCCACCGTACTTTTGGCGAGGTTTGTGCGGTTATCCACCAAAGTGAGAAGCATACCGTCTATCTTAATATCCTGATTGATATACTTCTTGACTTTTGAAATGGTCTGCACAAGCTGGGTCATACCCTTAGCCGGCAAATACTGTGCCTGCACCGGAATAATCACGCTGTCTGCCGCAGATAGAGCATTGAGTGTTACCATACTCAGAGAAGGCATACAGTCAATCAAGACAAAATCGTATCTGTCTTTGACCTGACTCAAATAATTCCTCAAAGTGGTTTCTCTGCTCATAGCGTTCATCAGGTTATATTCCATCGCCGAAAGTTCAAGGTTCGCCGGTAAAAGGTCAACACCTTCCTCGTGGTGCAGGATACCGTCTGTCGGGTCATTCATCGTTTCACTAATTACATCTGTAAGTTTTGTTGCAAGCGTAATACCCAAGTTATCCGTATCTCTCCAACCGAGACAAGTAGTTAAATCTCCCTGTGGGTCTGCGTCTATGAGCAACACTTTCTTACCCTGCATTGCAAGACCAACACCAAGATTAACCGTTGTCGTTGTCTTTCCGACTCCGCCTTTTTGATTGCATATGGCAATCGTTTTACAGTTTGACACCTCTTGCGTCCTCCTTTCAATTTATTCATAGCCAATAAAATATGGCTATGTACTTGACCGTTTCATTTCCTAAACGGTCGTGGCAATATTTATTCTCAATATCCCTTGCCAAGCATATTGCTTTTGGGAAGTCGTTAAGAAACAGACTGCTTATCTGTATCATAGGAATCTAACCTCTGCCGGGTACTCCGCCAGCTCCGTAGAGAAGTATCATTATCCTTCTGACTGTCATCGCCATATCGGTTGCAATCCGATACCCATAGCAGGAGTTCTCGCTGTTCTGTAATTTTCAGAAGTTTCGGCGTACCTGCTAAAGTGGCTATCCTCAGAATTAAAGTCTTAACGACCTGTATATTCAGTTGTCAAAGAACGAGTGAAAAGGTTTCCTTTTTCATCATCAGGAATTAACCCCTTCACTCATTGCACAAAGGGCTTCATTTTGGACACCCAAAATCGCTGTTTTACAAAAAAATTTTTCAAAAAAATTTTTGACAACAAAAAAAACCGCCTGTTTCGGTTAAAAAACAGACGGCATAAACGCTTAAAATTATTTGATTTTCAGTTTCTTTTTCCTTGCAGACAGAACTTTCAGAAGAACATCATCTACTGCGTCGGTGTATCTGCCTTGTGCTATCAAGTTATTTTTTAGGTTGATAAGCGACTGTATCACTCTGCTTTGCTCGTCATCGGTTAGATAAATATGATATTTCTTTTCTCTCATCGGCTGCTCCTCCAGTTCTCAAATGTTTTCCTTATTATCCTGACATCTTCTTGTGTGTCGGAAGATATAAATATATGCACGCTCTGAAATGCCGCTTTGATACGCTGTGCATATTCGGGTTCCGCTTCGTTTGGCTTCATCGGTAGCTTAATGAGTTTGATTTCCCGTTGCTTACAGAGATAGTCTTTCAGTATTCCTATCTTATCTGAATCCATATTCACTTGAATAGCAACCTGCTCTGCCGGAATATATACATCAAGTGGAATGCCGAATAACCTGTCAGAACCAAATTCCACTTTCAAGCCTTTCATATTTGCATAATAACCGATTGCAAGAGCCGGGAACAATGACAAATATTCCTGCTCACATATCCTGCACCCTTTATTGAAAACAGTACGCTCGTTTATCTTCATACTCCAAGAATGACCGTATCTGCATTGCCACCACGCTCTCTTTGCTGAATTTCTTGAAACTTCCGTCGGCTTCAACTTATTTAATTCATAATCCCATTCTGTCAGAAGCTGCTTATCCGTCGTAGACAAATCATTGTATCCGGCAAATACCTCTCGCTCTGCACAAACAGGGCAGACCGTTCCTTTCACACGAGCATTGATAACTGACTTCCACTCGTTACCGCATTTCCTGCAATGCCACCATACATTTTTTCTTGACTTTGCATTAACCTCATCCGGTTGCAGAGGATAATTCTTCTCTGACCATTCTTTTGCTATTAGTGGATGTGTACTTTTCAGGTCATTCTTTCCTTTTATAAATGTATATCCACTGCAACAAGGACATTTACTGCCGCCTGAGCGTGTGGAAATGAGCGTATTCCATTCGCAGCCACAGATTTTACATTTCCACCAAGCCTTGCTGTTTGCAAACGCCGTAACTTCTGTTGGTTTCTTTTCATTCTTATCTGACCACTCATCTGCAACTTCCGGGAACAGGGTTGCAAGGTCATTAAATCCTGCAAGCACTTTGTTATGGGAGCAGTACGGGCAACCTGTTTTGTTGATGGTTCTGCTCTTTACGGTGGCTATCCATTCGTGTCCCTTTTCACATCTCCATATTACTTTCTTATGAGAACCAATAGAAACTTCTGTCGGTTTTATCTTATTCTTTTTCGACCACTGTTTTACCAGTAATGGCTCTAATGTCGCCAAATCGTTAATACCTGCAATCACTCTCGCACCGGAGCATATGGGGCATTTCTCGCCACCGGAACGTGCCTTTATACTTGTTTCCCATTCGTGACCGCAAGCACCTTTCCACCATACTTTCTTGTTCGAGCCGAAAGTTATGCTGTCCGGTGTCAGCGGTAAATTCCTATCCGACCATTCTACAATCAATTCCGGATGTACTGCCGCTAAGCTGTTACTCATATCAAAACCTCCATTTCCTCTGTGATTAGAGTATATGCGGTTTTGGCTTTTACTTGTAGTTTACGAATGTCGGTAAAATTAAAAAGCCCTTTGAGAAAAGGATTTATCCTCTCTCAAAGGGCTTGGTAAAAAGGAAGTTAACTATTTATCAATTCTTGCAGTTCATTGACAAACCGGCAGATATGAAATCCATCACACACTGCATGATGCACTTGGATGGCGAGAGGAAGTATGATTTTTTCATCATCTCTGTAATATTTCCCCATCGTAAAAATAGGAACCAAATAATCATATCCTTTCTGCAAATTCAGATTAAAGCCATCGAAGGTTGACCATGGTATCATCGATACATTAAAAACATTTTCGGGTACATCCGGTTTTCCTATCATTCCATAATTGCTTCCATACCGTTGCATATCATTCGCATACGCCATAGAAAATGCTTCAAAATCTGGTATGTATGGTGTCCAAAGGTTGGAAAATGTCTCTGTGTCCTCATGGAATATGGTATAGCTGGGTATCATCTCGTCATATATTCCCAGTTCACCCTCCTGATTAATTGCCGTTCTAAACTCTGAATGACGGTTTACAATCGTTGCAAGATAATAAAGCATCGCAGGGTATAATTTCATTCGTTTCTTTTTTATTTGTGTAATATCCAATTTAACAGTCATACTGTATGTGCAAGGTATATTCGTAAAGTAATGTTTAAAATACTCATTCCGTTTCCAACTACTTCTATCAATTTTTTCAAATACCATCAAAATTCCCTCCCAAATTCTGATTATTGTCCTTTTACAAAGGCTGCATCATCTCAAGAATGATTCCATCCGGGTCTCTGAAATAAAACGCTCTGCTTTCCCCAAATCCATCTGCCCTGAAATCAAAATACTGTGGTTCAGACAAACACTCCACATGATTTTCGATAAGAGTTTTGTAGACAGAATCAATGTTATCAGTGTAAAAGCATACTTCTGAGATAGATGTCGTAAACAAGTCTGATTGCTCTTTATGGATTTTGCTATCTACAAACTGAATCAATTCAACAGGTGGTGCTTCAAGAGCCTTCGAACCATTCAAATATGCAACCCTTGCTTTACAATTTTCCTTACGGAACATTTTATCGGTCTCTTCACCTTCCATAAGGATTTCGCCCTGAAATTCAAGTCCAAGAATATCTCTGTAGAAAGCAATCGAGCGTTCCAAATCAGAAACGGTTAATCCAACGTGATAAATTCTTCCAACCATTTACTATTCCTCCTTAACAAATGATAAATACCGATTTGTTTTTCTCTCATTTTGAAAATGGGCAATTCCGCAATGGAACTGCACATATATCTTTAAAATATGCGATTTTTTAGGCTCTGCACCGTTTCAAGCATCATTTGGTGTAAATTTGGTGTATTTGTGTATTTTCAGAGCTTTTTCACAAATGAAGTACATCCCGTTTTGTAAGGTAAAACGGTACTTCTTAATAGAGCTTTGCACCTGCCGGGATGTGGTCATCAACCATCAGAAGATGGAGCTTTTCTTCGCCTTCTTCTTCGTGAACGGCACTGATAAGCATACCACAGGATTCAATACCCATCATCGGTCTCGGAGGAAGATTTGTAATAGCGATACAAGTCTTGCCAACCAGTTCTTCCGGCTCATAATATGCGTGAATACCGCTTAAAATGGTTCTGTCTGTGCCTGTTCCGTCGTCCAGAGTGAACTGTAACAGCTTCTTGGACTTCGGTACTGCTACACATTCTTTAACCTTAACGGCACGGAAATCGGATTTTGAGAATGTATCGAAATCGACAAATTCCTCAAACAAAGGCTCTACCTTTACCTTAGAGAAATCAATCTTTTCCGGCTCTGAATTTGGTGTAGAAACCTCTTTAGAACTTACACCATTTTCGGATTTTACACCACCGAGGGTCTTCATTGTCGGGAACAGCAGCACATCCCTGATGGCCGGTGAATCCGTCAGTAGCATGATCATACGGTCAATGCCGAATCCGATTCCTCCTGTCGGAGGCATACCTACCTCCAGCGCATTCAAGAAGTCCTCGTCCGTATGGTTGGCTTCCTCATCGCCCTGGGCCAGAAGCTCTTCCTGGGCTCTAAACCGCTCCCTCTGGTCAATGGGGTCATTGATTTCAGAGTAGGCGTTGGCCATCTCCCAGCCGTTCATGAAGAACTCAAAGCGCTCCACGTAGTCCGGGTTGCCCGGCTTTTTCTTGGTCAGAGGAGAAATCTCCACCGGATGGTCCAGAACAAAGGTAGGCTGCACCAGGTGCTCCTCCGCAAACTCCTCAAAGAACAGGTTCAGGATGTCGCCCTTCTTATGACGCCCCTCAAACTCCACTCCCTTTTCCTTGGCAATGGCTCTGGCCTCTTCCAGGGTATGAATCTGGTCAAAATCCACTCCGGCATACTTCTTAACCGCGTCCACCATGGTAATGCGTGCAAAGGGCTTGCCTAAATCCATCTCCACGCCCTTATAAGTAATGGTGGTGGTACCCAGTACCTCCTGAGCCACAAAACGGTACAGCTTCTCGGTCAGGTCCATCATTCCGTTGT
>OBXO01000432.1_pt1 | contig 34379 bp, 31 predicted proteins | sample 1501431 | NCBI WGS metagenome assembly OBXO01 (sample SAMEA2580163, study PRJEB22360) | human gut metagenome | biome: human gut; feature: human-associated habitat; material: faeces | place: Denmark | collected 2008/2010 | reverse complement strand
CACTCCAAAGAGTGCAAACGGTCCCCGCAGCAATTCATTCCGGCCGGATTCCCCCCTCACGACACCCTCCAACCGGGGACGGAAGACTCAGCCAGCCCCCTCACCACACCGGACATAGTCCGTTCCGGACGCGTCCTCCCAACCTCAGTTAAATCTCAATTTCCACCCCAGATTAACCTCTTCTTAACATGATTTTAACATCCATTTCTTCCCCCCGGATCAACGGGCAATATTAACGGAATCACACGATTCTTAGCGGCTTTTTAACGCATCGGATCAATTGTTTTCTTTCCTATTCTATGTTAAACTTAGGCCGAATACATGTGTAATACAAAGGAGGGAAGGGGTAAACCCCGACTGATCATGAATTCTAAGAAAAGATTAGGAATCGATATCGGTTCCACCACTGTTAAGATTTCCATTATTGACGACGCAGGCAATATCCTGTTTGCAGATTATGAGCGTCATTTTGCCAATATCCAGGAGACCCTCTCCGCACTGCTGAAAAAAGGTGCCGGCCAACTGGGTAATCTGGATGTGGAACCAATGATTACCGGTTCCGGCGGACTGACTCTTTCCAAACATCTGGGCATTCCTTTTGTCCAGGAGGTAGTTGCCGTAGCCACATCATTAAAAGACTTTGCTCCCCAGACCGATGTCGCCATCGAACTCGGCGGAGAAGATGCTAAAATTATTTATTTCACCGGTGGTATCGATCAGCGGATGAACGGAATCTGCGCCGGGGGGACCGGCTCTTTTATTGACCAAATGGCCTCTCTGCTTCAGACAGACGCATCCGGACTGAACGAATACGCGAAAAACTATAAATCAATCTATCCGATCGCCGCGCGCTGCGGTGTATTTGCAAAATCGGATATCCAGCCCCTTATCAACGAGGGCGCAACGAAAGAAGACCTTTCCGCCTCTATTTTCCAGGCGGTTGTGAACCAGACAATCAGCGGGCTGGCCTGTGGGAAGCCGATCCGCGGCAATGTGGCTTTCCTGGGAGGGCCGCTGCATTTCCTGTCAGAGCTTCGTGCATCATTTATCAGGACACTGAATCTGGGGGATGAGCAGATTATCGCTCCGTCACACTCCCATCTCTTTGCCGCTGTCGGCGCCGCCATGAATTCAGAGGGTAAAGTGACCGCCAGTCTGGAGAGCCTGATGGAACGCCTCTCCCACGGCATTAAGATGGATTTTGAGGTTAACAGGATGGAGCCTCTCTTTGAAAATGAAGAGGCTTACGCCGAATTTTCCAGACGCCACGAAAGCCACAATGTCAGGAAAGCGGATATCTCCACTTATGAGGGAAACTGCTATCTGGGCATCGACGCCGGTTCCACCACTACAAAGGTGGCGCTTGTCAGCGAAGACGGCGCCCTGCTGTACCATTTTTACAGCAATAATAACGGCAGTCCGCTGGCTACCGCAATCCGCGCAATGAAGGAGATTCACGATGTCATTCCCGAAAAGGCCAATATCGTATACTCCTGTTCCACCGGCTACGGTGAGGCGCTGATGAAAGCGGCGCTGATGCTGGATGAGGGCGAGGTTGAAACCATCTCCCACTATTATGCGGCGGCGGCCTTTGAACCGGATGTGGACTGTATTCTGGATATCGGCGGACAGGATATGAAGTGCATCAAGATTAAAGACGGCACCGTAGACAGCGTACAGCTTAACGAAGCCTGCTCCTCCGGCTGCGGTTCTTTCATTGAGACTTTTGCAAAATCCCTGAACTACAGCGTTATCGATTTTGCCAAAGAGGCTCTGTTTGCCAAAAACCCTACCGACCTTGGAACGAGATGTACCGTTTTCATGAATTCCAATGTAAAGCAGGCCCAGAAGGAAGGAGCCACCGTCTCCGATATTTCCGCCGGTCTTGCCTATTCCGTTATTAAGAACGCATTGTTTAAAGTAATTAAAATCACAAGCGCTGAAGACCTTGGACACCATGTGGTCGTTCAGGGAGGCACTTTCTACAATGACGCCGTCCTCAGAAGCTTTGAGAAAATCGCCGGCTGTGAAGCCGTACGGCCCGATATAGCCGGTATCATGGGCGCATTCGGCGCAGCACTGATTGCCAGGGAGCGCTACGACGGTTCTAAGACTACCACGATGCTTTCAATCGACAAGATCCTGGGCCTCACCTATGAAACGAACATGGCCAGGTGCCAGGGCTGTACTAATCACTGTGTACTCACTATCAACCGCTTCGACGGCGGCCGTCAGTTTGTGACCGGCAACCGGTGTGAGCGCGGTCTCGGAGGCACGAGAGCCAAACGTGATGTTCCCAATCTGTTTGAATATAAATACCACAGAATGTTCGATTTTGAACCACTGACAGCCGATATGGCTCCGAGGGGAACCGTGGGTATCCCACGTGTCCTCAATATGTACGAGAATTATCCATTCTGGGCTGTTTTCTTTAAAAAACTGGGATTCAGGACTGTCCTGTCCCCCCAGTCCACAAGGAAGATTTACGAATTGGGAATTGAAACCATACCGAGTGAATCCGAGTGTTATCCTGCAAAACTGGTACACGGACATATCCAGTGGCTGATAAAGCAGGGCATTGAATACATATTTTACCCCTGTATTCCGTATGAGCGCAACGAGTCCCCCGACGCAGGAAACCATTTTAACTGCCCAATGGTCACCTCCTACGCTGAAAACATCAAGAATAACGTGGAGGAACTTACCGAACACAAAGTAAAATTCAGCAATCCTTTTATGGCCTTTACCGATGAGGAAATCCTGACAAAACGACTGGTGGAAGTATTCCGTGAAGACTTTTCCATCCCGGAAGAAGAAGTACGCATGGCTGCAGGGGAAGGCTGGAATGAACTGATTTCATCCCGGAAAGATATGGAGAAAAAGGGCGAAGAAACCCTGAAATGGTTGAAGGAAACAGGAAGACACGGAATTGTCCTCGCTGGGCGTCCATATCACGTGGATCCGGAAATCAACCACGGCATACCGGAGCTTATCACTTCCTACGGCTTTGCCGTACTGACAGAGGATGCCGTTTCACATCTGGGAAAGGTGGAGCGTCCTTTAATTGTCACAGACCAGTGGATGTACCACTCCAGACTGTATGAAGCCGCCTGCTTTGTAAAGTCACAGCCAAATCTGGATTTGATTCAGCTTAATTCCTTTGGCTGCGGACTGGATGCCGTGACTACGGACCAGGTAAATGAAATATTAACCCGTTCCGGCAAAATTTATACCTTGCTCAAAATTGATGAAGTCAACAATCTGGGAGCCGCCAGAATCCGTGTGCGTTCCCTGATTTCAGCAATTCGTGTAAGGGAGATGAAACACTACCATAAACCTGTCGTATCAAACGCATACAGCCGCGTCTTCTTCACGAAGGAAATGAAGAAGGATTATACGATTCTCTGCCCGCAGATGTCTCCAATCCATTTTGAACTGATTGAGACGGCGGTCAGAAGTTTCGGCTACAAGCTGGAGGTTCTGCAGAACTCCGACCGCAGGGCCATCGATACCGGACTGAAATACGTTAATAACGATGCCTGCTATCCATCCCTGATTGTAGTGGGCCAGATCATGGATGCCCTGCTTTCCGGCAAATACGATTTAAACCGTACGGCCATTATCATGAGCCAGACCGGCGGCGGCTGCCGTGCATCCAACTATATCGGATTTATCAGACGCGCGCTGGAGCGGGCCGGTATGCCTCAGATTCCCGTTATTTCGCTCAACGCCAACGGTATGGAGACGAATCCGGGCTTTAAGATCACGCTGCCTCTGATTACAAAAGCAATGCAGGCCGTGGTATACGGGGATCTCTTCATGCGCGTCCTTTATGCTACAAGGCCATATGAGGCAAAACCCGGTTCTGCCAATGCTCTCCATGAAAAGTGGAGGGACATCTGCCAGAAGTCACTGTCCCGGCGCGCACCGACGATGCTTGAATTTAACAGGAACATCCGGGGCATTATCAAAGATTTTGATGAACTTCCACGGAGAAATGCAATTAAACCAAAGGTGGGGATTGTCGGTGAAATTCTTGTGAAGTTCTCACCTCTTGCCAATAACCATGTTGTGGAACTGCTGGAGGCAGAGGGCGCGGAGGCCGTTATGCCGGATCTGCTGGATTTCCTGCTCTACTGCTTCTACAACAGCAACTTCAAAGCGGATAACCTGGGCGGAAAACGCTCTACCGCTTATCTTTGCAATATGGGAATTTCGCTGCTTGAATATTTCCGAAGGACCTCCAGAAAAGAGCTGGAACGGAGCGTCCACTTCCTGCCCCCTGCCAAAATTAATGATCTGGCATCCATGGCAGAACATTACGTTTCCATCGGTAACCAGACCGGCGAAGGTTGGTTCCTGACCGGAGAGATGCTTGAACTTATCAAGAGCGGTACAACAAATATTATCTGTACCCAGCCTTTTGGATGTCTCCCGAATCATATTGTGGGCAAAGGCGTTATCAAGGAACTGCGCAGCAGCCACCCGGAAGCCAATATTATCGCCATCGACTATGATCCCGGAGCCAGTGAGGTAAACCAGCTCAACCGTATTAAGCTGATGCTGGCAACAGCCCAGAAGAATCTTAACACAAAGGAAGATGTTTCATGACAGAACCTGCCGGAACACATCCGCTGCTGCTTTCCTGTTAGTCTGTGATGAAACGGCAGCCTGCCATACTTTGTGAACAGCTTGACGTCTTCAAAGAGGGGTCAGTGAAAAGCGATTATGACGTTAATTGGAAACTTTTTACTTACATTCTTCCAATTTTTTGCTGACATTTTTCTTAAGGCGTGATATAATGGACGAAGATATTTACTATGTCCCATATTTATGGCGACAAATACGGAGGGTTGAAGGATGCGATTCAGGACTTTTATCTGTACCGCACTGTTGGCGCTGACATTCTCTGTCACCGCATTCGGTGCTGAACATACTGCCCAGGTTGTAAGCTTCGGTCATAGCGTTGATGCCGATGCTGCCATTGAACTTACCGGTTCAAAGGTTATTACAGACGATTTTTCTTTTAAAATGCCGGACGGTTGGTCGGGTAACTGTGTTATGGTAGCCGACGGTTCCAGTTATGAGATTTATAATAAGACTGCATATGAAGAAGACGGCTCCGGCCTCCTCTTTTCCATCATCTGTTATGAAGATGTCGATTATCAGGATTTGAAAGGATGTTCCATCCTTGGTTTTTATGGCAATAAGACCTACATATTGGAATCATGGTATGACGAATTTCTGGAAGACACGACTTCCAGGGAATATAAAGCATGTACTGAGGCTTCAAAAGTTCTGAAAAAAAGCTTTGTATCCATAGTGAAAGAACCGACAGAATAATCTGCCGGTTCTTATTTTATTGAAGGCGGTGACCTGTGCGCAAAGCGTGCAGGTTATCGTTTTATCAGCTAATTCCCTTAATGGCCCACTGGTATGAAGCCACCGCCTGCTTATAGGCAATTTCAGCACTTTTATAGGCGGCTGCGGCCGAATACCATTCCGCTTCTCCGGACAGCCAAGTGCTTTTATTTATCATACCGGCCCCGTATTTTGTCTTAACTGCACCGTAATCTTTTTCTGCAGCCGCATAGGAGGCGCCGGTTCCCTCATAAAGCTGCTGCGCTTCTATTACAGCCCGATACAATTCATCCATTGTCAGACCGGCCGCTCCTTCCGCCTCATATAGCTGCTGCCTTCTCAGCTTTCGGGCAGTGTCTCCGGTCGCTGTGCTCTTCTTAATTGATATGACTTCGGGATCTGCAATTACCGCTTTCGCTTTATCGCTTTCCAGGTTCATCTGTTCAAGCTCCTTGGATGTCACGGCCGGAATTTCCCCAATCTGAACCGTTTCAGGATCTCTGCCGATCAGAATGGCAAGCTGGCGTTTCAGCTTATCTGCACTGTCCCGGACAGACTGCAGGGATGCCTGGGCATTTAACAGACTTTTCTCAGAATCCAGAAGCTCTGTTTCTGTAATGAGGCCTGCCTGCCTCCTGGCAGACGCCAGTTCATAGGCGGCATTTTGAGCCTCCGCCCTCTTTTCGGCTGCCCTTACCTGGTACTCCATCTTCTTAAATGAGTACATCAGCGTCTGCGCCGATTTTACGAGACTGTTGATTGTCCGGTCCAGGGATGCCTGGTTTGTGGCGGAATTGAGGGAATTGATGCTTCTCTTCATCTGAGCGGCCGACGAGGACAGAATCTGTGCATTCTGTTCATAACTTTCAATCAGGGCCGCATCCGCGCCCTCATCCTCCAGTTCATCGGCTTTATTTAACATATCCCGTTTGGCGCTTACCAGAGAATCATATGCAGCCTGGTAAACCTCCAGCCTGCTTTCATAGCTCTTCTGCGAGTTGACGGCACTGCTGTTGCCGGTCCGGATAAGTAATTCCAGCTCTTCATATTCAATCAGACCGTCATTCAGATTTTCCTCACTGATTGATGCGGTAACGGTTTTTATCTCCTCCTCTTCATTCCCGGCTAACGCCGGGCCCTCAGCCTCCCCCGCTTCTTGAAGTCCTGATATCAGCGGGCCGGACGCCTGAACCGGAAACTGATACAGGAGACTGAAAGCAGTTGCTGCCGCCGCCGCCCAGCCTGCGATTTTCCGAATCTCCATTCTGCCTCCTCCTTATACTGTCGATGCCAGACCGTCCACTGCCCAGCGGTAAGACTGCTGGGCCTGCAATAATGTCAGGGCGGCCGTTTCTTTCTCCGTTACAGCGTTGTTATAAGATATCTGCCGGCTCTGATATTCATTCAGGCTCATAGTCCCGGCCGCTCTTTTGCGTTCGGCCGACTGCATGGTCTTTTCCTCCAGCTCAAAGCTTTTTACGGTCTGGGCATACTGGGTTTCTGCCAGCAGGAGACTCTGCCAGGCTGACTTCACATTGGCTTTTACAGCTTCCTCACTGCTTTTTAACGTTTCTTCGTACTGCCGCTGCGTGGCGCCCTGTTTGGCATTCTTAACCTGCCTTGACAAAATTTTGATATCGTAATTGTTTTCAACTGCCTTTGCCAAATCCTTATCCAGGTTGACAGAGCTGCTCATTGCAGGCTCCGGCTCCGGCAGTTCTCCTATCTCAACCTCATCCCCATATTTCCAGCCCAGCATCAGGCAGAGATTCTCCTTTGCCGATGCAATTGTGCTTTCAGCCGATGTAATGGCCGCTTCCGCCTGCATAACCGCATCCCTGGCGCTGAGGACGGCAGACTGTGTCGCTGTTCCCGCCGCCGCCTGAAGCTGCGTCGTCTCGTATGTTTTTTCAGCCGTTGTTTTAGCGTTTCTGCTGCTGTCCAGCGAAGCCTGCGATTTCCAGTAAGTAATCATAAGATTCTGGGCAGACTGGACAAGTGATTTTTCCGTCTTATCATAACCCCATTTCACCACATCGCCGTCGGTGACATTTTCATCTCCCCTGTCGATCATCTGTTCCGCCTGAAGCTCGCTGCTCTGCGCCGCAGCCAGTCTTGTACCGTAGTTGGCATCGTCCGAATCCGGATACTCAATACCGGCATAAATTTCGTCGGCTGTATCATAATAGGTCCGGGCTACTTCGTCGCTGTCCTTCCCCTTATACTCCTCATAAGCAATCTGGTTGCTGAGGACGGTGCTGTTGTATTCATGTATCAAATCGCCAATCTCATCATATTCCAGTTTATTGTCCCGCAGGGAAGCCCATTTCTCCTCCGTATACGCAAATGGCGGGCTGGCCGCCAGCGCCGCATGCGGGACGGCGGTAGCGATTATGGCTGCCCCCGCCGCCAGAACACAAAACCGTACCTTTATTTTATTGCTTTGCATAACCGGTTTTCCTTTCCTCATATTCTTATTAACCATCCGTCACATTTTAACCATCCTTTACAATAATCCTTCCTGAAATCCTTGTACGGAAACCTTTTAATCAATATCCTGGAATTCCTCTTTCGGTCAACGGCTCAACAATCCGTAATAAACCGGCAGCATAAACAGGGCCACGATAACGCCAACTGCCAGACCTCCAATATCTACAATCGCTATACCCTGGGTTGTTGAACCGCTGCTTCCGATTGCCAGGGCCATCGGGATCATGGACAGGATCGTCGTCAGGCTGGTCATCAGGATCGGCCTGATACGCGTAGCGCCCGCCTCTACCAGGGCCGTATGTAAATCCATCTCCTGCCGGTACTGGTTCACCGTATCGACGTAAAGGATACCGTTATTTACGATAGTTCCAATCAGGATCAGGAAACCGAGCAGGGTTGTCATACTGATGGTTACGCCCGTTATCTTCAGGAAACCGAAGGAGCCGACAAGGCTGAACGGAATCGTCGTCATGACCATCACCGAAAATTTAACGGACTCAAACTGGCTTGCCATTACAACAAATACGAGGAACGCTGCAATGGCGATTGCCGAATACAGGGAGCCGAACTCCTCCTGCATCATCCGGTCCCGGCTGTTAGTTCCCAGGCTGATGGTTCCCGTCAGGTTAGGTGATATCACTTCACTGTCGATTGCCGCTTTTGTATTACCGCCTGTATAATCTCCGCTGATAGTAATCTCATACGCTTTGTCTGTCTTTGAAATGGAGGATGGGCTGTCTTTGAATATGACATCGGCCACCTGGGTAAGGGCAACTTTTTGGCCTTTTGAATCCGTCAGTATAATATCCTTAACCTGATCCACAGTCCTGTACTCATCCTCCGGATATTCCACCTGTACGGATATTTCTTCACCGTCCACCTTGAGCGTGGTTGCCTCCACACCGCTCAGCATCTGGTTAACTGTGGAGCCGATGGCGGAAGCCGTCAGTCCGTGGGCCTTAGCCATGACCGGTTCTACTTTCAGTGTTACGATCGGAGCATTATTTTCGATACTGGAGTGTACGTTGATAATATCGTCCCTCTCCGTCATCTCCTTCACAATCTTATCGCTCACCTCTTTCAGCTCATCATACTGGGTACCGTGCAGCAGCACTTCATATCCCCTCTGGCCGCCCATAAAGCTCATTGAGGTGGAGGCCGATACATCTATGGTACAGTTCTCTATGCTGTCCATTTCTTTCTGCCACAGTTCGGCCACATCTTCCGTATCCATTTTTCTTTTATCCTTCAGATAGGCCGTAATGCTGCCGCTGCTGCTGTTGAACCGCAGCATATAGGAATCCACATTTTCATCCGCCGCCACAACTGCCTCCGCCTGCTCCAGGGCATCATTTACTTTTTCCTGCAGGAGGCCGGGCCTCGTCTCAATGCTGACACTGACCGTACCCGTATCATCGGATGTCATCAGTTCTGCCTGCATCCCCGACGCCAGATAGACGGTAGCCGCCAGAATGGCAACTGATGCTTGTAGAACAGATAACAGAGCGGCACGATTGTCACAGCCGACAGAAGGGATGCCGCCATACAGAATACAACGGTATAGCCCAGAGGCTTAAACATCTGCCCTGTCATGCCCTGAATGCCGGCCAGGGGCAGGAATACAACGCAGGTGGTAATCGTGGAACCTGTAATTGAATTACCTACCATCGCCGTCCCCTCCAGAGCCGCCTTGCTGTAGCCCAGTATACCTTTGTCCCTGCTGCCGGCCGTCGCTCTGAAACAACTTTCCAAAACTACAATTGAGTTATCTACCATCATTCCGACGCCGAGAACCAAAGCGCTCATCGTGATGACATTCAGGGAAAATCCGGCGGCAGTAATTGCAATCAGCGACATCAGTATGGAAGTCGGAATGGAGCTTCCGACAATGAGTGACGCTTTATAATCCCCGAAAAACAGGAAGATAACAATCATAGATATGATAACAGCCAGCACCATGGTGACGGCTACATCCATCAGTGAGTCGACAATGCTCTCCGATGTGTCGTTCGCCACGTTGATATGCAGGTCTTCGTCTCCGGCTTCCAGTGTGGCTATGACGCTTTTTACCGCACTCGAAACTTCCATTGCCGTATTGCTCTGCTGCTTCGTGATAGACAGGGATATTGTCTCTTCCCCATTATATCGGGAGACGCCTCCCCTGTCTTCCTTAGCCTCATAGATATTGGCTACATCCGACAGCATGACCAGGGCTCCGGTGGCGGTGGCGATTGGAATATCCTGCAGTTCCCCGACCTGCTCCGTCTCAAGTGATGTTGTCACAGACAATTCCAGGTTTCCTGCCACGGCTTCTCCGGAGGGATAGGCCAGGTTAGCCGTGCTGATAGCTGAGGTTACGTCGCTCATGGTCAGGCCGTACTGTTCCAGCTTCTCAGAAAGCAGCTCTATTTTTACATATTCGGATGAGCCGCCCATGGCGCTGACCTCCGCTACGGATGATATTCTCTCAAATTCGGGGACAATATTCTGATCCACATAGTCATAAAGATTTTCCTGCTTTGAATGGCTAATGGAAAGCATCATTGTAGTCCCGGCATTCATACTCATTTCCATGATGGAAGTATCCACATCGTCGGGAAGGTTCCGTTTGGCGTTCTCAAGCTTCTTTTTCAGGTTGTCATATGCCTCATCCATATCAGTTCCGTAATCGTACTCCAGCATTACCATGGCATTTCCGTCACTCGACGTGGAGCTCATACTTTTTACGCCTTCCAGCGTACTGATGGCATCTTCAATCGGCTCCGTCACAAGCTCGCATATATCTTCAGGGCCTGCGCCGGAATAGCTTGCCCTGACAATCAGCATCGGCGTCTCCATATCCGGCATCTGCTCCAGCTTTGCGGAGAAAACGGATGTGATACCAAACACAATCAGGCAAAGAAGCGCCATTACTGTGGTGACCGGATGCTTAAGGACGTATTTTGTAATTCCTGTTCCCATTAATTATCTCCTCCTGCTCTATTCTGCTGCTGCAGAAGTCTTAGTCCTGCCTGTTCCCGGTTCCCCGCCGGCTGGGGCAGATTCTCCGCCCTCCGATTTAAGATTGACCGTAGAACCTTCATAGAGCTGGGAGCTCCACGTGCTGATTACCAGTTCGTCCTCCGAGAGTCCTGACCTTATCTCTGCAATCTCAGAATCATAAAGCCCAACCTCCACTTCCTTCTTGTGAACTGCGCCGTCCTCATATACATAAACATTTCCCACACCGCCGTCATAGTAAATGGCATCAACCGGCACCGTCATCACATTATCCGAACGCCCGGAAATCACCTTCACCTTGACGACGCTTCCGGTTGCAACCGAATCGGCCTGCGCCAGGTCTGCCTTTATTTTAAACAGTCCGTTGGAATCGTCCACCATGGTACTGATGTCGTTTATGACCCCCTCATAAGCATTTCCTTCTTTTTCAACGGTCATTTTGTCCCCCAGGCTGAGATTCCTGACAACGCTTTCGGTTACGTAAAAGGACACCCTCTTATTCCCCTGACCGGAGATAACGCATAGCTGATCCGACTGGTTCACACGGTCATAAACCTCCAAATCGCAGCTCTCGATCTTCCCTCCGATGGGCGCTGTAACAGAACTGTACTCCACCTGCTTTTCATAGGACAGTTTCGCCGATTCGTACTGGAGTTTCGCACTTTTCACATTGTTTTGGTACTGCTCCCATTCCTGGTCGGAGATATCGCCTCCCTGATAGAGAAGCTGCATCCTGTTCAGCGTACTTTGGGCCTCCGACAAGGAAATCGCAGCCGCATCCATAGAATTTTTGGCACTGTCCACCTGTTCCGTATCGATCGTGCAGAGAAGCTGGCCGGCCTGAACCGTATCACCTGCTTTTACAAGAACCGAGGTTACATCGCCTCCCGCCTTGGCGTAAACATATACGACATCCGCCAGTTCCACCGTCCCTGCAAGGCTGGTCGTTTTTTCGATACTGCCGGTTTGAGGCGTTACAGCCTTTACAGTTGCCACATTATTCATCTCCTGCGGCCCCATCATTCCTGCCGGCATGGCATTCTTTTTGCCTCCCCCGGCGGCTGCCGCTGCCGCCAAAACGATTACAGTCACGGCTGCTGCCGTCAATTTCTTCCTTTTTCCGGCCGCTTTTATCAACGCTTTCACTTTTCCTTTTATCATGATTCATAGTCCTCCTCGATGACCGGTGCGGGAATTTCCCTTCACCTCGGGTTTCAAATTTAGCTGAGTATACCACTCCTCTTTAAATCGAAATTAAACTGAACATGAACTGGATATTAACAAACCGTGATTTTTTTGTGTTCCTTCCGGATAATTACTGAAAAATTCCCAAAATGGCGCTTTGGGTTTATAATTAGTTCATAAAGATGTGATATGAATTTTAGAAGCAATGATTTACATTATGAACGGAGGATAAATCTATGTTCCATATTCTTGTTGTGGAAGACGACGCAAAGCTGCGCTCCCTCTTCTGTACCGTTCTGTCCCGCAGCGGATACCTGGCGGTTCCGGCATCCGGCGGCAGAGAGGCGCTTGAACTTCTGGATTCCGAATATATCGATTTGATTATTTCTGACATTATGATGCCGGGAATGGACGGTTATGAACTGATCCGGACGCTGAGGGGGAGCGGATACAGCCTGCCCATTCTCATTATTACGGCCAAAGAACGGTTTGAGGACAAACAGGAGGGGTTTCAGGCCGGCACTGACGACTATATGGTGAAGCCCATCGATGTGAATGAGATGGTTCTGAGAGTCGGCGCCCTGCTGAAACGGGCCAGAATAGCCACGGACCGCCGTATCATCTGCGGCAAAACGACGCTTGATTACGACGCACTGACTGTCACCATAGATGGGAAAGAAACGCTGCTTCCGCAGAAAGAATTCTATCTTCTTTACAAGCTGATGTCCTACCCTAATAAGATTTTCACAAGGCAGCAGCTTATGGACGAGATATGGGGAATGGACTCCACTTCGGACGAACGTACCGTGGATGTCCATATTAACCGTCTCCGGGAGCGTTTCCGTGACTGTGATGATTTCCTGATTATGACAGTGCGAGGTCTCGGATATAAGGTGGTGAAAGCAGAATTATGAAAAAAAAGAACTTTCACCTGCCTCAGTACTGGTTTTTCATGCTGATACTCAGTTTTGTCATCCTGTCCGTAATGCCGCTGATGGCCGGTTTCCTGGTGAATCTCATTGCAAACGGTGAGGAGGGAAAAATCCGCTTTCTTCAGTTTAATCCGCTGTTCCCGAGCCTTGTATTTCTTCTCAGCAGTATTTTTATCAGTTTTATCATATCGATGGTGTTGTGGTTCAAGGTACTCGTCCCCCTGGGTAATCTCAGCCAGGCAGCCAGGCAGGTGTCAAAAGGCGATTTTTCCTTAACCGTGAAGAGCGGGAAATCCCTGCGTGAACTGAGGGTGCTGACCGACAATTTTAACAGGATGGTGCAGGAACTGGGAAGCATAGAATCATTCAGAAATGACTTTGTGACGAATATTTCACATGAGTTTAAGACGCCGCTGGCGGCAATCGAGGGATATGTCACACTGCTTCAGGATTCTTCCCTTTCCGAGGAAGACAGGAATGAATATGTCCGCATTATCATGGACAGTACCAAGCAGCTCTCTTCAATGGCAGGCAACATCCTCATGCTGTCACGGCTTGAAAAGCAGGAAATCGTGACCGGCAAGACTCTGTTCAAACTGGATGAACAGATACGCCAGTCCCTTCTGATGCTGGAACCCCTGTGGGAGAAAAAACATCTGGATCTCGATATTAACCTGCCGCCGGTGCGTTATTTCGGAAATTCCGATCTGCTGATGCAGGTCTGGCTGAACCTCTTTCAGAATGCCATTAAGTTTACGCCAGCAGGAGGCAGCATCTCCGTTTCGATGAAGCTTTTTCCTGATTTTGTGGAGGTAGTGATTTCCGATACGGGAATCGGGATGAATGAGGAAACCATGAGGCGGATATTTGAGAAATTTTACAGCGCGGGCAGGGAGCTGGGACGAAGCGGAAATGGCCTGGGACTGTCGATTACGAAGCGGATTCTGGAACTGTCGGGCGGTACGATAACCGTTGAGAGCAGACCGGATGAAGGCTCCCTCTTTACTGTTACACTCCCCTTCAGAGAACTGGATGTCAGGTCCGTTATGGAATGATAAAACAGATGGATATACTATGACGTAAAACAGACAGGAAATCATATCAGGCGCACCTCGATTTAGAGGCCGTCCGACATGATTTCCTGTCTGTTTTACCTGTATGATTTAAAGCAGTTATACCCGTCTTCCATTTACTTATTACACATTTACCGTTTTCCCGCATATGCAGCATACATCTGTGTGGTAGCCACATCCGAATGCCCCAGTATCACCTGTACGGCTTTCATATCAGCTCCCCCTCCTATCAGGTGTGCCGCAAATGAGTGCCGCAGCGTATGCGGTGTGATGTCTGATTCGATTCCCGCCTTATCGCCGTAAAATTTGATAATCTTCCAGAAGCCCTGGCGGCTCATCTGGCCTCCGTTGCAGTTGACAAACAGCCAGTCCGACTCTTTTTTTCTTGTCAGCTCCGAACGGGCATTCTCTATATAATCCTCCATTGCGCCCTTCGCCACCCGGCTGAAAGGAATTGTCCTGTCTTTCCCGCCGTCGCGGCAGGTGATAAATCCGATATTCATATTGATATCCGTCAGCTTAAGACTCGTCAGTTCCGAGACCCGGATACCCGTAGCATAGAGAAGTTCCAGCATCGCCTTATCCCGGATCTCTTTTGAAGAGCGCCCGGAAGGCTGCTTAAGCAGTGACGTAACTTCCTCTACGGAAAGAATAACCGGCGCTTTCTTTTCAATCTTTGGAGCATGGACAAGCTCTGCAGGATTGCGTCTGATTTTACCCTCTGAAAATTCATAGTGAAAGAACGCCTTCATGGATGCCAGCATACGCGATATGGTAGTGGTAGCCTTTCCTTCTTTTTCCATAAAAAGAATATAGGAAGTCAGACTGGTCTTCGTTACTTTCCCAGCTTCCGTAATTCCTCTTTCCCCCATATAGGATGCCATCTGAAGAAGATCACGGTGATATGACAGCACCGTGTTCCGGGACATCTTTTTGACCTCCTGCAGGTATTTTATGAAAATATCTATCTCTGTTACCATACTGCTTCCCCTATCCCTTACGTTTCACCCTTGCAGGCTTTTACAGGGACAATCATCATCCCTCCATAACAAGGCCAAAAACAGCCTGTACGTAACATTATATATACATTTTTTGATAAAATCAAACACATTTTTCCCACTTTTACAATATTTTCAGATTGATTAACATAAAAAATACAACATGTTGGAAGGCAGTTTTTGCCCCCCCTACATGTTGTTAAAAAAATTTTTAAGATTTTTTAATTTTTTTCTTATTTTCCTTAAAAACCGGACGCAAAATGCAGGAACCAGGGATTCAGCCACAGTTCAGACGCTGCCCCTGCTGCCGTCAAAACAAGAAGGACGGCAAAGCCTCCGCCGTGAATTTTATTTCCCGGAGCCATCGCCCATATGTAGAGAACCGCTAATACCGGAAGATAAAATATCATCTGCGGGAATACGGAAAGCAGGAAGAGAAATACTCCCATCAGCCCCGCCTGCACCGTCATTGAGGATATAAGAAATGCCATCGAAAAACCGGCGTAGACGGCCGCCAGGCAAAAGCCGGGAACGGCAAACAATGACATTCCGAGAAGCCATAAAATTCCGATTCCAAGGCTCCTTTTTAGCAGCAGTTCCGCCAGCAGCTCCAGGGAAGGAGGCTGCGTACTCCCCGTCAGAAACGCCTGTCCGAATACTCCCAGCTGCTCTTTGAGACCTGCGCCCATCCTGTTTACCCACATGGTTCCGGCAAATATCCCGGCAAAAAAACAGAACACCGTTAGAATGGACGGTTGAAAACGAAACGGTGTATGATATTTTCCCATACAAAAGAACCTTTCCCGTTTTTTCCAGTCTATGCGGCGTTCTGTCTCTCTATTCACAGCAGTTTATCGTATCACTGTATGCCATCTGAACGGCTACTGCTATCTGCCGTTACTGTTCACACGGCATGCATATGCCAGAATGGAGGCAACTGTCTTTCCGTCCGTCATCTTTCCGGAATATATCAAATCCAGAAGAGCACTCAGCTCCCATTCCTCCACCTCTATCTCCTCATCGGGATCCAGATGCTGTTCGGATGGAATCAGATTCCTGGCCAGAAATACATCGATCGCCTCATCGCAGAATGCAATCGTGGTATTGAGGCTCAGCAGATATTCCAGTTTCTCTGTCTTAAATCCGGTCTCCTCCTCCAGTTCCCGGTAAGCGCAGTCAATCATAGGCTCTCCCGGATAATCCAGCTTCCCCGCCGGAATTTCCAGTGTATAACGGTCCAGTGCATTCCTGTACTGGCGTACCATAAGGAGTTTCCCGTCATGGTTGACAGCCACAACTGCAGCCGCACCGTCATGATGGATGAAATCCCATTTTGCTTCGTGACCGTTTACATTAACCGTATCCTCGTACATTTTCAGGATTGTTCCCTGATATTTAAGTTCTCTTTTCAACCTTTGCACTGGGGGGATATTCTCCCCCCTCACTTCAGACCCGGCAGAAAATGTTTCTTCTTCCTTCTCTTTCATATGGCTTGCCGCTCCTTCTGTCTATTGAATTTTCATAATATAACACGCGGAATACAACCGTGTGAACAATATTAACATTATTTCAAATTCGTGCATTTATCATAGCATGCATCCGAGGCCTTCATGACGGCATTCCTAAAACCGTATTCCTCGAGGGCGGATACGGCAGCAATTGTCGTTCCTCCGGGCGAGCATACCTTATCCTTCAGCGCTCCGGGATGCTCTCCCGTCTCGAGCACCATTTTAGCGCTTCCCAGAACTGACTGGGCCGCCATCTTATAAGCCGCCTCTCTCGGGAGGCCGTATTTGACCGCGCTGTCCGCCAGAGCTTCAATAAACATATAGACATAGGCCGGTGAGCTTCCGCTGACGCATACTACGGCGTTCATCAGGCGCTCTTCCACTGTCTGCATTTTTCCGAAGGATTCAAACAGTGACCGGATTGTCTCCTGTTCCTCTTTGGCGAAGAGGGCCGGATCATAGCAGACGCCTGTCATTCCTTCACCCAGCAGGGCCGGGGTGTTCGGCATGGCCCGGACGATTCTCTTATCTGCTCCCAAAGTTTCCCTGATGCTGTCCACCGTGATACCAGGAGCAATGGAAATAATAATATGGTCTTTTGTCACTGCACAGGCGATGTCAGAAAGCACCGGAGCAAAGAACTGCGGTTTGACTGCAAGCACTATGTATTTAGCCGAAGCTGCACATTCTGCATTGCAGGCCGCAAAGGAAACTCCAGTCTCCTCTGAAACCTGCCGGCATCTGCCGGGATTGACATCCGTAAATATAATCTCTTCTTTCCCATATACGTTTAATAATCCTTTCAGAATCGCATATCCCATGTTGCCCATTCCGATAAATCCGATTTTTTCCATATTTCTGTCCTCCAATTTGTCTGATTACCAAATACGCACGCCGTCGCCGTTCACCATGTGGCCGTCCGGTGTCTGGAAGTTCGTCTTCATGTCTCCGTCAGGCCCCAGGTAATACCAGAGTTCCTTCCACTGTATCCATCCTGTGGCCATATAACTGTTTTCGCCGAAATAATACCACTTGTTATTGATAAACGCCCAGTTATTCACCGTATAGGAACCATCCGGATTGAGCCAGCGCCAGCCGGTCTCATCCTGCACCCACTGTCCCGGGGTATTCCCGTTGTTGCCGTCCGCCGCTTTGCTGTTACCGGCACTTGCCAAGGCCTGCACCTCAGAAGGGCTGACATACCGGCTTGCCGACTCCGTGTATTTTCCTTCTTTGCTTCCTTCGGCGCCCACAGCGCGCACTTTATAATAGTACTCCCCGTCTTTTCGGATGGCTGTTCCGAAATCATACGTTGTTTCGGTGGTCGTCCTCTTGCTCCCCACAGCTTTGCTGTCGCGGTAAAGATAAAGCTCATAGGCCACCGCTCCCTGTGCAGGAGCCCATGTTGCAACCGTCCCGTTCAGATAAGCGTACTCAATCGGGCCGACTCTCTCAGCCATCGGCTTCAGATCGAGGGTAATAATCAGTGTCTGGGAGTCTTCCTTTTTCGTGGAAACCACCTTTGCCGCATCTCCTTTAATCTTTACTTTATCCTTAGATACGGAAAAATAATAGTCATCATCTGCGGTAACGGTCAGCTTAACACGAGGCTTATGCTCTGAATTCCAGGTAAAACCTTCATTATCGATCTCCCACTCCGCCACACCGTAACTGTCTGCGCTTGTCTCTATCTCCAGCTCATCCTCCTCATCCAGCGCGCTGCCAAGCTGCAAATTATCCTTGACTTCCAGCTTGATCGCTGTTATTTTTTCTCCTTTGGCCGCGAAGGACGTGATTGTATATAATCCAGTCATCATCACAAGCGTTATAGCCGCCGTATACCATGCCCTGCCTCTCCTCATGAAAATCTCCTCTCTAAAACGTATAAGCCTTCCGGTACCCATATCCGGATTTCTCTGTCTGTAAGCTTTTCTAATTAATAATACCGCACTATTTTGCAATATTCAAGGTAAAGCTGTGACCTTCCGCCTGCATACGGTCTATTTTCGTTACTGTTCCCTTGTTAGAATCTGCTTATCTGTTTTCGTTTGAAAAGTGTCTGGAAATTGATAGGTGCCATTTTTAAGTGACTTCTGTAACTGATCATCTATTTTATATTCGTCCAACATAACTACACTTAATTCACGGTCTAGTCGTTCCGTTTCCAGCTTTTTTGATAAAGCTAATATGTCATTGAAATATATTATGCTTTCCATATTGTATAACTCCTTTAATAAAGGCATAGGCTAAGGTCTGTCTATTATTTGGTAGGGATTTATTGGAATGTTTTGAACAAGACCACCTGCAAAATAAGTAATCCGCAGATTTTCTCCTTTGTGTGCCGATGACATTATCTATCAGCATATCAATAAACTTGTTTCTTGATTGCATATCATGCAAATCAACATATCCTTGCCGGACGACGGCTTTTTTCTTTTGCCGTCGTGCAGCAGATTGGGGCTATATAGATTTAGTTCTTTCGGAAAAAGCGTTCACAGGGCTCGTAAGGGGGTAACCCCTTATCGGTGATTTCAATATAATCGGCTTTAGTCATACCGTACAAATAGTAATCGCAGTATGTGTTTACCATTTTGCCCTCACGGATAAGTCCCTCTCGCTTGAAGCCTGCTTTTTCCAAGGTTTTATACGATGCAATATTTTGTACGTGAACATCAGCCCATAAACGCTGTAATTCTGTTTCTTCAAAGCAGAAGATAGTTACTCTCGCCAGCGCTTCTGTCATAAACCGGTTGCCTTGATAGGCAGGTGAAAGGCGAAATGCCACTTTTGCCATGCGGTCATTCTCAATGAGATACACCCACATATCGCCAATAACTTTATTATCCTGTTTGTGGACAACACCCCAATGAAAACTTTTCGTAGGTTTCTCCGGCTTTTGAAAAAGCAATTCTGGGTTTATATCACTTTTTCCGGGACGTTTGCCCCAATACCGATAAACGGAACTGTCTCCCAGCCATTCTTTCAAATCCGCAACATCTTCTTTTCGCAGAGGGCGCAGGATAAGTTGTTCCGTTTCAAGAATAGGTTTATCCTGAACAAAATCCTGTAATTTCATAACCCGCCCCCTTAAAAGTTGAACGCTTTCATCATTTTTTACTTTGCCAATGGCTTTTAATTGATAGGTCATAGTTTTCCTCCTCTCTTTGTTGGTAAATCCAGTATAATACCTCACATCATGTGAGATACAAGAGTGAAAAATAAAAAATGCCCTGCATTTTTAGCGGGACATTTCAAAGTCTGTACAATCATGTGTGTTCCAGCGGTATTTGCTCCACCGAATACAGTCGGTGTCCCGTCCACTTGTCAACCTATGCTGGTGTCAGAATACCCGCCTCGTCATAATAGCGGAGCATACGAATAGATACCTGCGTCATCTTTGAAAATTCTCCTATCCTAAACATCGTTTCACCACCTACCTGTCTCTAGCTTCATTAGCACACCTCCAATAAGATTCTGGTTTGTGGCTTAAATCATAAACAGGTTTAAAACACCTCTTCCAGGGTAGTGTCAAGTCTGACACCCCGTTTGTTATTAAAAACCTTATATTTTCAAGGCCGCCTCCCGCTCCATTCTCGGTTACCAGGTCTCCGCCAACCGCTCTGTTGGCCCATGCATCCTTGCCATGCGTATGGCTTTCCGGGGCATGAAGAAGCTCCCGGATACGTTCCGTTTCATTGCCGATGGTTACAGCGCCTATCCTCTGGCCGCTTTCCAATTCGCTAAGGAACTGGGCGATGCTTTCAAGTTTAACATCACGCAGGTAATTGGGCTCACAAACAATGATGCCGTCTCTAAAGAGTTCCGCCCGTACAAACAAATGATTGAACGGCCGTTTTTTACGGCCTTAGGTTTTTCATAACTCACTTGACACTAGCCTCAATTTGCATAAGCTAGAATTTTTATAACCAAACGCCCCAATCGCCATAATTAAATGTGCCGCTGCCATGACAAAGTTTCCCATTTTCTTTCAGTTCCTCAAATGCTTTTCGCATACGGGTTAAAATTTCCGGCTGTATATCCAACGAATGATGTGCGGGGAATACTTTTTTTGCCGGCAATGCAGAAATTTTATTCAATGAAGCAAGGTATGCTTCAGGGTCGGTAGAAGGATAGTAGGCAAACAGGATATCTTTATATATTAAATCGCCGGTAAACAAATACCCTTTGTCTTTTTCCCAAAAGCACAAATGCCCCGGTGAATGTCCAGGCGTATGCAACACTTCAATCTGCCGTCCGCCAAGATCAATCACATCATGGTCTGCTACAATTTTTGTCGGCGTCCCTTGAAAAAGCTTATAATCATTTACATTGAAGTTATTGGGTAAATCGCAGCGGTCAATCACCATTTCCCTGATCGTTTCCATCGACAGAGGGAATTTTCCGTTAAGCCAATCCAGTTCTTCAGCATGAGCATAAAAATCTGGAAAATATTGATGTCCGCCAATATGATCCCAATGAATGTGTGTCGCAATTGCCGTAATAGGCTTATCTGTTAATTTTATAACTTCATCGTATATGTTTGAAATACCAAGTCCTGTGTCAATAAGCAGGCTCCGCTTGTTTCCATTTAACAAATAGCAATGCGTTTCTTCCCAATGTCGATATTCACTGATAATATAAGTATTATCATCTATTCTGTCTATCGTAAACCAGTTATCCATAGTCTGTATACTCCTTTCAAATTCCGATTGTTTTTTATAAATCAGTTGTTATTCCACATATACCAATATCTCCACCAAACTAGAATCTTTATCAATATTATCGTTATTCGACAATACGAATGCTATAAACATTAGTAATCTGTGCAGGATATGATTCTGCAATCGAACCGTCATATTCAATTTCCAGAACATCTCCGACTTCCGGCTCCGGTGATGGATTCATATCTGTCATAGGAACTGTTATCTGGTCTGCGCTGTTCAATTCCGTGCTTCCGTCAACAGGCTCGACAAGGTAATAGCCATCACGTATTTCTAATATAGTCGCTTGAAATGTGGCTTTTCCGTTACCGTCCACTTCTGATTCTCCACCACTAGACGTTCTGCAAGCGGTGACTGCCAATATAAGGCTCAGCGTTAAAATTAGTAGCAGTAGACAGTATTTTAATACTTCATCCGCTTCCATATAATATCCTCCAAATTCCGATTTAACAAAATCGCTACGCGATGGCCTGCCAAGGCTGTGGTGCAGTTTTTACGTTCCTCTAAATAAAAAGCAGTGGAAAAATCTTCCGCAATACGGTATTGTTAAGTTACCACACAAAACAACCAAATACGGAAACCTCCACTGCCTATGAATACAATAGCATTTTTTGGTGTCTTCCGCAAGCGGAATTATGATGCCAATGCCCCTCCTGACAGGCAGCTGCCACGATCAACGCTGCTTATTTCAGGAGGTTTTATTATGTACGATGATATTTTTGAATCTATCCGCTATGAAGCGGAAAAACGGAACCTGCGGGAAAGTACCATAAACTTGTACTGTGCCAATGTCAATTACTTTCTCCGCTGTATTGGGTAAACCGCCTCTGAGCTTACACTTGACGATGCGGAAAGTTTCCTCTCTGCCAAACGTTTGGAAGGCAGGTCTCCCGAAACTCACAACCACTATCGGTCAGCAATTAAGTTCTTCTACAAAAAAGTGCTCTGGATCCTAGGGATGATGACATAGTTCCTGCCATGAAAAGGGAACGGAACCTTCCCGCCGTCCTGAGCCGTAATGAGATAAACGCGATCATTGAGGCCACCCAAAACCTGAAGCATAAAGCTATCATTGCGACGATGTACTCTTCCGGATTACGCGTCTCAGAGGCTGTCCATCTCCATTACGATGACATTTCCCGTACCAACATGACCATCCATGTCCGTGAAACCAAAGGCAGGGTCGACAGGTATACCATCCTCTCCCGGAAGAATCTTGACCTTCTTACCGAGTATTGGTACAAATGCGGCCGGCCCAGGGGGATACTTTTCCCAAGCTCCTGGACTGGTGCTTTTGGCGTAAATGTGAGCGTCTGTGAGGATTGCGGCTGTATTTCCATCCACTATAATTCCTGCCGTGACAGATGCTGCCCTATGTGTCAGGAATTCCCGAAAGAAAAATGGGTTGACGCGCGCAGGGAGGATCTGCTGGACGCGCCATACTTCCATATGGTATTCACTGTGCCGGAAAATCTGAACCCTGTTATCTACAGCAATCAGAAACTTTTATATACAGCGCTTTACCATGCCGCGTCCGATACCCTGCGTGAACTTGCGGCTGACCCGAAATACCTTGGCGCTGACATCGGCTATATCTGCATTCTGCATACCTGGGGGAGCGCCATGAACTTCCATCCCCATATCCATGCCATTGTTCTGGGAGGCGGGCTGGATGCAGGAAATCACTGGAAAGGCAGCGGGGAGGACTTCTTCCTTCCGGTCAGGGTGGTCTCCCGGCTGTTCCGCGGAAAATATCTTGCTGAACTGAAACAGCTATGGAAAGATGGAAAACTCGAATTCCACGGTACGGCAGAGCCTTACAGGAACCATTATGCCTTACAGGAATTATTGGATACCTGTTACAAAAAAGAATGGATACCCTACTGTAAGAAGCCGTTCCATGGCGCGGAATCCGTCATCAGGTACCTTGGAAGGTACACACACCGGATTGCCATCAGCAATTATCGTATCAAATGCATGACGGATTCTATGGTCACATTTACTGCAAAAGATTATAAAAACCAGGGCCAGTGGGAGGAGATTACGGTTTCTGGTGAGGAGTTTATCCGCAGATTTCTGATGCATGTCCCGCCAAAGCGTTTTGTCCGGATACGCCACTATGGCCTGCTGTCATCCCGGAACAAGAATAAGAAGATCACCTTGTGCCGGAATCTCCTCGGCTGTAGAAAGTATATCGCAAGGCTGAAAGATCTGGATGCCCCTGCCATGATCCGGCTGCTTTACAATAAGGATATCTGCAGGTGTTCTTCCTGCGGCGGAAGGATTGTACAATGCCAGAACCGCATCTTCTATGTTAAAAAAGGCAACTGAATATTTTTTAAGCTTCCTTTGGAGGCTTATTTCTGATGCCATAAACATGACACCGGACGCCGAATCTGGCTGCCATGCATCCATATGCAGTATACTTCGCTAAAAGGCTGGGGAAATTGAAAGTCCATATATAACGGCTACCCGGACGCGCCTTTGTTCAACCAGGAAAAATCGAAACTGATGCAAACGAAAGGGCAGTTATCGAAATATCAAAGCTGCTTTTTCGTTTGCACCACCTTCGATTCTTTCCTTAACGATTTGTATGTTAAATTAGTATGACATTAATTTGTCCAGATACATAGTTTATCCAATCCGACTAACTTCTCCAATCCGATCACTCCATGAAGTCTGACTTCACCAATTTCTAATACCTTTAGATTTGCTAAAGACTCTAAGAATTTCAGACTATGTATTTCTATTTGACAGGACATTAAACGTACCACTTCTAAGTTGGTTAAATATGCAAAGTCATCTGCTACTAACATTCCCATATCACAGGTATCTTCATCCTCAACCAAACCTTCATAGTCTTCTTCCTTTGCCCAATAGGTTTTAACACTTTTCTCAAACAATTCCATGGCTGCAGTGTCTATCATAGGTACATCTGCCCGCAATTCTTCTTCCTCTTCCAAAATTTTCTTTTTCAGATATAAAACTATATTCGAACCCCAATTTCGTATTTCAACAAATTCATCAAAATATTGAAATCTTCCAGTGTCCGTGATACAAGCACTCAACCATTCATCTCCAGTATTGCTAAATTCAAATTTCATAGGTAATTTCTGTTTCCCAAAAGCTAATTCATAACCATTCGTTGTGGACACATACAAATATTTAACACCCGCAAGCATTATCTCTGTAATAGGCTCATCTGCTCCAATCTCAAGATAATTCCTAATACATTTCTCAAACCATTTTGATTTAAAGTAAATATTGTTATTCATACTCATTTCACTCCTGGTTTATGTTTTTCCTCATAATTAGATAGCCGTTCCAGTAACATGGGCTTCATCATTTCCGAAGTACATTTTCCAATAAGATTTCGATATTCCTCTATTATCTCAGGCTTAAAAACACTTTCTATACAATGTAAAAATGTCCATTCAACTCCTGACATATCTTCTATCGGAGCACACTTGATAAGTATTTCAGCCTCATCCCATGTTATCGGTCTTTCTATGGAAGTAACTGCGTCAACCCATTCATCGAATATTTGAATAATAGCCTCATCGTTAGTGAATTTATGAAAACCTTCCGGTGGTATTCCTAATTTTTGAATCTTCAATACTGCTTCTTGCATTTCATTTTTCCTCCTCATATAATCAAGTGTTTTTTATTGAAAATTCAAGGCTTTTATGCCTTGTCTATCTCAGTGAATAAGCCTCGGTAATGGATATTTCGGTGTATCTGGTACTCAAATAGTGGCTAAAGGGTATTCGAAATAAAACGTCTTTGTTTTTCGTTTTATATGGCCTTTGTATACCCTTCCCTCTATGGCAGCTAACCTCCTATGTCCACCAGGATCATCTCTGTCTCCAGAGGTCCTCACTTCCTTCGTCCTTCCTATCCATAACCAGGGTGTCAGCTTTGCTCCTAAACGGGGTCACGCCCCATGGAAAACATTCCTTCCGACTACTGCAATAGAATTATGGATAAGAATGATGGCTTCACAGAGCGGACATCTCCGATTCGGCCTGTAATTCACAAAAATCTTTGAAGTCGTTTTGAGCTGTATCCCTATCTGGATGAAAAACATAATTATTACTGGATATTTCCTCTTCTGCAAAAAACAGGTTCCAGCCATTACCAGGATCCAAACAAGATTAAATACCCCACAGTGCATTGCTTCATCATATATAACATCTATATTTCTTTTATTCATCACTTACCTCCAAATCTATTTTACGGATAGATTAAAACTCCAGTTACTTCCTCCATAGGGATAAACCCAATCATTCTGGAATCCCTTGAGAAATTTCGGTTATCCCCTAAAACATATACACTCTGAGGCGGTACAATAAAAAAATCACTGATATGCTCATATGGTTCTTTTATATGCGTCTCTTCTAAAACTCTTCCATTTATCCGCATCTCCCCATCGGATACCATAACAGTATCCCCTTCCACGGCTATGACCCTCTTGATAATCCGCTTATGCAGCACCTTGGAATCAATCACCGCAATATCACCGCGCTGTGGCATTACTCCCATTTTCACAACCACCAAATCTCCCTGGGACAGTGACGGTTCCATTGACCTTCCACTCACGACCGCCAGCCGATAATAATGACCGAACCATAGGGCTGCCAATACGGCAAGCTCTATATTTATAATTACTGCATATTTCCGTTTCAATTTCATACGCCCTGCCCTACTTTCTTCGGAACATATGATTGGTATTTTTTAAGAGCGCAATTTCTTCCTCATCCATCTCATATCCCGCTTCTACTTCATGAACAGATGAAGAACTGGCGTCTTCCCTTAAACCAGATTCTGCCGCCTTCCCTCTTTTATTATTTGGGGGAAGTTCCTCGTAACCGGAAATATCTCCCTCCCCATGGTAGGCCAGAACTGCCCTCGCTACATACCTGGCAATTTTCCGGCCCTGGGAATTCAGAATTTGGGCCACCAGCCGGTGCCTGTCGTCATCCGGATCAAAGCGGATTGTAAATCTATACTCATCTTTCTTTCCCATTCCTATCCTCCCAGACTAATACGCATGGTCCGCCAGGTACAGTTTCTTATAACCCTTTGCATTCGCCTCATCAGTTCCACCGACTCGTCAATCAGACGCAGGAACTTATTGGAGCTGCTAATCACTTCCACCCGCCCCCGGATATTAGCCGCATCCTCATTCAGATCCATACCGGCTTCATATATCTGGTTTAGAAATTACGTATTTGAATCATTTCTATTCAAATACTGTCCAATCCTTTATTTTAAGCGGTTTTTAGTGTAATCTTTCATCAAATTTTTTACGCCAATTGCATTTTCCGTTTTATGCCAATTTTACGCCAATTAAGGCTAAAAATACAAGAACTTATAAGAAGTTATAAGAAATAAAAAAATGCCCCAAACCCGCATGAATACTGGATTCTTGCGGTATTTAGGGCATTTAGCTTTCACTCCGAACAATTACTTGGCGTAATCGGTGACTCTTGATTCACGAATTACATTGACCTTAATTTGGCCTGGATACTGAAGTTCTTCCTGGATCCTCTTTGATATATCCCTCGCCATCAGCACCATATCATCGTCGCTGACCTGCTCGGGCACTACCATAATGCGAACTTCACGTCCCGCCTGGATTGCGAAGGACTTGTCCACTCCCTTATAGGAGTTTGTGATATCCTCCAACTGTTTCAACCGGTTCGTATATGTCTCCAGAGTTTCCCTTCTTGCACCCGGCCTTGCGGCTGAAATCGTATCAGCAGCCTGGATCAGACATGCAATAAGGCTCTGCGGTTCAACATCGCCATGATGGGCCTCTACCGCATTGATTACCGTTGCCGACTCTTTGTACTTTCTGCACAGGGCAACACCTAATTCTACGTGAGTACCTTCCTGCTCATGGTCAACAGCTTTTCCAATATCATGTAATAAACCTGCGCGTTTTGCCGTTCGGACATCTACGCCTACCTCTGCGGCAAGCAGTCCTGCCAGCTGGGCTACTTCGATTGAATGCTTTAGTGCATTCTGTCCATAACTTGTTCTGAACTTCATCTTGCCGAGAAGTTTTACAAGTTCCGGATGGATTCCATGGATGCCTACTTCCAGAAGAGCTGCCTCTCCTTCTTCGCGCACCATGGTCTCTACTTCTTTCTGTGCTTTTTCTACCATTTCCTCAATTCTGGCCGGGTGAATTCGGCCGTCCACGATCAGACGTTCCAAAGCGATTCTTGCCACTTCTCTTCTGATCGGTTCAAATCCGGAAAGTACGACTGCCTCCGGCGTATCATCAATAATAAGCTCTACGCCTGTCAGTGTCTCAAGGGTACGGATATTACGTCCTTCACGTCCGATAATACGTCCCTTCATCTCATCGTTGGGGAGCTGCACCACGGAAACTGTTGTCTCTGCCACATGATCGGCAGCACAGCGCTGAATGGCCGTTACAACATAATCTTTGGCCTTCTTGTCAGCTTCCTCCCTTGCTTTTGCTTCCAAATCCTTAATCAGTTTAGCAGTGTCATGTTTTACATCTTCCTCAACGGATTTGAGCAGATATTCCTTTGCCTGCTCGGAAGTAAAACCGGAAATTCTCTCCAGTTCCTGCGTTCCCTTTACATAGAGTTCTTCCACCTCTGCGGTTCTCTTCTTAAGGGCCTCTTCCCTGTTTGCCAGACCTGCTTCCCGTCTTTCCATTGCTTCGGACTTCTTGTCCAGATTCTCTTCTTTGCTCAGTACACGTCGTTCATAGCGCTGAAGCTCAGCTCTTCTTTCCTTTGTTTCTTTCTCAAGCTCATTCTTTGTCTTTAAGGACTCTTCCTTTGCTTCAAGGAGAGCTTCACGCTTCTTAGTCTCAGCAACTTTTAATGCTTCATCTATTATTTCCCTTGATCGTTCCTCAGCACTGCCAATTTTCGTTTCATACGTCTTTTGGCGGTAGTTGGTGGCCACAAACCAAGTAATAACAGCTACAATAATACTCGCAATGAGCGGAACTATTACTTGTGACACAGGAGCACCTCCTTATTTAGTTTTCATTGTACAAGAATACAACGATTTAATTTTAAACTGTTTTATACATTATGTCAAGTATATTAGAATCTGAAACCCTGTTTTCGTCACTATCTAACAAAGCTGGAAAAACGTTACTATATCGGAGGCTATTCCTCCTCAAAGGCCCCCATGGCACTGCGGATATCCTCGAAGGAAAAGCCTTTCCTCAGCAGATATGACATATGCTTCTGCTGTTCTTTCCTGTCGGTGCATTCCGGATCATACCGTCTTTTTTTCAACAGGTTTTTAATCTGTCCGGAACTGTCGGGCTGCAGTTCATCGCAAAATTCAACAATTGTCTCTTTATCGATCCCTTTTCTCAGCAAAGCAGTCATCAATTCGGTCCGGCTCTTGCGGCTGCCGTATAATTCAATATAGTTCCTTGCGTATTCACGGTCATCCAGATAATGATACTTAGTAAGAAAGGACACCGCCTCCTCGACAGCCTCTTCCGGATAATAGCCTGACCTCAGCTTCTGCCTCACTTCGCTTTCCGTCTTTCCGGAACTCTTCAGAAGATAGAGCGATTTCTCCCTGGCACGTTTGCAGATCACGCCGTGTAATATCTCCTCATACACCGGTTCGGATATATCATGCCCTGCTTCAATATGGTAATGCCGTATCTCCCCATTATATAAAACAAAGGCAAAGTCCCCATCAATGAAGACTTTGCTCCTTCGTTTATCAAGGGGCTCAATTTTGTCTACCGTCATTCTTAAGCCCTTTCGCAATTATTCCTTATATTATTTACTTATTTTGCCGGATTCTTCTGTGCAGGCTCTGAGTCGGCCTTTTTCTCAACCGGGGCCAGCCCTTTGTCCTTCTTCTCTGCCGTATCTCCGGCAGGACCGTCCGCCAATCCGTATTTTTGGCGTACCTTTGTTTCGATCTCCGCACAGAGTTCCTGATTGGCCAGAAGGAAATTCTTGGCATTCTCCCGGCCCTGTCCAATCTTACTGCCGTCATAGGCGTACCAGGCGCCGCTCTTCTCCACAATATCTTCCTTGGCAGCCAAATCCAGGATATCTCCCTCTTTGGAAATTCCTTTTCCAAACATAATGTCAAACTCAGCCTCTTTAAATGGCGGGGCAATCTTATTCTTCACAACTTTCACACGCACGCGGTTTCCTATCATCTCGCCGCCCTGCTTCAATGTCTCGATTCTTCTGACGTCCAATCGGACGGATGAATAGAACTTAAGGGCACGTCCACCCGTGGTGGTCTCCGGGTTACCGAACATAACTCCGACCTTCTCACGCAGCTGATTGATAAAGATAACCGTACAGTTTGATTTGCTGATGACGGCTGTAAGCTTACGCAGCGCCTGGGACATCAGCCTGGCCTGGAGGCCCACATGGGAATCTCCCATCTCACCGTCAATCTCCGCCTTCGGCACCAGCGCCGCCACAGAGTCCACAATCACAATATCAACCGCACCGGAACGCACCATGGTTTCCGTAATCTCCAAAGCCTGCTCTCCGTTATCCGGCTGGGAAATATATAAATTATCGATATCTACCCCTATGTTGCGGGCATATACGGGATCCAGGGCATGCTCGGCGTCGATGAATCCGGCAATTCCGCCTCTCTTCTGCACTTCCGCCACCATGTGGAGGGCGACCGTCGTCTTACCACTTGATTCCGGTCCGTAAACCTCGACAATTCTCCCCTTCGGCACCCCGCCCAGTCCCAGCGCAATATCAAGGCTCAGGGAGCCGGTCGGCACCGTCTCTATATTCATGTTGGCCCCGGAATCTCCGAGCTTCATCACGGAGCCCTTTCCATAAGCTTTTTCTATCTGTGTCAGCGCGGCATCCAATGCCTTCATCTTATCATCTCTGTTCATCTCATCCTCCAATGATTTTCAATGCGAACAAATGTTCTCTTCATGTTCTTATAATAGTATAACTGACTTAAAATGTCAACCCTTATTTTCCAATATAACAGACAGTAACACAGGGATTACGCGAAACGCAGATGTGGCCGGACGGACGGCCTGTCATACAAAAAAGATACTGAATTGCGCGGCAGAACTTGCATATCTGATTTTTAGAAGTAAGGAAATTATATCATTTCAAACACCTCTTGTCCATAAAGTTTCCTGTTTATGGTTGAATCATTACATTTTCTTACGTTGACATCCAGGGCGGTTCTTTATATAATCAATAGGCAATAATAAATAATATCAAATTCAGGAGCTAATACAATAATATGATTGGAAAGCAAGTGTGGTCGCTGACTCCGGCCAAGATAATCCTTGGCGGTTTTTTCCTCATTATTATCACGGGAGCCGTTCTTCTGACCCTTCCTTTTGCATCGAAGACCGGTGAAGCGACTCCATTTATCGACGCTGTGTTCACGGCAACCTCAGCCACCTGTGTAACAGGCCTGATCGTCCATGACACGTACACCTACTGGTCCGTATTCGGGCAGGCGGTGATAATCATACTGATTCAGATTGGAGGCATGGGCGTGGTGACGCTTGCCATTGCCATCACAATCCTGTCCGGTAAAAAGATCGGCTTAAAACAGCGTTACGTAATGCAGGAATCCATCTCGGCGCCTCAGGTAGGCGGAATTGTCCGCATGACGAGTTTTATCGTAAAGGGAACCATTTTTTTTGAGGCCGCAGGAGCGGTCATCATGGCGTTTCAGTTTTGTCCGCAGATGGGCCTTATGAAAGGGATTTGGTTTTCCGTATTCCATTCCATCTCGGCATTCTGCAATGCCGGATTTGATTTAATGGGAGGCACCAGCGGTCCTACGACTTCCATCACCAGCTACACCGGAAACCCTCTTATCAATATTCCGATCATGCTCTTAATTATAATCGGAGGTATCGGTTTCTTCGTCTGGGACGACGTTAAAACCCATAAACTTCAGCATAAATATTATCATCTGCAGACAAAGATCGTCCTCACCACAACCTTCTGCCTGATTATGTTTCCGGCACTGTTCCTGTTTCTGTTTGAATTTTCCAGGGACTGCTGGGATGGGCTCTCGCTGCAGGAACGATTTATGGCTTCCCTGTTTCAGTCCGTCACCACCCGAACGGCAGGCTTTAACAGCGTGGATTTGAATCAGCTTTCGGAGGCGGCCCAGCTGCTTGTGGTCATACTCATGATTATCGGCGGTTCCCCGGGCTCTACGGCAGGCGGAATCAAAACCACGACGTTTGCACTGGCAATTCTTTGTCTGCGTTCTGCGTTCCAGAACCAGGAAAGCATCCAGTGCTATAAGAGAAGGATACCTTACGATATCCTGCGAAATGCTATTGCCATACTGGCCCTTTACATCTCACTGATGCTGACGGCCACGTTCCTCATTACCTGGCTGGATGACGTGAATCTGATGGAGGCCGCTTTTGAAACCTCCTCGGCCGTGGCAACCGTCGGACTTTCCCTGGGGATCACCGGGGATTTAAGCACTTTTTCAAAAATTATATTAATATTATTAATGTATTTCGGCCGTGTAGGCGGTCTGACCATGCTTTACGCACTGACAAACCGAAAGAAGCTTCCGGTGCTGCTTCCTCAGGAACGCATCACTGTCGGCTGATTATCATGATATCTGGAGGATATATTAATGAAAACTGTATTAATCATCGGTCTTGGCCGTTTCGGCTCCACAATGGCAATGAAGCTCCATGAGCTGGGTCACGAGGTTATGGCTATCGACACTTCGGAAGACAGGATCAACGCCGTCCTTCCGTACGTTACCAGCGCACAGATTGGCGATTGTGCCAATGAACAATATATGAATTCCCTTGGGATCCGTAACTTCGATGTCTGTGTAGTGGCGATCGGAGATAATTTTCAAAGTTCTCTGGAAATCACCTCTCTTCTTAAGGATTTGGGGGCAAAATTTGTTCTCTCCCGGGCAAGCCGTGACATCCATGCCAAATTTCTTCTGAGAAACGGCGCCGATCAGGTGGTTTATCCTGAAAAAGAGATGGCAATCCGCTCAGCGGTCCGCTACAGCTCCGATAATATTTTCGACTACATCGAACTGACTCCAGAGCATTCCATATATGAAATACCAGTCCCCGAAGGCTGGATCGGAAGAAGTATTATTGAAATGAATATCCGCAAAAAATATAACATTTCCATTTTAGCGGTAAAATACAATGACACCCTTCATCCCCTGCCGGGCGCTGATTATACCTTTAAAGCAAACGATGAATTGATTATTCTCGGTGCAAACCGCGACATAAACCGGTTTGTTCATTAAATACCGCAGCTAGCCTGCCCGAACGGGCCCAAGCTGCCGTCTTCAATGCAGGCAGAGTGCGGACGCTTACCGGCGTACCGCACTCTGCCTTTTATGATCGTCTTTTTCCTGTATAATCTTACCAATTTTGGTAATAATCCAATCAAATAAATAACTGCGGAGGAGAGCAAATTGAGAATACCGGAGCATGTGGGGATTATCCCCGATGGAAACAGAAGATGGGCGCTTCAAAAGGGCCTAAAAAAAGAAGATGGATATGAGCGCGGCATTTCACCCGGCATGTCTTTATTCCACACCTGCCAGAAGCTGGGAATAAAGGAAATGTCTTTTTACGGATTTACAGCCGATAATACGAAACGTCCTTCCGTACAGCGCCTGGCCTTTACAAAAGCATGCGTTGCCGCCGTAAAGGTACTTTCGGAGGAAAACGCAAGTCTTCTGGTGGTCGGCAATACGGATTCCGCGATGTTTCCTAAGGAACTCCTGCCTTACACCACGAGACGGGATTTCGGAAAAGGCGGAATGAAAATTAATTTTCTTGTGAATTACAGCTGGGAATGGGATTTGGGATTAAAGAACGGGATGATTGGCCCAAAACTCGGAACTGCCGATGTTTCCCGCGTGGATCTCGTAATCCGGTGGGGAGGCAGACGGCGTTTGTCCGGTTTTCTTCCTGTCCAGTCGGTATATTCCGACTTCTATGTTGTGGATGATTACTGGCCGGATTTTTCACCGCGCCATGTGGAGGAAGCGATTACCTGGTACTCCAGACAAGATGTGACGCTGGGCGGTTAAAGCTCCAGCGTCATTCCTGTCTCCACCAGACGGCAGCGTTCGCCAAACATTGTCTTCATTCTGCCGATGCCCTCTATGCCTGTACAGTGGACCGGCATGAGAATATCAAATTTACGTTTTTCAAGCTCCCCGGCGGTTTCTGTAATCCGCTGTGCAGATGCGCCGGTTAAGTGCATTCCGGCAAAGACGCTGTGCAGCTTTTGGCCGGGAAATGCCTGTGACACATATTCCAGACAATTCAGAATCCCTGGGTGGCAGCAGCCGGCAAACAGGCAGAGCCCTTTCCCGGTTTCAAACAGAAGCATCTGTTCATCGTTCATATAGTCCGGCTTTTTTTCCGGTCCGGCCTCAATAAAAAACTGATCCGGCCTCTTTTCCAGCCCCGGTGTATATGGGATGTCGCCAAGAACCCATACTCCCGGGGCAATCTCCTGCTTTCTTTCAGTCAGCCTGATCGAACTTTCAATCAGCTCCCTTTTCCAGGGAATGCCTATGATCCGGTAAGTCCGGCGGTCGCTGTTGATTGCCGTCTTACCCAAGAAGGCTGTCTCCCTGACATAGACGGGAGGCATATCTATCCCCTCCTTCCGATATTCTTCCGCCAGAAATTTGAGGCCCCCGCAATGGTCGAAATGGCCGTGGCTCAAAATAATCCCATTAAGCTCCATGAGCCGCTCCCCAAGAAGTGCCGCATTTTTCATGAATACGTCCGTCTGCCCGGTATCAAACAGCCAGCGCTTTCCTTCGTGTTCGATCAACAGTGACAGACCGTGTTCTGCGAGAAAGCCTCTTTTTCCCGCTGTATTTTCATTTAAGACCGATATATTCATGTTTTTTCCTCATTCGTAACAGTTCAGACAGCATGAACAGTTACCTTAATTCATCTGACTATCAGCCGCAGTCCGCTTTAGGCGGATTCTAATGTTACTATTCACGGCCCAGTGTCTTTTCGTTAACAGTGCAATAGATTGGAGATTTAACTGAGGCCCGGAGGACGCGTCCGGAACGGACCATGTCCGGTGTGGTGAGGGGG
>OBXO01000426.1_pt1 | contig 35144 bp, 29 predicted proteins | sample 1501431 | NCBI WGS metagenome assembly OBXO01 (sample SAMEA2580163, study PRJEB22360) | human gut metagenome | biome: human gut; feature: human-associated habitat; material: faeces | place: Denmark | collected 2008/2010 | reverse complement strand
TACTCATAGCTATAAGCTTTTTCGAACCCCAGGCATAGCCGGGGGTTTTCTTTATACAAAAAAATAAAGCGTAAGATAAATCTTACGCTTTATTTTTAGTGAGAAGTTGTATCTTTAAGCATACGTGGAAGAGATAAATCAAGATGCAGTCCTTCACTTAAGGCTTTATAAGTTTCTAATGCTGAAGGATTAGGGGTGCCTTGACGAATGGCTTTAATAAGAATGTTCTTAGGTGTATGCTGCATATCGATAAATTCCATAACATTTACTTTATAGCCCACACTTTCTAAGTAGAGGGAGCGCATACCATCTGTAATAAAGGAAGCTATTTTCTCTTTGAGAATACCATGTTTTAGAATAGGATCAAGAAGTGGGTTATGAATTTGGGTGTAACATTCGTGATGGCAACAAGGTACCGCGAGAATAACCTTTGCATCCCAGCCTACAGCTTTAGCAAGTGCTGCATCTGTAGCTGTATTACAGGCATGAAGGGATACGACCATATCAATCGTTTTATCTGTTGTATACTGGCCAATATCACCTACTTGGAACTTCAGATTTGTGTAACCAAGACTGTGGGCTAAATCATTACAAAAAGCAATAACATCTTCTTTAAGGTCAAGCCCGACAATTTCTACTTGTTTGCCACGAATATGGGTTAAATAATGATACATAGCAAAAGTTAAGTAGGATTTACCACAACCGAAGTCAATAATACGAATAAAGTCTTGATTAAGCGTTGCCATAACAGATTCTATGGTTTCGAGATATTTATTAATCTGTTTATATTTATCGTATTTAGAAGGTTTAATCTGACCATCATTAGACATGAGCCCAAGGTGAATTAAAAATTCTTTAGAGCTTGCTTCATCTAAAATATACTGTTTTTGTCGGTTATGGCTAAGAGAAGTATCTTGTTTCTTGGTTGCAGCTTTACGTTTAATGTTAGCTTCACCTTTTTTATTAATAAGTGCTTGATAGTCATAAGTTGTTGTGTAGAGCTGAAGTTGTTTGAAGTTCTGAGCGTTGTTTCTTAAAAAAGCTGCTACTTCACTAAGCTTACAGTTTTCATGATAAGCTTTATTATTTTTATAGAGTGTAAATTGGAGTAAAACTTCCGATTTAAGGAGAATACGTTTGCAGGTGATCTTTTCATATTGGTCTAATTTGATACGTGGATTGCTCCAAACAGCATCTATAAAAGTATTTTGCTCAAGGGATTCTTCCCATAAGCGTATTAATTTTTCCATAGTCTAACCTCGCTTATTTTTTAAGTATTTTTATCATACTATGAAAACAAGCTATGTGCAACGCCTGGCCTATGCTATAATGCCTTTTAGGAGGTGGCGAGATGTTCGAAAGAGACTGGGAGACCCTTAATGAAGACCAAAGGCTGGTTGTTAAAAATATAAAAGATTCACTACTTGTATTAGCACCAGCAGGTACAGGTAAAACGAAAGTCATTGCGATGCGTACGGCATATTTATTAAACCAGAAGGTCCCCCCTACATCTATTTTATGTCTGACTTTCACCAATAAGGCAGCAAGAGAGATGGAGGAGCGTATTGGCCTGTATGACAAGCACAATGTAAGACATTTAACCATCAGAACCTTTCATTCTTTCTGCTACTATCTTATCAATCAGGAGAAGCAAAATACACGTCTTGCTTTCCCATGTACCATTATTGATGAAAGTGATACACAAGATATATTAAAACGTATTATCTTTGCGCTGACCAAACAGGAAGAAAAGTATATGGGTAACATGACAAGTTTTATAGAAAATGTGAAGAAGTATCGCCTTAATTTTAGCTTTGATACAGAGCTTAAAGAGGAGAGATTGGTTAAGGCTTATCTTAAAGAGTATCCAAGTAAAGATCCTATTATTTTGCAATATGGTGCTAGGATATTAAGACTTTATGAGAAGTATTTAAAAGAAAATAATTGTGTAGACTTTATAGATCTTATTATAGAAGCCACTTATTTATTAGAAGACCCTGAAATTAGAGCAAAATGGCAGAAACGGTATCACTATATTCAAGTGGATGAAATGCAAGATACAAGTACAAGGGAGTATCATATTATTAAAGTGTTGGCTAAGGAGAACCATATCGCTTTATATGGAGACTTTAATCAGACGATATATGAGTGGCGTGGTTCTGCCCCTCAAACAATGATAGGAGACTATAAAGAAATCTTTAATCCTGTAGAGATTACCCTTAAAACCAATTATAGAAGCACACAGCTACTTCTTAAGGCGGCTAATAGCTTTATCCGTAACAGTAACCTATATCCGAGTTTATCTATACCTTATGCGAAGGAAATTGGCGAGCCTATAGAAGTTTTTTGTGGGGGAAGTCAAGAAGCAGAAATTCTCATGATTGCTAAATCTATTAGTGAGCATTATACAGCTGAACATAAGCAAATTGCTATTTTAACGCGTACCAATAGTTTAGCTAAGTCTATCTATAAAATGCTTGAGAAAAAAGGTATTCCTTGTATACGCGTAGAAGATATTAGGTTAATGCGTACAACAGAGGTAAAAGACCTTCTAGCTGTGATGAGTTATGCGATTAATTTACGCAATAGTTATGCACTAGAGAAAATCATTAAGCATCCTGTTATTCATATGGAGCAGTGGCTTATACAAGAACTTAAGAAAACTAAGTCTGGGTATATGTATTTACATGATTGGTTTCTAGCAGAAAATAATGATCCTTATCAGCCTCTTATAGAGGGATACATGCAAAATAAAATTGTTGTACTCGATGTAGAGAGTACAGGACTCGATACAACAAGTGATGACATTATTCAAATTGCGGCTATCTGTTATGGGAAAGATGGCGTAAAAGATCAGCTTGATGTACTCGTTAAGCCTACTAAGTCTGTAGGAGATTCTTATTATGTACATGGTTTTACAGATGACCAGCTAGAAAGAGAAGGTTTAGAAATTCCTCATGCATTAGATTTATTAGGTGATTTTATTAAAGATAAAATTGTAGTAGGTCATAATATTAAGTATGATTTATCCATTATAGAAAGTATGCTCTATCGTCATCATAAACAGTCTTTTGCTTACCCAGGCGTTTATGATACTTTAGACTTGGCTCATAAAATTTATCCATACTTACCTAATCATAAGCTAGGTACTTTGTCAGAACTGATCAAAACTCAAGCTAAGCCTAATCATAATGCACTACAGGATATACTAGCCACAAGTGAAGTACTTACTCATTTTATTAAAAAGCTTAATGAGAAAAAAGATGAACGCTATAGTTATTTAGAAGCCTATTATCCTTATGTACAAGGGGTAAAAGAGCAGGTGCAAAGTATGACCAAGGAAATACTTAAAAAACCTACTTATGAAGCTATTAGTTATTTAATGAATAGTTGTAACTATAAAAGTGCTTACAGTAAAGAAGCACTACAAAATTTAAGAGACTTTTATAAAATGGCGCAGCAACTTTATGAAGAGCATCTTTCTTATGAGGATAACATTATGAAGTTACTGACCTTTTCTGCTCTTCATGCCAGTGAAGTGGAGCAAAGCGCTTTATTTAAAGGAAAAATTCCAGTTATGACTTTGCATCAAGCAAAAGGATTAGAATTTGATTATGTGTATATGGCAGGATGTAATGAAGATGTCTTTCCATCTAGAAGAAGTGTAAAAGAAGGGTATTTAGAAGAGGAAAAAAGGCTATTCTATGTAGGGATGACAAGAGCTAAGAAAAAGCTGTATTTAAGTTATCATACAGGGAAAAAAATGAGTTTTCTTGTAGAAGAAATAGGAGAAGGTTTTAAAAATTATAGGCAAGTGGCTTTAGACAAGGTATAATACAAGTAATACACTTAAGAGGAGGCCTTTATGGAACAAAATAACACACAAAATGATTTTACTATTGTACGTATGGACAAACAAAAACGTATAGCATTAGTTGCCCATGATAGTCGTAAGCAAGATATTATCAATTGGGTTACAGTTAATAAAGAAAAGTTAACAAAGCATTTTTTATGTGGTACAGGTACGACAGCTAAACTACTAGCAGCTGCAACAGAATTACCTATTACTGCCTTTAATAGTGGTCCTTTAGGTGGTGATCAGCAAATCGGTTCACGCATCGTAGAGGGTAATATTGACTTTATGATTTTCTTCTGGGATCCACTTGCATCTCAGCCACATGACCCAGATGTTAAAGCTTTGCTTAGAATTGCTGCACTTTATGATATACCTGTAGCTACTAACCAATCTACAGCAGATTTCTTACTGACATCACCACTGATGGATCAAGAATACAACCGTAAAATTATTGATTACACAAAACGTATTCATAATCGTACAAAAGCTTTTGACAATAACGAACCGATGGCATAGAAAAAAATATTTAAAAAAAATTTTTAGCTGAAATAACCGTTGTAAAATGAGTTATTTCAGCTTTTTTTGTGGAGGATTCTGGTAAGAAAAGGTTAGACAAAAAGGATCAAAGATGATATATTTTTAAAGCGACTACAGATACAATAATTAGTATCTAAAAGTAATAGCTGTGCTAGATATAGTACATAGAAGTAAAGCTATTATGGGAGATATTGGAGGGGTAAAACATGGAAGTTATTAAACGTGACGGACAAGAAGTAACTTTTGATGAGATAAAGATTTATACTGCTATTATGAAAGCTATGAAATATGGTAGTGGTATTGTAGATGAACATATAGCAAGAAAAATAGCTGATGAAATTAAAGAGGATTTCTCCAAAGTAGAAACAAAAGCAACGATATTTCAGATTGAAACAAGCGTTTATCTCAAGCTTATTGAAAATGGACATGAGTTAACTGCGAAATCTTATGAAGGGTATCGAGCTATTCAATCTTTCAAGAGAGAAACGAACACAACAGACCATAGCATTTTAGGGCTAATTGAACTAACAAATGAAGAAGTAATGAATGAAAATTCTAATAAAAATGCCATGATGGCCTCTACACAAAGGGACCTCATAGCAGGAGAAGTTTCAAAAGATATTTCTAGAAGAAAAAAACTACCAGCACGTATTGTGCAAGCACACGATGAAGGTATCCTCCATTTTCACGATATGGACTACTTTATGCAATCTATTTTTAACTGCTGCCTTATTAACATTAAAGATATGTTAGATAATGGTACAGTTATTAATAAGCGTATGATTGAAAGCCCTAAGAGCTTCCAAGTAGCATGTACGGTTATGACACAAATTATTGCGCAAGTAGCAAGTAGCCAATATGGTGGGCAATCAGTGGATATTAGACATCTTGGTAAATACTTAAGAAGAAGTAGAGATAAATACTATAACTTACTAAAAGATTCTATGGATAATCAAGAAGAGTTAAATGCAGTAGTAGAGCGTTTAACACGCAAAGAGCTTGAGTCAGGTGTACAAACTATCCAATATCAAATTAATACACTTATGACTACCAATGGTCAGAGCCCATTCGTAACATTATTCTTAAACATTGAAGAAGATGATGAGTATGTAGAAGAAGTATCTCTTATTGTAAAAGAGATTTTAAAACAACGTATAGAAGGTATTAAAAATGAAAGTGGTATTTATACCACACCAGCTTTCCCTAAACTGATTTATGTCCTTCATGAGCATAACTGCCTTGAGGGTGGTCAATATGATGAAGTAACAGAGATGGCTGTACAATGTAGTGCGAAACGCCTTTATCCAGATTACATATCTGCTAAAGAGATGAAGAAGATTTATGAAGGAAATGTATTCTCATGTATGGGATGCAGAAGTTTCTTATCTCCATGGAAAGATGATAAAGGTGAGTATAAATTTGAAGGTAGATTCAATCAAGGAGTAGTTAGTCTAAATTTACCACAAATTGGTATTGTTGCTAATGGTGATGAAGAGAAGTTTTGGAAGCTTCTTGATAATCGATTAGATTTATGTTTTGAAGCACTTATGTGTAGGCATAATGCTTTAAAAGGAACACTTTCTGATGAAGCACCAATTCATTGGCAGCATGGAGCTATTGCACGCCTTAAACAAGGTGAAGTCATTGATCCGCTTCTCATGGATGGTTACTCCACTATTTCACTTGGTTATATTGGGCTTTATGAAGTCACTAAGGCAATGAAAGGGGTCTCACATGTAGAACCTGAAGGTGAGGCGTTTGCATTAAAAGTAATGCACCGTTTAAATGATGCTACAAAGAAATGGAAAGCGGAAACAGGCTTAGGGTTTGGCCTTTACGGTAGTCCAGCTGAATCACTTTGCTACCGTTTTGCTAAAATTGATAAAGCTAAGTTTGGTGAAATTAAAGATATTACAGACAAAGGTTACTATACAAATAGTTACCATGTGGATGTAAGAGAGCCTATTGATGCCTTCTCAAAACTAAAGTTTGAGAGTCAGTTCCAGCCTATTTCAAGTGGCGGATGTATTTCTTACATTGAGATTCCAAACATGATGCACAACCTTGAAGCACTTAGACAAATGATTACGTATATTTATCATAACATTCAGTATGCGGAATTTAATACGAAATCAGACTGTTGTCATGTATGTGGCTTTGAAGGAGAAATTAGCATTAATGATGCTTTAGAATGGGAGTGCCCAAGCTGTCATAATAAGGATCAAAGTAGAATGAATGTTATTAGAAGGACATGTGGCTATTTAGGGGATAACTACTGGAATAAAGGAAAGACTCAAGAGATTAAAAGTAGAGTACTTCATTTATAAGGAAAGAAGGAGGAAGGATTATGCATTATGCTCAGATGCGCAAATATGATGTAGCCAATGGAATAGGCATCCGAAGTACACTGTTTGTTTCTGGTTGTACACATCAGTGCCCTGGTTGTTTTAATACAGATTATAGAGAATTTGATTATGGTACGCCATGGACAAAGGAAGCAGAAGATACTTTTTTAAGCTATATTAAAGATGAAAATGTACATGGTGTCACTATTCTAGGCGGTGAGCCTATGCAACAGACAAAAGATGATGACCTCCTAAATCTTTTAAGAAGGATTAAACAAGAGACTAATGAGACAATATGGATTTATTCTGGTTATACTTATGAAGAGATTCTAAAAGAGCCTAAAAGACGCCAAATACTTGAATTATGTGATGTCTTAGTAGATGGCAGATTTGTAGAGGCTTTAAAAGACTTAAAACTTAGATTTAGAGGAAGTAGCAATCAAAATATTATTGATGTACAAGCTTCTTTAACGTCAGGTGAAAAGGTTTTATTGACATTTTAATGTTCCAAGAGGAGAGACAAAAGATGGATAATCGTACAATATATTTTGCAAAAGTAAAAGAGGATGCTATTATTCCAAGCAAGAGAGAAGAAGATGGTGCATTTGATATCTATGCTTGCTTTGAAGAAGACTTCATGATCATTGCACCACATGAGACAAAACTTATTCCAACAGGAATTGCTTCAGCTTTCTCATCTGATTATGTAGCTATTTTAAAAGAACGTGGTTCAAATGGAAGTAAAGGGATTGGTCAAAGAGCAGGTGTTATTGATTCTGGTTACCGCGGCGAATGGTTTGTACCTTTAACAAATCATAATACAGTACCTGTGGTCCTTTTAAAAGAAAGTTACGCAGGAGAGCAATCAGCTTTTGATGAGGCTATTATTTATCCTTATGAAAAAGCTATGAGCCAGTGTATTCTCGTAGAGGTACCAAAAGTTAAAACGGCAGAAATTAGTTATGAAGCATTAATGCAATTTGAATCGGAACGTGGAACAGGTATGTTAGGTTCTTCAGGTAAATAAATAGAGAAGGCTCTTTTTTCCTAGGCATTAGGAAAAGGGAGCTTTTTTGTTTTTTCAGTGATAAAAATCTACTTTATTATTGATTCAAGATAAAATCTTCCTAATAGTACATTTTAAATAATGAAAAGAACAGAGTTGATAAAAATAATTTTGAATATTATAGAAAAATATATCAGCATAAGATAAAATATAATTGTTAAAATAAGTAAATTGTACTACAACTATAAAATAATTTAGTTTATAAGAGAGATAAAGAGGAGAAGACCATGTATCTATACAAAATTCTTATAGTAGATGATGAAGAAGAAGTAAGAAGCAGTATTATGAGAAAGATGCAGTGGGAACAATTAGGCTATCAATTAGTAGGAGATGCAGAAAATGGAGAAGATGCATTAGAAAAAGTTAGGGTGTTAGAGCCAGACTTAGTATTAACAGATATTAAAATGCCTTATATGGATGGACTCACATTAACAAAATATATTAAAGAAGAAAGAAATAGTACAGAAATTGTTATTTTTTCCGGATTTGATGATTTTGAATATGCGCAGAAGGCGATTAAACTGGGTGTTATTGAATATATTTTAAAACCTGTTAATGTAGTTGAGTTAACAGAGATACTAAAAAAACTCAAGCTAAAAATGGATGAGCGCATTGCAGAAAAACGTAATATACAGGCCTTAAGACTAGATTACCAAAGGATGCTTCCTGTTCTAAAAGAACATTTTTTAGGGGATTTGGTACAAGGAAGATTAAATCATATAGCTATTTTAGAAGGTTTTAATCGGTTTAATCTATGTGTAAAGGATGGGCCAAGTTGGATTGTTGCTACAACACATATTGAGCTTCCAATGATTGAGCAAGATGAACAGAGGCTTAACTTACATGATGAAGTTGATTTAATTCCGCTTTCTGTAGAACAGATCATTTGTGAAAAGTTAATGGGGGATTTTCAGTTTGAAACTTTTGGAACAGCGACAGGTACATGTATTTTGTGCGCTATTCATACAAAACAGGAAATGGAAAGATTTATGAATAAGTTAAATCAAGTGTGCTTAGAGTGTAAAAAGATTCTAGAGCTTAATGTTACTATAGGCCTTGGAAAAGCTTATACCAAACAAGAGCTGATTAAAGATTCTTATGATGAAGCTAAGAATGCTATAGGCTATAGAGCCACTATAGGAAGTGGTATGGTTATTTATATTAGTGATGTGGAGGTTATGCATGTAGGGATTTTAAAATTTGATGAACAAAGTGAAGGGAAATTGATTCATGCGATTAAGTTTGGAGAGCGAGAAGAGATTATAGAAGTTATAGAAAATCTTATGCATAAAATGAAAGCAGCCAAGGTACATACCAATCAACATCAAGTTTATGTCATGGCGATTATTCATGCTATGATGGAAATGGCGCAGAAATATGAGTTAGATACGAATCAGATTTGGGGTAAAGAAGATTATTTTAAAGTTATGGGAAGGTTACTTACTATACAGAGCATGCAAAACTTCATTATTAATAGTGCCCTTTCTATTCATGAAAACCTTCATAAGGAACGTTACGATACGATGAAGCAACTCATAGTAGAAGCGAAAAAGTATATTACAGAGCACTTTACTAATCCAGATTTATCTGTAGAGATGGTATGTGAGCATCTACATATTAGCCAGGCTTATTTTTCTACACTCTTTAAAAAAGAGACAGGACAGACATATATTAGTTATTTAACGGAACTTCGTCTTAATAAAGCTATTGAACTCCTTAATAAAACAGAAGATAAGACCTACATTATTGCGAATAAGGTAGGTTATACAGAGCCGAATTACTTTAGTTATGTCTTTAAAAAGAACTTTGGAATAGCACCTAGTCGTTATCAGCGCAGAGCTAATTCGAATAGGGGATGAAGCTATGCTAAAAAGAATAAATGAATGGTGGATGGAGATTTATCATCAACTTAGTTTAAGAAATATTGTATGGGTATCCTTTTCTGCTACAGCAGCGTTAGCTACTATTTTCATGGGCCTGTCCTTTTATAGTAGGTTTTCTATGCAGCTTAATAATGAAATGCAGATGGAAAATCAGGCTTTAATTAATCAAGTAAATAATGCTGTCAATACTTATGTAAGAAATATGATGAAGCTTTCTGATACTTTATATTTTAAGGTCATTAAAGATGAGGACATACAACAAGTGGACTTTGATGAGACTTTCAGGCTATTTTATGAAACCAATAAAGACTCTATTAAAAATATTGCTTTATTTAGCCAAGAAGGAGATCCCATTGTTCTAGCACCAGCAGCTTCATTAAAAGAAGGTATTAATCCAGCCGACCAAAAATGGTTTAAATGTGCGCTTGAAAAAAGTGAGAATATGCATTTTTCTACTTTACATATTCAAAATTTATTTAATGAAAATGATGGTGAGTATGAATGGGTCATTTCATTAAGTAGAGCAGTGCAAATGACTTATGGGAGTGAAGTTAAACAGGGTGTTTTATTAATAGATATGGCTTATGATGGGATTAAACAATTGTTTAGTAATATTTCACTCGGGCAAGAAGGTTATGTCTATATGATGGATCAGACAGGTGCCATCATCTATCATCCTAAGCAGCAGTTATTAGCATCAGGTATCTATAAGGAAAATACACAAGCTGCTATGCATTATAATGATGGCATTTATAATGAAGTATTTGAAGGCAAACAAAGACAAGTCATTATTAAAACAGTAGGATACACAGGCTGGACGATAGAAGGTGTTATTTTCCCAAATGCAGTGAGTTTAAACAATAAGAAAAGTAACATCTTCTTTATTTTCTTATTTTTGTTTTTTACTATGGGTCTTGTACTTATTAATTCTATTATTTCAACAAAAGTATCTCAACCCATTAGAAATCTAGAAAAAGTTGTGAAAGAAGTTGAAATGGGAAAACTAGATACGTGTATTAGAGCAGAAGGATTTTATGAAGTACACCACCTAGGGCAATCCGTACATAAAATGGCTGAGCAAATTAAAAAGTTAATGGAGGATATAGTAAAAGAGCATGAATCTAAGAGAAAGAGTGAACTAGACGCACTACAATCACAAATTAACCCACACTTTTTATACAATACGCTAGATATTATTGTTTGGATGATTGAGAATGAAAGACAGCAGGATGCAGCTAAAGTGGTTACAGCTTTAGCCAGATTCTTTAGAATTAGCTTAAGTAAAGGTAAGCATATTATTTCTATTGCAGACGAAATTGAGCATGTGAGAAATTACTTAACTATACAGCAGCTTCGGTATAAGAATAAGTTTGAGTATGATATTGAAATAACAGAAGAAGCTAAGTCATTCGCAACAATCAAACTGATTATTCAGCCTCTTGTAGAAAATGCCATTTACCACGGTATGGTCTATATGGATGGGGATGGGCTTATTCGTGTACAAGCTTATGTAGAAGAAAGTGAAGTGTACATTACAGTAAGTGATAATGGACTTGGTATGACAAAGGAACGTATTAATCAATTATTAAAAGGTGAGATCCAATCTTCTAAAAGAGGATCAGGAATAGGTGTAAGTAATGTAAATGAGCGTATTAAACTCTATTTTGGGGAGGGTTATGGCATACAGATTGAATCTGAGCCAGATGAGGGAACTAAAATGATTGTACACCTTCCAAAGGTTATCTATGAAAAAGAAGAAAAGGGCGTGTAAAGGATGAAACACAAAAATGATATTTTATATATTTTAGCCCTTATTCTATTAGTCATGCTTTATCTTATTTCTTCGACAGATTTGTTTTATAAAGAACAAGAAACTGATATATATCAAATCTCTGTTATTTTAAATGAAACAAGTGATGTGATTTTTGAAAATATTAAATTAGGTATGAAGCAAGTGGATAAGGAGTGGACTACAGAAGTCAATATAGTGACTTTATATGAGGCTAATCATGCAGAGCAGCAAATGAAACTGCTAGAAAGGGAAATTACCAATGGTGCAGAAGCTATTATTTTGTTTCCTGTAGATGCAGAGTTAACCAAGGAATATTTAATACAGGAAAACTGGAATATCCCTATTATTTGTGTAGGAACTTATTTGCCAGAACAGGTAGTAGATGTATGGATACATGGTGATGAACTAGCAAGGGTACAAGAACTTGGTAGAAAGATTATTGAAGATAACTTGCGATTTATTTATACCATTGCACCTAGAATTGAAAGAAGCAATGTGAATCAGAGGTTAAAGGGGCTAAAAGGGGTATTAGAAGAAAATAATGTAGGAGTTGAATGTCTTTACTATGAAACAGAAGAAGAGCTCGTTACCTTACTTAGAGAACTGAACGAGAAGGAAATAGAGCCTGGACTAGTGGCCTTAGATACTATGACTTTAAACTTGTTGATGACTCAGTATAGGACACTAGAGGAGCAGAATTTATACATTTATGGAATAGGTTATACGAGTAGCCTTTTAAGTGATTTAGAGAAAGGACTTATTCAAGCACTTTCTATACATAATGACTACGATTTAGGGTACTTAAGTTTAGCTTCAGCAGTGGCTTTATTGCAACATGAAAAAGTAGCTTATGACCAAAAGGTTATAGGAGGGCTTGTTACAAAAGATAATATCTATGGAACGTTATATGAAAAAATATTATTTCCGATTCACTAATAAGGAGATGTGGGATGAAGCAAAAGAAAAGATATTTATTGATTATTAGTATAGTATTCGTTTGTTTTCTACTCTTTAAAAATTACATAAATACTAACTTAAAGCATGAAGAAAATAAAGTTGTTAAGATAGGAGTATGTACATATAAGGCTAGTGATACGTTTATTGCTTCTATTGTTACAGAACTTGAAAAAATTATAAAGGAAGAAGAGCAGCTTAAAGAGACTACGATTAAATTAGATATTTCAGATGCTAAAGAAAGCCAGTTAACTCAGAATGAACAAGTGCAAAAATACATTGCATTAGATTATGACGTTATTTGTGTTAATATCGTAGATCGAACGAGTGCCGCTCGTCTAATTGATCAAGCAGCAAGCGCACAAATCCCACTTGTATTTTTTAATAGACAACCTGTAGAGGAAGATATGTATCGAAGTGATCGTGTCTACTATATTGGCTCGAATGCAAAAGAGTCAGCCATTATGCAAGGTGAACTTATTATAGAAGCTTATAAACAAAATCCAGAGCTTATAGATAAAAATCAAAATGGGATTATTGAGTATGCTATTTTAGAAGGGGAAGCAGGTCATCAGGATACTGTTATTCGTACAGAATATGCCATCAAGACATTGGAAGAAAAAGGGTTAGAATTAAAAAAAGTAGCAGGATGGTGTGCTAATTTTGATAGAAATCAAGCTGCTGCCTTAGTCGAACAATGGTTAAGTCATGAGCAAGAAGAAATAGAACTTATTTTGTCTAATAATGATGATATGGCATTAGGTGCGGCAGATGCCATTGAAAAGTTAGAAGAAGAAAGTATTGCTATCGTGGGAATTGATGGAACACCACAAGGGAGAGAAGCTGTAGATAAAGGCATTTTACTGGGTACTGTTGTGTCAGAACAAAAACTTTATGCCAGAAAGATTTTTACATTATGCGATGCACTGATTAAAGGTGATGAATTTGTAGACCAGCTCGAGTTAGAAGATAACAAGTATATGTGGATGCCGTGGAGGAAATATATCTAAGATTTTTATAGATAGATAAAAGAAAATCTCATGTAAAATAAAATTTAATAAAGGTATAATAAACACATCAATAAAGTTATTAAAGATGTGTTTATTATTTTGGAGGGGATTATATGAAAAAGAAATGGATAGGAATTGCAGTAGGAGCAACTATGATGGCAATGGCATTAACAGGATGTAGTGAGGCACCTGCTACACCAAGTGAACCAGAGACATCAACAAGTAGTGAAAAGCCAGCTGAAGAGACTAAAGAACCCGAAAAGGTTGAAACAGATACAACTGAAGCGCAGAAAGAAGAGATTACAATGGGTATTCTCATTTATAAATATGATGATACTTATATCTCTACAGTACGTTCTGCCATTGAAAAATATGCAAAAGAGGCAAATGTAGCTATTACATTAGATATGCAGGATGCACAAGGTGACCAAGCCAAACAAAATGACCAATTAGATGTTTTAATTGAAAAAGGTGTTGATGTATTAGCTATTAATGCAGTAGACACAGGATCTGCACAAGGACTTGCAGATAAAGCAAAAGCTGCAGGCATTCCAGCTGTATTCTTTAACAGGGAGCCAGATGCTTCTGTTATTCAATCTTGTGAAGGGATTTTTATTGGAACAACAGCATCAGAAGCAGGTGTAATGCAAGGTGATATCTTATCACAAATGTGGAAAGAACACCCAGAGTATGACCTTAATGGAGATGGTAAAGTTCAATACCTAGTCTTTAAAGGAGAACCTGGTAACCCAGAAGCCGAAGCACGTACTTCTTATGCGGTTTCTCAAGCCGAAGCTAATGGCTTAGTTATGGAAAATGTCAATGGTGATCCTATCGTAGCAAACTGGGCAACAGACCAAGCGCAAACAGCTATGGAAGCTGTCTTAGCAGCTCATGATGGAGAAATTGAAGCAGTATTTTGTAATAACGATGATATGGCACTTGGTGTTATTGCAGCCCTTAATGGTTCCGATTATAACTTATCAGCAGATGGTGAAAAATGGATTCCTGTTTTAGGTGTAGATGCAACAGATGCAGGTGTTGAAGCTATTAATTCAGGTAAAATGGCAGCAACAGTTAAACAAGATGGTGATGCAATGGGTAAAGCTATTGTAGCTATTGCATCAAATGCAGCTTTAGATAAAGACTACTTAGAAGGTACAGACTATACATTAGCTGAAGATGGTATTTCTGTGCGTATTCCTTATTCAACCATTCAATAAATCGTAAAATACTAAAATAGGGGAGTATCTTTAAATAGAGCAAGTTATTTAAGGATACTCCTTTTATGAAAAGAGAGGAAGAAAAGGGGGGAATGCTATGGGCACAGAGTATGTATTAGAGATGGAAGGAATTGAGAAAAAATTTCCAGGTGTTAAAGCATTAGATGGTGCACAGTTAATGCTACGTAAGGGAACAGTACATTCTTTAATGGGTGAGAATGGAGCCGGAAAAAGTACACTGATGAAGTGTTTGTTTGGTATTTATCAAGAGGATGCAGGAAGCATCAAAATAGAAGGAACAGAAATCAGGTTTGATAATCCCAAACAGGCCTTAGATCATGGTGTAGCGATGGTACATCAAGAACTGAACCAAGTACTAAGAAGAAGTGTTATGGAAAATATATGGCTAGGACGTTTTCCTAAAAAAATGGGGTTTATTGACCATGAAAAGATGTATGAAGATACTTTAGAAGTTTTTAAGGATCTTAATATAGAAGTAGACCCTAAAATGCTTATTGGTAAACTATCTGTTTCTCAAAGACAGATGGTAGAAATAGCGAAAGCCGTTTCATATAATGCCAAGATATTAGTATTAGATGAGCCTACATCTTCTTTAACTAAGCAAGAGGTAGAGCATTTATTTGGCATTATTAATAGACTACGTCAACGAGGCGTAGGCATGATTTACATTTCTCATAAAATGGAGGAAATTCTTCAAATATCAGATGATGTAACAGTCATGAGAGATGGTAAATGGATTGCCACCAAACAGGCAAAAGATTTGACAACAGATGAAATTATAAAGCTAATGGTAGGACGTAGTTTAACAAATCGTTTCCCACCTAAGACGAATGAAATAGGAGATGTGTTATTAGAGGTAAAAGGGTTAACAGGAAAGTACATGCCAACTTGTATGGATGTTTCATTTAACTTACATAAAGGTGAAATTCTAGGTATAGCAGGGCTGGTAGGCTCTAAACGTACAGAATTACTTGAAACACTTTTTGGAACAGCTCATAAGGAAAAGGGAGAAGTCATTCTGCATGGTAAGCCTATAAAAAATAGAAATGCCAAAGAAGCCATTAAAAATGGTTTTGCTTTATTAACAGAGGAAAGACGTGCAACAGGAATTATTCCACTTCAAAGCATTATATTTAATTCTGTATTAGCTAATTTATCAGCTTATAAAAAAAGAGGCTTTTTATCTGATAAGAAGATGGAAGAAGATACAACATGGGTTATTGATAGTATGAAAGTGAAGACACCTTCTTCTAAAACACATATTAAATCTTTATCAGGTGGTAATCAGCAAAAGGTTATTATAGGGAGATGGTTACTCACTAGCCCAGAAGTACTTCTTTTAGATGAGCCGACCCGAGGAATTGATGTAGGAGCAAAATATGAAATTTATCAGCTTATTATTGATTTAGCTAATAAAGGAAAAGGCATTGTAATGGTTTCTTCTGAAATGCCAGAGCTTATTGGAATCTGTGATCGTATTCTTGTTATGAGTAATGGAAAGGTGGCAGGTATTTTAGATATGAAAAAAGACTATGCGGGTAATGCACAAGAAGAAATTATGCGATTAGCTGCAAAATATATTTAACTAGGAGGGGGATCAAATGGGAGAAACAAAAACACGTAAGTGGGATAAGGAAAGAATCAATGAGTTTTTATTAAACTATGCACTCTATATTATTTTAGGGATTATGATTATTGTTGTTATTTGTATTAATCCTAAATTCTTATCCGTTTCTAATTTTATTAAGATTTTAACACAAGCGTCTACAAGGGGGATTTTGGCTTTAGGAGTTGCTGGAATGATTGTACTTGCTGGAACAGACCTTTCAGCAGGACGTATTTTAGGATGCTGTGCAGCAGTATCTGCTTCATTAGTACAGTCTGTGACTTATGCGTCAAGGATGTATCCTGGTATTACAGAGGATTTACCACTTATTCTTCCCTTACTAGCAAGTATAACCATTGGTGTAATCTTCTGTATGATCAATGGATTTGGTGTAGCAAAGCTTAAACTACATGCTTTCATTGTTTCTTTAGGTACACAGCTTATTGCTTTTGGTTGTACCTGTATCTACATTGATAGTCAAGAAGGCGGGGCTCAGGCTATTTCTAGCTTTAACGAAAAATTTATTAAGTTTGTAAATGGCTCTTTTCCTATTGGCAATTTTAAATTACCATATTTAATTTGTTACTTTGCTATTGCTGCAGTTGTTGTATGGATTATTTGGAATAAGACAACACTTGGTAAAAATATGTTTGCTATCGGTGGGAATATGGAAGCAGCAGCTGTATCAGGTGTCAATATCTCTAGAAGTATTATGGGGGTTTATTTAGTAGCTGGTGTTTTGTATGGTATTGCAGCCTTCCTTGAAGCTGGACGTATCCAATCTGTTAATACAGGGACAGGACTTAACTATGACTTAGATGCCATTTCAGGGTGTGTTATCGGTGGTGTTTCTTTTGCAGGTGGTGTTGGAACTATTCCAGGGGTTATCATTGGCGTTATTATTCTTCAAGTAATCAACTACAGCTTAAACTTTTTAGGCGTTAACCCTTATCTACAGTATATTATTAAAGGCCTTATCATTATTTTAGCTGTTTCAATTGACGTAAGAAAATATATTGCTAAAAAATAAGTAGGAAATGGGAGCGCATAAAAGTATGGATGATGAACAAAAAGTAAAGGCAGAAGCAGAGCAAGAAGAAAATCAAGAAATGCCCAATACACTTATGTGTATGAAAGAAAATTTATATGATCGTCTCAATGTTTCTTTAAAGACTATGAATATGGTTATTGCTTTATTGGTTATTGCTATTATTGTGTTTACAACTTTTGGTATTTGGCAAGCTCATATTAAATAAGTAAAAAATCCTCGTAGCAAAAGAGCTACGAGGATTTTTATTTGAAATACTTACTTAAATGGTTGTTCCGAAAAATATAAAAGTTTAAGAATGTTTTCCTATAATTTTATAGAAGTAGTAGGATGGAAGAGCTAAAATAAAGATAGAATTTTATTTGTTTTTAATGGGAGGTGAGTTAAATAGTAAGCATAGACAATATAAATTTATGCAAACTAGAGTTTTGTGCCAATTATATTTATGATGAACATTTTCATGATGAATATGAAATAAATTATGTCAATTTAGGAAGATGTATCATGACTATAGAAGATAAGAATGTTGCGCTTAGACAAGGGGAGTGTATTATTATACCTCCTTCTTATCGGCATAGTTTTATGGTAGATGGTATGCAAAAGTGTCAAATTACACAATTTGGCTTTAAGTTATTAGAAGTAAATGAAAAGCTTGATTGTCTCATATTGCTTAAAAGTGAACAACCTTATTTTAAGATTACTAACTGTACAGATGTTCTAGAGAATATGAATAATCTGTATACGTACTCTAACTACAGCAGTTATGCCGAATATAATAAACTTTTATTTAATATGGAGGTACAAAAGCTTTTTATTCTTTTATCCATGCATATAGACAGAATGAGTTTAATTAAACAAAAGTGTGAAAATAAGCTCTTAGAAGCAGTCCTATCTTATATGGATAACCACTATGAACAAGATATTCATATAGAGGCGTTAGCTAGGACTTATAAAATAAGTTCACGATATTTAAGAAGACTTTTTATGGATCAGGTTGGTTTTAGTGCCGTTGAATATATGACTATGCTTAGGATAGAAAGAGCTAAGGACTTATTAAAAAATACGTCAGTATCTATTTCAGATATTGCCATGAATGTAGGATATAATAGCTTTCAATATTTTAGTCTAATTTTTAAAAAGAAAACAGGTGTTTCACCAAAGGATTTTAGGAATCAATATAGGATGAAATAAGGCAAAGTATAAAAGGAGATATAAAATGATTAGAAAAGCAGATTTTATAAATAAAGTATGGCAAGCGCCTCTTTTACCACCTATTCCAGCCCAGCTAGAGGGGAATTCATGTAGCAGCCTATGCCTAACAAACCGTATAAAGCATGAATGGCAATTTTTGTTTGAGGAAATTAAAGATATTCCATCCCCTTTTGCAGAGAATCAAGATTATAACTTTAATACTATTAATGAAGAAAAATGGGAAGATATTATTGTACCAAGTTCCTTGATTATGCAAGGATATGACATACAAAATAATGTAGAGTATTATTATAGACGAAAAATTACTATTCCAAAAGAGTATGCGCAGAATAGAATCTTATTAAGATTTGAAGGCGTCTATTCTAATGCCCGTATATGGGTTAACGATAAGTATATGAAAACACATGTAGGAGGTTTTACCACTTGGGATTGCGATATTACAGAATTCTCTGGTGAAGAAGAAGTAATGCTCATTGTGGGGGTAGCAGATCTAGAAGGGGAAAAGAGTAGTGTATGGAATCCAGATGGCCAGATGGTTAGTGATTCTGCTTGGGCAAGTTTTTATGCACATCATAATATAGGAGGGATTTTACGTGACATCACTCTCTATGCATTGCCTAAAAATTACATAGCAAAAACACATATAGATACAATACTTGATGAAGCTTATACACACGCTACCTTAAAGATAGATTTACAGTTACATACAAGTAATGAGCATATGCAGATAAAAACTGAATTATTTGATGAGCATAATCAGCTTATGATAAGTGAAATCAATCCGGTTACTCATCACTATTTAGATACATGGACTTTTCCTAATGATCAACTCATGATGCGCCCAGATGAAGCATGGAAAATAGAAAATCAAGAAACCTATGAGAATGATAAAAAATTTGAAGCACGTTACATTAATCAGTATTCAAGTATACCACATGGATGTGAGACTTATTCATTGAGCATTGAACTTGGAGTAGAAAATCCTAAATTATGGGATGCAGAACATCCTCGTTTATATAAAGTGAGCGTATCTTTATGGAATGATGGGGTGATGCTTCAAGAAAATCATCATAAAATTGGATTTAGACAAATTTGTTATGGGGGTGCTCGTCATACAGATACTAATAAAGTTTATATTAATGGGCATGAGATTAAACTGCACGGTGTGTGTAGACATGATGTCTCTCATTTATATGGGAGATCTATTACTAAAGAAGATATGCGAAATGAAATTCTAGCATATAAGAGAAATAATATTAATCATATAAGAACCTCTCATTATCCAGCTTCACAATATTTATTAGACCTATGTGATGAGTTAGGCATTTATGTAGAGCAGGAGAATTCAGCATGCTTTAAAGGAGATAATGGAAATGGTATTTATAATCCGCCACAGGATTTTGTGAACAGCTTTGCTGAGATGATAGAAAGCAGTAGAAATCATCCATCTGTTATCATTTGGTCTTTAGCAAACGAATCAGGTTTTGAACGTACTTATGCATTTAGAACCGAATATGATTATGTAAAAGTAGAAGATCCAGCAAGACCTGTTATATTTAGTTATCCTTATACGGTTAAGTCAAATCCTGTGCCATATGATATCTACAGTCAGCACTATGCAACCGTAACAGGTCAATTAGGCAATGATAAGATGCCAATATTACATGATGAATTTGCTCATGTAGCTTGTTATAACTTAGAAGATTTGATACGTGATAATAGTTGTCGTGAGGCTTGGGGGGAGAGTATAAAAATAGGATGGGAAAACATTTTTAAAACAGATGGTGCCCTTGGATGCGCTATATGGGGAGGGATTGATGATGTGTTTTATATACCAGAAGGTACAAGTGAGTCACATCAGCATCATTCAAAAGGTAAAGCTGCAGGATATGGTGAATGGGGAGCTGTACTGGATGCCTATAAACGAGAGAAGCCAGAAGCTTATTTAACTAAAAAAGCCTTTTCACCTATACGGCTTGATGAAGCAACAAGTTCCTTCGGTAAAGATATAATTCTATACTTAAGTAACTGGTTTGACCATACATCTTTAAGAGAAGTAAAGATGATTTGTACAGATGAGAAGGGTAATCTGCTTTATAATGATTATATTATGGAAGATATTACGCCTCATCAAGATGGAGTAGTGAAACTATTAAATATGAATGTACAAGGTAGTACTATCAATTTAAAATTTTATTATAACGCAGTCTTAGTTGACGAATATAATCTAACTCACACAGAGAAAATGAATTCTATAGAAGAAATAAGCGTAAAACAGCCCTTTGAAACAGTAGTCAATGAGGATGAAATTATTATAAATACCCCATCTGTGTCTCTACATTTTGATAAAAATACGGGTAAAGTTTCTTTCTATGTGCCAGGCCAGATATGCCATGCTATAAAGGGACCTTCCTTCTTTGTGAATGAACAAGAACTAGACGTGGTACAAACAAGGGATGTCAGTTATAAAATAGAAAAAGGCTTAGCTGTTATGACGCTACGTGAAACTTATGCTAATCTGTTAGAAGCAGGAATTAAAATAATTTTTGACGGTGAGGCACTTCATACTTTCGTCAGTATCATAGATGAACATGCAAAACTGGGGCAAGTCGAACAGCTTGGTATAAAATATAGACTATTTGATGAGATTAAATCTGTATCCTGGCATCGTAAGGGGCTATATTCTATATACCCTGAGAATCATATTGGAAGAAATGAAGGAACTGCTTATCTAAGAAGAAGTACTAGTAATGCCCTTAAAGATAAATATGGCGTAAAACCTAAGTGGGACTGGGGACAGGATATGGCAAATTATTTCCTATTTGAAGATAATAGTAAGGGGATAACTAATGATTTTAGAACAAAGCGTAATCATATTCAGGATTATACCATTCACTTTGTAGATAATAGCCACTTATGTGTAACACCAATGGGCAGTCATCTAGCGACATTTGTAGAGTATGAGTCAATGGGCGAAAAGTTAGTGCCTTGTTTACAAATAACACTTGGAGTCTATTATCCAAGATTGGCATGGGGAAATTATTGTGGCAAGCCATTAGACATTCCGCAGGAAAACACACTAGATTTCAAGCTTGTTCTTTGCAATCTATAAGAGGCATAGAAGATAATGAATAATAAAAAATATAGACTAATACTCCTTATACAATTCATTATTATTTTACTATCCGGTATTTTTTCAAGTGATACTTGGTATGCCATAGGTGTTTCTATTATAGGTGTGGTATTTAATTTCCTTGTATCTTTGAATAACCCAGTAGGATTCTTATTTGGATTTGTCTATGCCATTACAAATGGAATACTAGCTTATAATGGACAGATCTATGCCACTTTTATATTTATGCTCTTTTTACAGGCACCAATGGCCCTATATAGCTTTATAAGTTGGAGAAAAAAGAAGGAAAGTACAGAAGCTATTATGAAGAAAATGTCTTTTAGGCAAAATAGTATGTTAGGGTTTGCAATGATTGCCCTAGGCATTGTGATGTATTTTGTGCTTCAACTCTCTAATAGTACCAATGTACTCGTTGATAGTGTATTCTTTGTATTTAGTGTGAGTGCTTGTTTATTGCTCGCATTCTGCTATAAAAATGCCTATATGATTACTTTAATGTCAGGTGTTTGTGGAACAGTTTTATGGACTTATCAGATGCTTGAGACAGGAAGTGGCTTTTCTATTGCAGCCTTTTATCTCATTGTTTCTATTAATTCTATAATAGCTGTTTATGAGCAATATATTAAAAAGAGATAGAAAAATCCTCGTAGTAAAAGAACTACGAGGATTTTTACAATATAAGCTGGCATAAAACCATCCCCCTTAAATTTAATGGTTTTATGCGGGCTTTTTGTGGCAAAACTTAAGTACCATAAGGTTTTACAAGAGTAGAATGAATAGGTGAGACATTTCTTACATAAGGCTCTAGGTACTAGGTGGGTATGACCAAGAGGCTATAGGGGAAAGGGATGCCACTGCATGTATCACCTTAAGGCTATTGGGGTAGCACATAGGACGTTAAGACTTAGGATAGATAAGTCTAATATTATTCACTTGAAACGGGTAAAGCCTCGTGTACTTATATAGAGGTGATGCCCCTTGCAACAAGAGTTGCCACTACACTTGCTGCAAAGTTAATGTAAGTGAATGGGCTAGAAGTTAGAAGGGGGGACTAACCATTTGCTCAATCAACTTACAAGATATAGGATATGAAACTGGCCTAGGATTGGTTTCACATCTTTACCTTATATATACGGATAAGTATAGTAAATGCGTCACAAAATCATAAAAAACTCTATTAATTGGGGAAAATCAATTACCAAAACATTTAACAAGGCCTACTACTACATGGTAGAGACAACTCCTATTTGACTCAACTTATGCTTGAGTAGACTCTAGAAATGCTTTATTGTTTAATAAAAGTATATACTTTAAAATAAAGTTGTAATGAGGCGGCCGAATTATTCAAGTATGAAATAGTGGTAAGATAGGAGAAGCAGGTATGAAATTAGAAATAGGTAAATGTATTAAAAGCCTACGATTGCAAAAAGGCATTACACAAGAAGAACTTGCTAATTATTTAGGGGTTTCTTATCAAGCAGTCTCTAAATGGGAAACAGATGCTAATACACCAGATATTACATTACTTCCACAGCTTTCTATATTTTTTGGTGTGACAATAGATGATTTTTTTAAACTATCAGATGAGGAGCATTTTAAACGTATAGATAACATGTTACTGAATGAGCGTATTATTTCAGATGAAGGGTTTGCCTATGCAAAGAAGTTCCTAAATGAATTGCTTATGCAAGATTCACAAAATATAGAGGTACTTTGTTTATTGTCTAAACTTTATAACCATAGGGCAAAATCAGATCATGAATTAGCTAAAACCTATGCTAAAGAGGCATTACTTTATGAGCCAACTAATCGCTCTTTACATGTAAGACTGATAGAAGCTAGTCAAGGTATTACAGGAGATGGTTATATTGATAATCATTCAGAACTCATAAAGTTTTATCAGAGCTTCATTATACAGAACCCAACCTATATAACAGGGTATATTATACTCATTAACCAGCTTATTGCTGATTCTAGATTTAAGGAAGCAGAGCAAGTGATTAAGCAGGCTAGGAAAGTAGAAGACCGTTATATATTCTATATTTTTGAAGGAGATATACAGTTAGGCTTAGGACATAGAGAAGAAGCAGTTGAAACATGGAATGAGACAGTTGAACGCTTTAGTCATATATGGCAAGTATACGCATGCCGTGCAGACCGTTTTTTGAAATTAGATAGAGTAGAAGAAGCCATGAAGGATTACCATCATTGCTTTGACATGCAAGAAAAACCTAGATTGGTAGATGGATTATGTTCCCTGGCACCTTTATATGAAGAACGAGGGGATTATGAAAGGGCAATAAAAATATGGGAACAATACATGATGGTCTTACAAGAAGATCATGGTATCACAACGGGAGAGGCACTCGATGCCCCTATGAGAGAAATTGAAAGATTAAATAACTTAAAAAGCTCCTCTATTTAATAGGGGAGCTTTCTTAATATGAGTTAGACATGCTAAAAGCTCTCATGTATTTAGAGGAAAGAATGATTTGTAGAATATGACTATATTTTAAGAAAAATATATGCAGTGATTGTTAAAAATTACACATTTAAAGAGCCATACAAAGACAATTTATTAAAAATAAACAATGTTTGTTCAAAAAAACAGAATACATTATGACAAACATAAATATAATTGTACTATAGTTTGATTGTATTTATATTTGTTATGAGAGGGGTAATTTTTAATGTATCTAAGGAGATTTACGTTATGTCTTATGGCAGGAATTTTGGGGATTTCTACTTTAGCAGGATGCTCTTCTAATCCTACTTCAACAACAGATGAAAATAATACAGCTTCAGAAGCTAAAGACCCTGATTTTTACAAAGTAAAAGAACCCATTGAGATTGAGTGGTGGCATTCTCTTGAGTCTCAATACAATGATGTTGTGCAAGAGGTTGTTGATAAATTTCATGCAACAGGGACTAATGTTAAGGTTACACCTATTTATCAAGGAAGTTACTCAGATCTAAATGAAAAACTTATCGCCGGACATGCAGCAGGTACTTTACCAGCTATTACTGTAGCTAATACACCTTATGTAGCAGAATATGGGGCATCTGAACTTTGTGAGGTATTAGATCCGTATATCGAAGCAACAGGATTTGATATTGAAGACTTTGGGGAGGGTTTAAGAATTGCTTCAAGTTATGATGGAAAACAAATTTCACTGCCATTTCTTATTTCTACACAGGTTTTATTTTATAACAAAGACATGGTAGATGCTGAAAATATTAAATTACCCGACACATGGGATGAAATGGATGAGTTTATTAATACAGCAGCTAAAGTAAATAACGGGACAACAGAACGTTATGCAGTAGGTATTCCAGGATGGGATCACTGGTATTTTGAGCCATTTTTCTTAAATAGAGGTGTAGAGATTGTTACAGAAAATAATGAAACAGATTTAAATGGGGATATTGCTATAGAGACGGCTAAAAAAATGCAAGAATGGTGCCAGGCTGGTAAAGCAAATTGGATGTATGGTAAAGATGCATCAACAAGTATGAGACAAGGCTTTTTTGATAAAAAATATCTTTCAGTTATTCATACAACATCTCTATATGATATGTATGTAGATCAATGTGATTTTGAAGTGGGCATGCATTATTTACCAGGTGATAAGACACGTAACTCTGAAATTGGTGGTTGTGTACTTCTTATACCATCAAACAATTCTCAAGAAGTTAAAAATGCAGCGTGGGAATTTTTACAATTCCTTACAGGAAAAGAAGTCAATATGCTATGGGCCGAAAAAACAGGTTATATGCCAACACGTAACTCTGTTCTCACAACAGAAGAAGGGGAACTTTTCTTAGAGAAAAAACCTACCTTTAAAACAATTTTTGATAATCTAGATAATATTTACCCAAGAATTCAACATCCTGCAATATCACAAGTTGTAAAAATATGGCGTGAGACAATGGCAAAAAATATCATTGAGGGCGGAGATATAGGAGTAGCTCTTGATGAAGCTACGGTACTTATAGATGAGGCGTTGTCAGACTACTAATTCTTCAGATTTTAAAATAATTAAGATTTTAAAAGAAGATGAGTAAATAGTAGCGCTCATCTTCTTTTTAATTTAGAAATAAAAATGGGGGGACCTTATGAAGAGCATATTTCGTAAAAAAGGGGTTGTAGAGAACGAGTTCCAGTTTCCACCACAGCCTAGTAAGTATGGTCGTAGAGAAAGAATAAAAGATTTTTTATTTGTTTTACCTGCACTTATTTTCTTTGGGATTTTTGTGTATTATCCTGTTGCGGAGTTATTTAGAATCAGTTTTACTAACTGGAACCTCATTAAGCCAAATTATGACTATGTAGGACTAAAAAATTATATATGGTTATTTGAAGGATCAGGATTTGACACATGGATACATTCTTTAGGCGTAACATTTATTTATACAATGTGTGAAGTTGCCATTACGATTATAGGAGGATTATTTCTTGCTTGCTTATTTAACCGTATGACAAAATCTTTTGCTTTTATGCGTTCAATTCTTTTTATGCCTAAATATATAGCTCTCTCAACATCAGGTATCGTCTTTATGTGGATTTTAAATGAGGACTATGGTATTTTAAACTATTTACTACAGTCTATAGGGCTATCACCACAACCCTGGCTTAATAGTGAGAAGACAGCTTTATATAGTATCTTGATTCTTACTTGTTGGAGGGTAGTAGGATATTCTATGATGATTTATCTTTCAGCTATTAAAGGCATTCCAAGTGATTATTATGAAGCTGCAAGTATCGATGGAGCCGGGCCTTTACAAAGATTTAGATGTATTACACTTCCACTACTTTCTCCAACAACTTTATTCTTATTTGTAACGACGTTTATTTCTTCTATGAAAATTTTCCAGTCTGTAGATGTTATGACAGGTGGTGGTCCTTATAATGCAACTAACGTAATGGTGTATTGGATTTATGACCTTGCTTTTGTTCAATTTAGAGTAGACCGTGCGGCTGTTGTATCTTGTGTATTTTTTATTATCTTATTAGTTTGTACAGCTCTAACCATGAAAATTTCAAACAAAAGCGTTCACTACGATGCTTAAGGAGGGAAAGTATGAAAAAAGCTGCAGTTTATCTTCAAACAACATTAGCGATTATTGTTACGTTAATAACCATTTTCCCTATTTATTGGATGATTATTACCTCACTTAAAAGTTCTGAAGAGCTTTTATTAGCTGTTCCTACTTTGTGGCCTGAAGAATTTCATTGGAATAACTATATAGATGTTCTTAAAATGGTACCCTTTGGAAGATATATTTTTAATACACTTGTTATGACTTTAGGACGTATGTTCTTACAGATGACCATTGGTATTTTTGCAGCATATAGTTTTGCTAAAGGTAAGTTTAAAGGCCGAGATGTACTCTTTTTAATTGTTTTAGGTGCTTTAATGATACCTATTCAAGTTACTTTTGTACCTATTTACGTTATGATTTCTAAATTAAATTGGCTTAATACTTTTGCAGGGTTAATCGTACCAGAAGCAGCTTCGGCTTATTTTATTTTCATGTTAAGACAAACTTTTATGTCTGTTGATGAAAGTTATTTAGAAGCGGCTCGAGTAGATGGAATGGGTAGAATAGGGATTATCTTTAAAATTTTAGTACCAATGTGTAAACCAACTATTATTACAGTTGGGATTATTACCTTTATTAATGGATGGAACTCTTACTTCTGGCCAAAGATGGTTACAACTAAACAAGAAATGAGAACTATTGCACAAGGGGTATATGAATTAAAACGTTCTTATGCAGGTCTAGAGACTATGAATTACAATCAAATTATGGCAGGCGCCGTAATTGCTATTATTCCTATTGTTGTACTTTTTATCGTACTTCAAAAATACATTCTTACAGGTATATCTAAAGCTTCTATGAAATAAGGATATAAGTGGAAAGTAGGTAGGTAGTGTATGCACAAAAAGTTAGCTATAGTACTTTTAGCTCTGTTTTTATTAATAACTTGTATATTGACAGGATGTGGAAAACAAATTACCTATGATGAAGCAGCTGGGAGATATGATATAATTTTTGATCCGTCTATAGATCAGGATAAATTAGTAATGTGGGCACTCAAAATTCAATCTGGAACGGACACTAAATCAGGTGATAGTACTTTTTTAAGATCACCTGATGGTAAAACGATGCTTATTGATGCAGGTGCACCAGAATGTGCGCCTCAGATTATAGACTATTTAGAGGAATTAGGTGTGGCTAAAATAGATTATCTTATAGCCTCTCATCCACATATTGATCATATTGGGGGGATGCCAGAGATTATCAATCATTTTGAAATAGGTAAGGTTTATACAAGTGCATTAGAATATCCCACGAAGACATATGAAAACTTCATTAAAGCTATAGAGGAGAACAAGTTAGAGTGTATAGAGTTAAAAGAGGGCGATACTTTCTCTTTTGGAGATGAGGTAAATGTAGAAGTATTTAATCCTACAAATCCTATTACTTATTATGAGGGGTACCCAGAAGGAAGTACTCAATTTGTTAATAACCATTCTATTGTTATGAAATTGAATTTTAAAGAACGTTCATTATTATTTACGGGTGATGTGTATGCACCACAAGAATTAGAGCTTGTAAAAAAATATAGTGAGAAGCTTAAAGCAGATATCTTAAAAGTACCTCACCACGGAGCAGATACCTCTTCTACAGGTACATTTAGAAAAACTATTCAACCTCAAGTGGCAATTATGATTAATGATGGTATTGATAGTATGGGAATTTATGATAAGTATCGTAAAGCAGAGTGTAATACTTTTATTACTTTTATTGATGGCTGTGTAAAGGTAAGTACAGATGGTATGAAAGTAGAAGTACTTACTCAATTTGATCGTACAACAGATGTACTAAAATAGACATAAGGAGGGAAAAATGAAGCCTTTAAAAGAGTTCTCACAAGAACAAATACATAAGATTAAGTACATTTTAACAGATATCGATGATACTATGACAACAGAAGGGAAACTAGGTGAGGAAGCCTATAGCGCTATGTGGCATGCTTATAAAGTAGGTTATTGGATTATACCTGTAACGGGAAGACCAGCAGGATGGTGTGATTTGATGATTAGGCAGTGGCCTATAAAAGCCATAGTTGGAGAAAATGGAGCTTTTGTCTACTACTTTGAAGATGGACAGCTAAAGACTTTTACGCACCCATCTGTTGCAGAACAAGAGATTAGACATAGATTAGAGACAATTAAGGAAGCTGTACTACAAGCGATTCCTCAATGTCGGATTGCCAAAGATCAATTTTCAAGGAAATATGATCTAGCTATTGATTTCAATGAAGATCCACCTTATTTAGGATTTGAAGTAGCAAATCAGATTAAACAGATTTGTGAGGACATGGGTGCTGAGGCTAAAGTAAGTTCTATTCATGTAAATACTTGGTTTGGTGACTATGATAAAGTATCTATGACTAGGTTGTTCTTAGAAGAAATTCTACACGAAAAAGATATTCAAGAAAAAAGTATTTTCTTTGGTGATTCCCCCAATGATGAACCTATGTTTGCATATTTTCCTAATAGTTGTGCAGTAGCTAATATCAATATATTTTTACCACAGTTAAAAACCTATCCTGCTTTTATTACAGATCAAAAAGGAGGGAAGGGATTTGCAGAAGCTATTGAATATTTGATAAGTATGACAGAATCTACAAGGAGATGAAATGAGAGATATGGATAAGAATGTATTCATAGAGAAAATGGAGCTTAATCCTATAATTGGAGCATTAAAAGATAAGGGAGAATTAGAAGCTATTAAGGCATCTCAGTGTGAGATTGTCTTTGTACTCACAACAGATATTTTTGAAATTGAGGATACGGTAAGACAGCTTGAACAGGAAGGTAAAATGGTATTTGTACATTTTGACCTGATTGATGGTATTTCTAAAAATCAAACAGCTTTAAAGTATATTATAGAACGTGTTAGACCTCATGGTATTATTACAACTAAAAGTAATATTATTATGAGTGCAAAGAAACTTAATGTTCTAACTGTACAAAGGCACTTTATATTAGACTCCCTTTCACTTCAAAATACCATTGAAGTTATAAAAGAAAGTAATCCAGATGCAGTAGAAATTATGCCAGGACTTATTAATAAAGTAGTGGAAAAAATGAAGTATGCCATAGAGGTGCCTATTATAGCGGGAGGACTTATTGAAGAAAAAAGTGAAGTAATGAGTTGTATTAGTGCAGGGGTAACGGCTATATCTACTACAAGAAAACACCTATGGAATATTTGAAATTAGCTAATTTTTTTTACATTAGAATGAGTTTAATCGCATAGAATCTAGATAAGAGTGTAGAGAGAAGTCTAGTTTAAAGAAACATCCAAGAGATGTTTTTTTAGCTAGGCTATTTTTATGCCTAAAAGGGAAGTTTAACTTAATCAAGGAGAGGATAAGAAATGAATGATGTCATTATTATTGGAGCAGGCGTAATAGGATCAGCTATTGCTAGGGAGTTAGCGCGTTATAATTTAGATGTAGCTGTGTTAGAAAAAGACTATGATATTGCTAATGGTACCAGTAAGGCAAACAGTGGTATTATACATCCAGGTGAAGATCCTATTCCAGGAACACTTAAAGCGAGAATGAATATAGAGGGGAATAAATTATTTGATCAATTACATAAGGAGTTAAATTTTCCGTTTAAGAGGAATGGTTCTTTGGTACTGTGTTTCAAAGAAGAGGATATAGATCAACTAGAAATACTTAGACAAAGAGGGTTAACAAATGGTGTACCTAAAGAAAGTATGAAAATTTTAAGTAAAAAAGAAGCTTTAGAAGTAGAACCTTATTTGTCAGATCATGTAGTTGCTGCATTATACTTAAAAACGGGGGGGATTGTAGGTCCTTATGAAATGAATATTGCATTAGCAGAGAATGCAGCTCAAAATGGTGTAGATTTTTATCTGGATACGAAGGTGGAATATATTCTACCTTCTAAAACAGGATTTTGGGTAGGAACTAACCGTGGTACTTTTGAGAGCCAATTAGTGATTAACGCAGCAGGTGTATATGCAGATGAGATTAATAACAGTATTAGTCAGAAAAAATATCATATTACAGCCCGTAAAGGAGAGTACTTGTTATTAGATAAAAAAGAGGTTTCTAAAACGACACTTTTCCAATTACCTACCCATTTAGGAAAGGGAGTATTAGTAACACCTACCTGTCACGGAAATATTATTTTAGGGCCAACAGCATTAGATATTGACAATAAGACAAATGTAGAAACAACAATAGAGCAGCTAGATACTATTATGGAAAAGGTGAGCTTAACAATTGATACAAGACAGTTATCTGGTGTAATTACTTCATTTTCAGGATTAAGAGCACATGAAGCCCAGAATGATTTTGTTATTGGAGAAGCAGAGGATGTACCAGGATTTATTAATGTATTAGGCATTGAGTCACCGGGGCTTACAAGCGCACCTGCTATTGGTAAATATGTAGCTCAAATAGTAGAGGGAAAATTAAAGCCTAGTATCAATTTAAATTTCAATCCTATAAGGAAAGGCATTCAATCATTTAAAGAAGCTTCAGAAGAGGAAAGAAAACAGCTAATAGAACAAGATAAGAAGTATGGACATATTGTTTGTAGATGTGAGACCATTACAGAAGCTGAAATATTACAAGCTATTAGAGGACCTTTAGGTGCTAAAACAGTAGATGGTGTAAAACGTAGAACTCGCGCTGGTATGGGAAGATGCCAGGGAGGATTTTGTATGAATAGAATCGTAGAGCTTTTAGCAGAAGAACTTCATATAGATCTAAAGGAAGTTAGAAAAAATACTACAGGATCAGAGCTCTTAGTAGCTGATTTAAAAGAAGGTTTGGAGGGATAAATATGTATGATTTAATTATTATTGGTGGGGGACCAGCAGGGCTTGCCGCGGCAGTAGCTGCAAAAGAAGAAGGTATAGATCATATTTTAATACTAGAAAGAGATGTAATCTTAGGAGGTATTTTAAATCAGTGTATTCATAATGGGTTTGGCCTGCATATCTTTAAAGAGGAGTTAACAGGACCTGAGTATGCAGCAAGATTTATTAAGCAAGTTCAAGAATATGGGATTACTTATAAATTAGGAACAATGGTATTAGAGATTAAAGATAAAGTTGTAATAGCTGTAAGTGAAGAAGATGGTATGCAAGCGTATAAAGCAAAAGCTATCATTTTGGCAATGGGATGTAGGGAAAGACCAAGGGGCGCTATTAATATACCTGGAAGCCGTGTGGCTGGTATATATTCGGCTGGTACAGCACAAAAGTTTGTAAATATTCAGGGTAAAATGCCAGGAAAAGACGTTGTTATTGTAGGGTCTGGTGATATTGGGTTGATTATGGCAAGACGTATGATATTTGAAGGGGCAAAAGTAAGGGGAGTCATTGAACTTATGCCTTATTCAGGAGGATTAAAGAGAAATATTGTACAATGCTTAAATGATTATAATATTCCACTTAAGCTGTCTCATACAGTAACAAAAATTGAGGGAAAAGATCGTGTAACAGGTGTTTATGTGGCGCAAGTAGATGAAAAGCTAAAACCTATTTTAGAGACAGAGGAATATATTCCATGTGATACAGTTTTATTTTCAGTAGGTTTATTGCCTGAAAATGAACTTTCAAGAGATATGGGCATTTACCTAGGGATTACAGGAGGGCCTATTGTAGATGAAGGCATGCAGACTAGTGAGGAAGGTATTTTTGCTTGTGGTAATGTTGTACATGTACATGATCTAGTAGACTTTGTAACAGAAGAAAGTAGGCAGGCAGGGCAATGTGCAGCATACTATATTAAAGGTTTGAAAGCAAATACTCAAGATTTTATTAAGATAGAGGCAGGAAAAGGTATTCGCTATACAGTACCGAGTATAATTCATACAGATACTAAGGAGAGTGTTGCAGTTAAGTATAGAGTAGATAATGTTTATAAAAATTGTAAGGTAGTTATTTATAGTGGGCAGGAGCAGGTCATGAGTAAAAAATACAGAATTATGGCTCCAGGAGAAATGGAAAAATTAAGTATCAAACCTGAATATTTTAACCAAGATATTCGTATAAAGATAGAGGAGGAAATAGGTTGATGGAAATGATTTGTATTAACTGTCCTATGGGGTGTATGATGACATTAGAACAAAAGGATGGTGAGATAAATGTTAAAGGTAATGGATGTAAAAGAGGTATTCAATATGCTATTGAGGAATGTACAGCACCTACACGTATGTTGACTTCTTCCGTATATGTCACAGGAGGAAGCTTTCCGGTAGTACCTGTTAAAACTGAGAGGGCAGTACCAAAGGAAAAGTTATTTGAAATTCTTCAAATACTTAAGTCTATTACTTGCAGTGCACCTATAGAAATAGGTGAGATTATTGTAGAGAATGTATTAGGTCTAGGGCTCAATATTATTGCAACAAAATCCATTTCAAATAAATAGGAGGGTATGCCATGATTTATTTTGCACATAGAGGAGATAGTAGTAATTATCCGGAAAATACAATGCTAGCTTTTAAGAAAGCTATAGAATTAGAGGTAAAGGGAATAGAGTTGGATGTACACAAGTCAAAGGACAATGAGTTAGTTGTTATTCATGACGAAGATATACAAAGAACATTTTTGGGAAAGGGACTTGTTAAAGACTATACTTTAAAGGAGCTTAAACAGTTTTCTTGTAGGAAAGATGTATTTAGAGACCATCCTGATTGCAAAATACCTACATTAAAAGAAGTCTTAAAACTTATTAAGCCCTATGAACTGACTTTAAATATAGAACTTAAAACAGACCACATTCATTATGCAGGAATAGAAGAAGATGTACTTAGGATGTTAGAAGATTATAATTTAAAATCTAGAGTTATTATTTCAAGCTTTTATCACCAATCTCTTGCTAGAGTAAAAGAAATTGATAGTAATATGCGAACAGGGATTTTGTTCCATCATCCAATAGAAAATGTAGTAGAGTATGCTAAAAATTTAGGGGCTTGGTCATTACATCCATATTTACCATTAGTAAATGAAAAGTTCATAGAGAATGCTCACCATGGAGACCTTAAAGTAAATATTTATACTGTGAATAATCCAGAGCATATTAGAAGATGTGCTTTAGAAAAAGTAGATGGTATTTTTACAGATTATCCAGGACTATGTAAAGAGATACTAAGCTAAGCATTTAAGAGAGGTTTAAACTAGGGGGGGGGAGTAGATGGAGACATTAGGTTATTTAAGAGAGATAAATATAGTAAGTATTATAGTAAGATTAAGTCTAGCTACTCTATGTGGGGGAATTATAGGGATAGAAAGAGGAAGAAAAAGAAGACCTGCAGGGTTTCGAACACATATTCTGGTTTGTATCGGTGCGACGGTAACAATGATTACAAATCAATATGTCGTAGATGTTATGGGGGTAATAACAGATCCAACGAGGTTAGGGGCACAGGTTATTAGTGGAATAGGCTTTTTAGGTGCAGGAACAATTTTGGTTACAGGCAAACAGCAGGTTAAAGGCTTAACGACAGCAGCAGGATTATGGTCTTTAGCTTGTATAGGATTAGCTATTGGCATAGGTTTTTATGAAGTCGCTATATTAGGATGCCTTTTTATATTTGGAGGAATGAGCATCTTACATAAACTAGATCATTATTTGATGACTAAGGCAAAAGTTATAGAATTTTATATTGAATTAAATAGTATAGAAGGCATGACACATCTTATACAACTTATTAAAGAAAATGAAATGAAAGTAAGCTGTTTAGAGGTTATTAAAGATAAAGATATGCTAGAGACTAAAATAGGTATTTTAATAACAGTGAAGCAAAAAGTAAGAGGTAGTCACGAAGAAGTCATTGCTATTCTAACTTCTGTAGAAGAAGTAATGTATGTAGAGGAGGTTTGATTAATAAACTTATACAGTAAAAATTTCGTAAAACTTGTGTTTCGCGAATAGTTATTTATATAAGTAAATCACTCTTCTTATACCTAAAACCCACCTATAAAGCTTCCTATTCTGCTATTGAACAATTTGCTTTATAGGTGGGTTTTTAATTTCTATGTATATTTCTTCTTAAGTATTTATTCTGCATTCTGCCTTTCATAATTTCTGAGGCACATACCTTTACATCTAAACATATGTAATCTATCATAAAATGGCATTACATCTTCATCACATAATAAATCTACCATGTATAAATTCTTTAGAGTTTCTATCATTAACTCCGTTAATTTTGTTCCTATACCTTGACCTTTATAGGTAGGCAATATTTCTAATAAAGGAATATATGCACTTATGACCCCATCTGATATAGCTGTAATAAAGCCTACTACTGATACTATGTCAAGAAATTAGACACTAAAAACGGAGATTTTCTAGTTAACTCGCTTTCTTCTGTTTGTAGTATTCTTTTTCGT